>ENA-OROH01001964-OROH01001964.1-human-gut-metagenome-genome-assembly--contig:-NODE-1964-length-17160-cov-4.169307_pt1 | contig 17160 bp, 23 predicted proteins | sample MGYA00242125_ERZ509042 | MGnify/ENA primary metagenome ERZ509042 (study PRJEB26280, sample SAMEA2338738) | human gut metagenome | biome: human gut; feature: human-associated habitat; material: faeces... | reverse complement strand
CGCAGCTCCTCCAAGCTCCGGTCCAGGGCGGCCAGGCCCCGCTGTCCGTCGGCGGCCTGCTGCTCCAGGCCCAGAAGGGTGATGTACAGCGTCTCGCCCCCGGAGACCACCTGGTTCACCGTGTCCTCCAGCTGCCACACCACATCGGCGTTGTCCGCCTGCAGCTCTCCGTCCTTGATCGCGTCAAAGGTCTCCCGCAGAGCGTCATAGGTCTGGTCCAGGGCGTCAGCACCCATGCTGTTGCCCATCAGGACCATCATCCACTGCAGATCGGCGATGTCGTTGATCTGTCGGCGCAAATCATCATACATCAGGTCATAGTCGATGCCCTCGATGCCGCCGATGTTCTCCGCCAGGATCAGGGCGCTCAGGCTCCCCTCCCGGATGCGGCTGTCCAGGTTGGCCCAGGTCACTGTCCCCTCCGGGTCGGGCCGGGGATCCTGGGTCTCCTCCGGGTCAGCAGGGACCTGCTGGACTCCCCCATTCTGGGCCCCGGTCTCCCGTGCGTTGTCCTCCCCCGGCTCTGCGGCCAGGGTGGGAAGGCTCAGCGTACCGGCTAGAATCAATACAGCCAGCAGCAGAGAAATTCTTTGTCTCATGGTTGTTCCTCCATCGTCGCTGCGCGTTCGTGCAGATTTTCTAACGGCGGTAGCATAGCACGCTCAGGTAAACTCATTGTAAACTGGTCCGCCCGGGCGGCAGGAAGAAAACGCCGGAAATCCCCCTCTCTGCCCCACATTTTTTAGAAAAACCCACAAAGAGCGACAGGAAGTTTACGTCTAGTTTACCCGAAGGGGCTATGCTGGTCTTCCAGAGGCGGGCTCTCCCTTTGACGGACAGCCCCTGGGACGATATAATGTCTGTGACACCCTATATCCCATGGATGAGATACTAGGCTGTTGTTCTTTCGTTGATTTTTGTTGTGGAACTATCAAAAATAACTCCGGCGCGGGAGAACTGCCCAGAGGGGTCTTCCCAAACCAAGGCCGGGGAAGGGAGACGGCAATGGCGACCATTCTGCTGGTGGAAGACGATACCTCTATGCGCCTGCTCACCACCGCCAAGCTGAAGCACCGGTATGCCATCATCAGCGTCCAGGATGGGGTGGAGGCCCTGGACGTTCTGGAACGGCACCCAGTGGACTTAATCATTGCTGACGTGATGATGCCTCGAATGGACGGCTATACCCTGGTAAAGACCCTGCGGGAGCGGGGGGACCAGATCCCGGTGCTCCTGCTCACCGCCAAACAGTCTTTCGAGGACAAGCGTGAGGGATTTTCCTCCGGCGTGGACGATTATATGACCAAGCCGGTGAACTACGAGGAGCTGATCTGGCGGCTGGATGCGTTGCTGCGCCGGGCGCACATCGCCAGCGAGCATCGGATCGTAGTGGGGCGGACAGTGCTGGACTCAGGGACATACACCGTCACCCGGGAGGGGGCGGCTATGGAGCTGCCCAAAAAGGAGTTCGAGCTGCTCTATAAGCTTCTGTCTTATCCGGGACAGATCTTCACCCGAAACCAGCTGCTGGACGGGGTCTGGGGCTATGACTCGGAGAGTGGGGAGGACACCGTGAAGACCCACATCAGCCGCCTGCGCAACAAGCTGCGGGACATTCCCGAGTTTCGAATCGTCACTATCAAGGGCCTGGGATATAAGGCGGAGATCACAAAGGAGGAGCAGCCATGAAAAAGCGACGTCCGTGGCGGAACCGCACGCTGGCCTTCTGGCTGTCCATCGAGTCCGTTGTGGTCACACTGGTGACAGTGGCCCCCTTTGCGATGCTCCACATTCTGGACCGGTTCCACTGGCTCCGGGCATCCACGGTCTCGGTGCTCGGAATTCTCGCGGTGATGGGGCTGGTGGTGGGGATCACCGCCACGCTGTTCAGCCGCCAATTCAACCGAATGGTGTCCGGCCTGACCCGGGGCTTAAAGGCAGTGGCAGACGGGGATTTTTCCCAGTATCTGGAGCCAGAGGAGGGCGGCCCCCTCCAGCCTGCCTATGAGGATTTCAACAAGATGTCCAAAGAGCTGCAGAGCATCCAGACCCTGCGCTCCGACTTCATCAACCACTTCTCCCACGAATTCAAGACCCCTATCACCGCTATCAAAGGCTTTGCGGAGCTCCTGCGGGAGCCGGACACCACCCCGGAGGAGCGTGAACAGTATCTCCAGATCATTCTGGATGAGTCCTCCCACCTGGCCGACCTGGCCAACAGCACCCTGCTCCTCACCCGGCTGGAGTCCCAGCAGTTTATTGCTGAGAAGCGCCCCTACCCCCTGGACGAACAGATCAAGCGGTGCGCCATCCTCCTCTCCCCCTCCTGGGAGAAAAAGCAGATCTCCTTTACCGCCAGCCTGGAGCCGGCGGAGTTCGTAGGCAACGAGGAGCTGATGCGCCATGTGTGGATCAACCTGCTCGATAACGCCGTAAAATACACCCCGGAAGGGGGCGAGATCACTGTGACACTCCAGGTCCGCCCGGAGGAGCTGGAAATCTCGGTCGCTGATACGGGCATCGGCATGCCGGAGGAGGTCCGCTCCCATGTCTTTGATAAATACTACCAAGGCAGCCGCTCCAGCGGCAGCGGGAGAGGCCTGGGGCTGGGGCTGTCTATTGTTTACCGGATCTTGGAGCTGTGCGGCGGCCAGGTCCGGGTGGATAGCGTGGTGGATCAGGGCAGCACCTTCACCGTCCGCCTCCCCTGTCCCCCAGCACTATAAGATTCTAGATGCCGTCCTCTTTTTCTCAAAAAATAAAAGACCCACACAGTTAAACTGTGTGGGTCTTTCTCTTTGGTGGAGATAAGCGGGATCGAACCGCTGACCTCTTGAATGCCATTTGCTGAGGGTGCCTGTCAGCACCCTTCGCAGGGGGCATTTTCACCATTAAAGCACCGTGAAATCTCGGTTGCCGCATTCCTTTTTTCTTAATTTCATCGGGTTTGTTGACCCAATTGTTGACCTAAGATTATGATACCACAAGACAGCGTTTTCTACAAGTTTTTACATGATTTTGCGAGTTGTTTTCTGACCTCTGCATCTTGTTACAAGAGGTCACAAGATGGCTCGTTTTTCTTTTCTAAAACTTTTTCTTTTTACTTGCCCCGACCCAAACAATTGGGTTAGGGCAATGCTATAATAAAGTCAGAAAGTGAGAGATGAAACAAAACAAAAAACACTCCACTTCAAACAAATAAGGGTGGCGACCTAAGAGATACGCGAGATGCCAAAAGGCAGAAAGAAAGGAACACTATGACTAACGAGAAGAAGAACAACGGCTACATCATCAACCACGACGAGCAGACCATCACCATCACCAAGGATTACGCCAAGCGCTCCAGCGTCCCCGGCTCCAAGGAGTTCCGCGAACTGAGCAAGCTGCACGCTGCTTTCCCTGAGTACACCATCCAGCGCAGAACGGCTGTTATCACCGCCGACAAGCAGAAGCACAACGGCCTGACCGTTGACTTCATGGAAAAGTACATCGTGACCTTTGCTGACGATGCAGCCCTGAAGGAGTTCGAAAACGCCAAGGAGTTCTACAAAGGCGAAAAGGCTTTCTACGGCAAGATGAAGTCTTGGTTTTTGAAGAAGTACCCCAACTACAACGAAGTTGAGTTTGCCGCTTAATCCAAACAATCAGACAAAAAAAGAAAGGAATTACGATCATGACTAACAACAAGAACGCTGGCTACAAGGTGAACTTCACCACCAAGACCCTGACCATTACCAAGGCTTTTGAAGAAGATCTGATGAACGGCGACGCCAATGCGATGGCAGTTGTCACCCGCTTCCAGAGCATGTTTCCTGACCTGACCATCGTCCGCAAAACTCACCGTTCCCCCAAGGCCACCAACCCCGACAAAGGTTTGACTTATGAGCGAATGGAGCGTTACATCAGCCTGCACGAGAACTCCGGCGAACTGCTTGAAATGTTCCAGAAGGTAAAGGCAATCGCCTCCACTCAGAAAAACAGCTTCCTCTACACCAAAAGATGGTTTATGAAGCAGTTCCCCCACTTCACCGAACTGCCCACCTTCACAAACGGCAAGCTGTATGCACTCCCCGTTGATGCTCCCGAAGTTGAAGAAAAGAAAGTCGTAAATTTTTAAGGAGGAAAAGACAATGACCACTACCGAGAGAGAAGAACGAATTGCCGAGCTGGCTGCCATGATGCAGGAATGGGGAATGACCCGCAGAGAAACCCTGTTGGAAATCCTCTACATGGTCTATGAGGTTGAGTTCCCTATTGAGTGCCTTGAAAAAGAGTTTGAGCCGATGTCCGATGATGAACTGATGGAAGCCTATCTGAACATCTAAGGCTGACCACAACGCGCCTCGCTTTGATTTTACATAAAAATTTTGTTATAATATTTATAGAAAAGCAAAAGAAATCAAAAGTTTTTCGAGAAAAAAGTTCAGAAAGGAGGAAAGGCATGAAACAGAAAAGTTGGTTTGATCGTTACCTTGAAGCCGTTGAAAAGAGTGGAGACATCACCCTTCGTTGGTGGTATCAAAAACAGATGCTAAAGGAAGAACTTCTTTCCAAAAGAGAACATGACCGTTTAGTACATGACACCGCGAACGAAGTTCTGTCCCGCATTGATGCAACAGTCGATGCAACAGAGATCATCGTAGCGATTGACGAAATCCAGCGCCGACTGGATGACCTTGGCGAATGATAACAAAAGAGAAAAAGGAGATTGAAATTATGGCCTATACTTTTCCAAATCAGAAAATGGTCACAGTTCACCGAGAAGTTCCAAAGACTGACTTCCTCGGTATAAAAAATGAGAACTGGCAGTCAGCGGCCCGCGATTTAGGCCCCTACGCCCTGATGCTGTATCTCTACTTTGCATCTAATGCAAATAATTACACGCTTGCACTTTCACCTGTTGCCGTTAGACAGGCAGTAGGAATGGCACAATCCACCTACCGAGATCAAGTTGATAAGCTGATCGACAAAGGCTATCTTGTGCCAAACGGTGGAAACAGTTTTGATTTTTACGAAGTACCACAAGCGCGCCCCGCTGTAATCCAAAAGAACAATCAGTCAGCCGTGTTAAATTTTGAAGAATGCACGAGTGCCGCTGATGATAAAAAGTCAGACGCTATTTCTACAACGGCAGATATCAGAGAAATAAATAATAGTGAAATTCCAAATAGAAGAAGAACACATATTAGTGGGTTGGAAATCACAGATGAAGTAAAAATTCCAGAAGTGAAAGAAGTTCGCATTGCAAGACCAACCGCAGAGCCAAAGAAGACACTCACGCCTAAACCCGAAAGGACAGGATTTGTGTTCTGATGGCAATGTATGACGAAAATGCCTACAACTGGTTAAAAAGAAAAGGACTTGCAGAAAAGTACGAACAGCAGGAATTTACTGCATCAAGATTGACGAGAAAATTGTTTACATCGGGAAGAGCCACAACATGCTGAAACGCGTGGCGCAACACTATGCAGGCATTCAGATGCAGTCAGAACGCAAATACCGAATTCTGGCAGAGGCGCAGAGGAAAGGACATGCCATCAATTTTGATGTCCTTTACAGAGCGAAGCAAACACGGTACGCTGCAATTACGCAGGAAATTGGAGAAAAAGAGGGCGAGTACATTCGTTTATACACGCCCGCACTTAACACGCAAATTCCTCATGTGGAGGATTGGTGCAAATTTGACCTCAATAAGGCTGCTTAGAACATCACTCTATCCGAGATTTTGTCTGCGGATAGAGGCGATTTGACATACTAAAATAAAAAGCGGAAGCTGTTCCTTTCAGAACGGCTTCCGCTTTTTCTGTTATTTTAATCTACGACCTGCTTCCTGAATAAAATCTTCTGCTTCACTCGGTCTAAGATCCCAATACTTCATCAAAAGTTCGCTGATCTTTTCCTTTTTGACTTTTGCTTCGAGCATTGCGGAAGCGGTTTTCAAAATGTCTTTGTCCTGAAGTAATGTCAGTTCTTCATCTATAGCCGCGCGATGATTTGCACGAACATCGTGCAGGACATCTTCCCAAAACTTCCCCATTGTTGCACCTCCGTACTCTTTCGTGTTTGAACGTCTGACGGCAAACTTTTATTCTGTCGATTACAGTCAAGAAAACCGTCTTTTGGATTGAAAATGCCTCTCCGTGAGGGCGTTGCCCACCCTTTTGGGGCAAGGGGGGCTGTGGGTTTGGACTTCCCGAAATACAGCCCCGTCTATCTGTTCAGATCAACAACTGTATTCCTGCAAAAATGGCTACAGGTATGCCAGTAAGAATAGCCACTATACTCTCTGTTCTTGACAGCAAATCAGAAGTATCAGCTGACCACTTTGCGAGGATGCTATGAACAAGTGCTAAAGCTCCATCTAAAAGGCAGAACAAATAGAACGCAATAAGAAGAAACCATAAGACGCTCCAAGTTCCAGCTTTGGGAAGCACGCTGGAAAGGAGGTACAACTGCAATGCACCTAATGCTATTTCTTTAACACCAAGGATATCTTTGCTCTTTAGTTTTTCTCCTGTCCGAATGAGTAGGAGCGATGACAGTAAAAAGCAACCTATTTCAATCAACTCGGTTACTGTTTCAGAAATCACAAAAAACAATCAAAATGCAAAAGAACACCCAGTATAAAAAAAGTCATGATAAGGGCATAGCCATCAATTGGGGAGCCAAATCTATCGGCTTTGATAATCTTCATCTTATGACCTCTCCTTCACGAACTCGATCAAATCCCCCGGCTGACAATCCAAAAGCAGACAGAGCGTTTCAAGGGTAGCCCATGACACCATCTGACCGCTTCTCAGCTTTTGGAGCATGGCTTCTCCCATGATCTTCTCTTGTCTGATCTTGTTCGTGTTATAGCCAGCCTCCTTGAGCATGGCAAGCACATCAACCTTGTACTGCATCGGCATTGTTTGTTTCCTCCCTCTGGGGCAAGCCCCGATTTGAAGACCTTTTCCATTGTCCTTATTTTAGCACAGAATTACACTTATTTCAAGTGTCAATATTACACATAAAACAAGTGTAATCTTTGTGCAGTCTGCGAATTGAATTACACTCGAAAAAGGTGTATTATATAGACAGTTCAAGGGAGCGCGAAACGCATTCTCCGAGTAGGCAGGACGCGAAAGGAACTCACGCCGCGCTCAACAAAAAAGATAAAGATTACGGAGGAAAACACAATGAGCAAGAACGAGATGATTACCATGATCGAGACCATGAACAACTACGATGATCTGGCTGCCAAGGCAAAGGCCAAGGCCGACGCCATCCGCGAGGCAATCAAGGAAGAGATGATCCGACAGGACACCGAAGAGCTGGTTGCTGGCGCTTACATTGTCCGCTTTACCAGCGTGATCTCCAACCGCTTCGACAGCACCACCTTTAAGCGTCTGTACGCTGATCTCTACAAGGACTTTACCAAGCCCGTCAGCTCCCGCCGCTTCTCTGTTTCCTGCTGACAGGGAAGCCCGCCGCCCTCAGAAATGGGGGCGGCGGGGAAAGTTCTTATAATCTAACAAATACGAACACCAAAATCCCATCATTTCGGGACTTTGGAGCGGACGCGGCAAACAAACGAACTTGACCGCTGAAAATTACGAACTTTTCACTACTGGAGGACACCATGAACAAGAAAACAAAGGCTCTCACCACAGAGCAATACAAGGAGATCATTCAGACCATGAAAGAGGGCTTTTGCGGTTGCCGCCCCAATGAGCGTATCGCAACCGCCCTTGTGTTGGAAGGAAACTTGGGCTTGCGTATCAGCGATATTGTGAAACTCCGCCCCTGTGACATTGTTCGGGACGGCGACAGATACCGCCTTGAAATTGTAGAGCAAAAGACAGGCAAGCGGCGCGTGTTCACCGTCCCGCTGGTGATCGCTCAGTATGTGGAGAACTACTGCTTGCGGAATGGCATTGCCAGAGAAGATCTGATTTTCCCAATCACAGAGCGCGCCGTTCAAAAGCAGCTTGCCATCGTCTGCGACTATTTAGGCTTTGAGGGCATCAGCACACACAGCTTTCGCAAGTGGTACGCTACGGAAATCTACAAGGCCAACGGCTACGACATTGCCCTTGTGCAAAGGCTCTTGCAACACAGTTCCGCCGCCGTCACGCAGCGTTACATTGGAATTGAGCCGCAGAGAATTGAAGCTGCCATTCAGGGACACGCACAGCTTTTGTAGTCTTCCTTTGGATAGACGAACAGGGAGCCACTTTGGCTCCCTGTTTTGCTTACTTTGATCGTGTAGGTGTTTCGATGTCTAATGTTTCTACAATGAAACCAGTGACTTCGGAATAAGTTAAGACAACCGTAAAGCGTCCCTTGTATTGGTCGCTATAGTTATCAGTAACCGTGACTTTTCCTTGGAAAGTATACTTGTTGCCATCAACATCCTCGTTTGTAAAATTGACAGATACAAGTTTAACATTTTCGTGTGTAAGAGGGTTAAACTCACCAATCACCAGCGTCTCGGCGTATTCTTTTGCTTCTTCTGCCTTGTCTTTCGGGAAAAGATCGGGATCGCCAATCAGCGAAACACCAAATCCTCCTACAAAAAGAAGGACAGAAAGTAACATTACAATCAAAGAGGATTTCTTTTTCTTTTTTCGAATTGCTTGGATAACCAACATCACCAATCCGACCAATAGAAGCGGAACGGAAACAAAAGACATAATTAAGCCAATAGCTTCGTAATTCATAGTTTTTCCTCTTTTCCTTAATCAGTTCAAAGCACCGTTGAGACTATAATTTTATAGTCTCATTAAGACTACATAATTATAATATATTAAAACTACTTCTGTCAAGGTAAACTACAACTATAACGAGGTGGTCTTATGGCAGAAGAAATCAAAATCACAAAGAAAGTCGCCCGCAGAGGTGATGACGGCTACAAGGTCGTGTCTGTCCGCATGAAGGATGAAACCATTGAGAGATTAGACACGCTTTCCGCGAAAACAAACCGTTCCCGCAATGAACTAATCAACATGTTAGTTGAAGCGGCTATGGACATCGTGAAAATCGAAGAATGAGAGCATGAGGGCGGGTATTCCTGCCCTTTTTTCTTTGCTTCTGGCGTGCTATAATGACAAGAAAGCAATCATGGAGGCGGCAAACATGGCAAAAGGACAGGGACGCTCCTACAACCAAAGATTGAAGTTGTTTCACCTACTGGACTATCTGATGGAAAACACAGACATTGAGCCAGGGCATACGGTAAAGACTTCAAAGATCGTGGAATACCTGAACAACATCGAAGTTCCAGTAGAGAAGAAAACCGTTGTCACGGACATTCATCTTTTGCAGGAGTATGGTGTTGAAATCGAGTACGATTACAAAGAACAGGGCTACCGCATCATCGACCGTGAGTTTCAACTTCACGAATTACAGCTTCTGATCGACAGCGTTCAGTCCTCCAAGTTCGTCACGCAGAAGATGGCAAAAGAACTGACGGACAAGCTGAAAAAGCAAGCGAGCCGCTTTGACCGTGTCACCCTTGACCGCCGCACCTATGTTGCAAACCGCGTCCGCAGTATGAATGACAGCGTTTTCTACCATGTAGACGATCTCCATGCCGCGATTGCAAACGATTGGCAAATCAGCTTCAAATACTTTACCTACGACCTCCAGAAGAAAAAGAAGTATTACAAGCGCGGCGCATTTTACAAGGCCAGTCCCTACGCGCTTCTCTGGAATGATGATAACTATTACCTCTTGGCATACGAGGGCGGGAAAATGAAGCATTTCCGTGTTGACAAGATGGACAACATCAGGGTTGATTATGAGAAGCGGGAGGGCAAAGAGGCGTTTAAGGCTCTGAAACTGACTGACCGTTCCTTAAAAGTGTTCTCCATGTTCGGCGGTACAGAAGAAAATGTGACTATGCACTTTAGCAACCATCTGACCGGCGTTGTCATCGACCGTTTTGGCAGAGATGTCATGCTCCTTCCAGTAGACGAGCATCATTTTTCCGTATCTGTGAAGGTTGAAGTAAGCCCGCAGTTTTTTGGATGGGTTTGCGGCCTTGGCAAAGGTGTTCGGATTGTCAGTCCCGCTGCCGTTGTTGAGCAGATGGGTGAGTATGTAAAAGAGATTGCAAACATGTACTGACATGCAAAAAGACAGAGAAAGAAGTCGTTTCTTTCTCTGTCTTTTACTATCTTGTAGTATCTTGTACAATCACAAATTGAACGCCGCCGCGTACTTCTCTGTTGCCATCCGCATCTGACTCAAATCGGCTTTAACATAGAAGTTCAGCGTTGTCCGTGCATCGGCATGACCTAAAATCTCCTGCACACTTTTGATGTCTGCCCCGCTGCTGAGCAGCAAACTGGCGCATGTGTGCCGCAGATCGTGGGGAGAAACATCGGGTAAACCCGCCGATTTCACAAAGCGGCTCATGTGCTTTGTAACTGCATTCGGGTCGCGTGGCTCAAACGGTGAAGCCTCGGAGGGAAACACAAAGGCCGTTGTTAGAACTGTGTTCGGATGGAATTGCACACGCTCCCGCAACAGTTGTTTCAACAGTTGGAGCGTGCTTGCCATTACGGGGATTGTGCGGACACTCTTTGCTGTTTTCGGCTCTGCGACCATGATGCCGCTTTCTGGCGTGTATGTCACCGACCGTTTGACGCTGATCGTTGCACTCTGAAAGTCAATGTCCTGCCATTGAAGGCCCAAGCATTCGCCCCGCCGCAGTCCTGTTGTAATCAGCACTTGCAGAATGCAGCGGAAATCAAGTGTGCAACTGCCAAGGGCGACAAAGAAGCGTGCCGCTTCCTTCTCAGTCAGCGCGTCAACGACTTTTTTGCTGACTTTTGGAGCATCGACCTTCTTCATGGGGTTTTTGACAATCACATCCTGCCGTTCTGCGTAGTTGAAAATCATGCTCAGAATGTTGTAATGATGGCGGATGGACTTCTCTGCAAGGGGTTGGCCTCTGTTTGTGCGGTACTCATTCCGCAGCCAAGTCAAATACTGTGAAATCTGAATACCTGTAATCTCATGCAGCGGGACGGCTTCAAAGCGCAGGAGAATGAGTTTCAGAATGTTGGTGTACATGGCGATTGTCGCGGGACGATGGGAGCCGTCACGCACACAGAGAGGAAGCCAGACTTCATTGACGAAGCGCCCGAAGGTGTAAACCTTTGCGCTCCCCGCCTCCGCTTCCTGTTCCTTTTGGAGCGCATAAGCCTGTTTGATCTCCGCCTCCCATACAGCCGCCGCCCTTTCTGCTTCTTTTCTGCATTTGGCTTTCGTAAGTCCAACAGGCGGATACCAAGTGTAGCACTTGAAAATCTGCTTGCCGTTTTCGTCCCGCCCAAGACAGGATTTGAACTTGCAGGACACGATTTTGTTTTCTCTGATCTTCTCTTGAATAGTAGCCATTTTGACCGCCTTTCGGCGGCAACCGAGGGAAGAAGTCAACAAGTCTGTTGACCTGTTTGTTGACCCGCTCCGCATCAAAGTTTCAAAAAGTGCAGAAAAAGACCTGAAATCTTACGATTTCAGGTCTTTCTGGTGGAGATAAGCGGGATCGAACCGCTGACCTCTTGAATGCCATTCAAGCGCTCTCCCAGCTGAGCTATACCCCCATATTGTGCCTCACAGGGCAGGAATTATTTTAGCAGACGCACTTACCTTTGTCAAGGGCTTCCGCCAATTTTATTGCAAAATATTTCTTAGAGCCGGGATACACAGGCCAGATACAACACACGTCACACGTCCGACTGAGTCTCCCCGGTTCTACCCCACCCGTTCTGGCGTCTTTGCTCTCCGGCGCTGAGCCGCCCTTCCCCCGCTTTTCTCCCTCCCGCAAGATCCGCCTTTTTTCTATTTTTCTATTGATGGCCCGGCGTCTGTTGTGGTAGGATAGAGGCATCATTCAACAAGAAGTGGAGGTACCAAAATGAAACAGGACATGATCCTTATTCTTGATCTGGGCAGCGAGGAAAACCCCCGTCTGGCCCGTGAGATCCGCGCTCTAGGCGTTTACAGCGAAATCCACCCCCACGATATCACACTGGAGGAGGTCAAGGCCCTCCCCAACGTGAAGGGGATCATCCTAAACGGCGGCCCCAACCGGGTGGTGGACGGTGTTGAGATCGACGCCGCCAAGGAGATCTACAACCACGATGTTCCCGTCCTTCTGGCCGACCACAAGGGTGATCAGCCCTGGCCCAGCGATGAGGAGGAACGCAAGCAGGCCCTCTCCAATTTCGTGTTCGGTGTGTGCGGCGCCCAGCCCAATTGGAATATGGAGAACTTCATTGCCGACCAGGTGGAGCTGATCCGGCAGCAAGTCGGAGACCGGAAGGTCCTGCTGGCCCTCTCCGGCGGTGTGGACTCCTCCGTAGTGGCTGCCCTTTTGATTCGCGCCATCGGCAAACAGCTCACCTGTGTCCACGTCAACCACGGGCTGCTGCGCAAGGGCGAGCCAGAACAGGTGGTGGAGGTGTTCCGCCATCAGATGGACGCCAACCTGATCTATGTGGACGCAGTGGATCGCTTCCTGGATAAACTGGCCGGCGCAGCTGATCCTGAGCAGAAACGCAAGATCATCGGCACGGAGTTCATCCGAGTGTTTGAGGAGGAGGCCCGTAAGCTGGAGGGCATCGAATTCCTGGCCCAGGGCACCATCTACCCCGACATTATCGAGTCCGGCACCAAGACCGTCAAGGCGGTCAAGAGCCACCACAACGTAGGCGGCCTGCCGGAGGATCTGAAATTCGAGCTGGTGGAGCCTCTGAAGATGCTCTTCAAGGATGAGGTCCGGGCCTGTGGCAAGGCTCTGGGCCTGCCCGATTCCATGGTGTACCGCCAGCCCTTCCCCGGACCGGGTCTGGGCGTGCGCTGTCTGGGCGCCATCACCCGTGACCGCCTGGAGGCCGTTCGGGAATCCGACGCCATCCTACGGGAGGAGTTTGCTGCCGCCGGGCTCCAGGGAAGGGTCTGGCAGTACTTCACCGTGGTGCCTGATTTCAAGTCCGTGGGCGTACGGGACGGCGTGCGCACCTTTGACTGGCCTGTGATCCTCCGTGCGGTGAATACCGTGGACGCCATGACTGCCACGGTAGAGGATGTGCCCTTTGCCCTGCTACAAAAGATCACCGCCCGCATCACCTCCGAGGTCAAGGGAGTCAACCGTGTGCTCTATGACCTGACACCGAAGCCCTCTGGAACGATTGAGTGGGAATAACTGACAAAACCAGCAAAGCCTTGAAAACACTGGGGTCTTAAAGCGGAAACGGGGCATTTGATAGCAAATTGATAGCAGATACCAAAACCGGATTTACTTTGTTCACTCCCGTATAACGGGTGGTTTGCGGGTAAATCCTCCATATCCTAAGAAAAAGGTCTTGCTGACTTTCACCAGTCGGCAAGACCTTTTTTGTTATTTGTCTTTTCTCTGTTTCTTCAATCCTTTTATCAGAGCATCGCTTAATTCCTTCGAGGGGACTTTGGCCCACCGCTGGGTGGTGTCGTACTTCGGGTAGTTGTAGCGCCAGCGGTCATAGTCCTCCTTGGTGATCTCCCCGGCCTCCAGCTTCGCCGCCTGTTCCCGCCACGCAATCAAGATTTTGTTCAGCTCACTGGCTTGACGGCCTCCCTGAAAAATATCTGCTTGCAGGCAGGCACGTCCATCCGCCTCTACCACTTTCAGACTGTAAACATCCTCCAAGGCGAACAGCGTATGGGCCAAACCTATGTAGTTGTCTATGTCCGGGACGCTCAACGCCTGGGGCGATACATCTAATGTATGCGCCAGGGCAGCGGTCAAGTCGGCCTTCGGCGTCCGGGTGCCTGTTTCGTACTGTGCCAGACGAACATCGGCGGAACGCTCTGGAAAGCCCACCGCCATACCAAGATACTTCTGTGTCATACCCCGGAGGGTGCGGAAAAAATGGATGCGCTCTCCTATTGCCATAAATGCCAACTCCTATCTGGTGGTTTCTGTCGAAAGTAGTATAACATATTCGCTTAGTAACAGTCAAGAGTATCTTAAACAAAAAAGTTAAAAATTATTCCGCAAGCCACTTGACAAAGCAAATTTGCTTAGTTATAATAGATTAAGCATAAAGGCTTAGTTTTCGAGCCATGAAAGGAGGTGAGCTCACAATGGCAAGCACCATGTTCATGCGGGTGGACGAGGTAGCGGAGGAATTAGGGGTTTCTGTCCCCTATGCCTATAAGCTGATTCGTTCCATGAATGCGGAGTTGAAAAAGACGGGCTGTATTACCATTTCAGGCCGGATCGACCGCAAATTCTTCCACGAAAAATTTTATGGCACAAGGGGTCAGAGTGAAAGGAGTGATTAACCTATGGCGGCGTTTAAGAACAAGGCCAACGGCACTTGGTACGTCCAGTTCCGCTATACGGACTGGAAGGGAGAGCGCCAACAGAAGTTGAAGCGTGGCTTTGCCACCAAAAAGGAGGCCCAGACGTGGGAGCGGGAGTTCCTGATGCAGAAGCAGGCCGATGTGAACATGACCTTTGAGAGCTTCGCCCAGCTCTATGAAAAGGACATGAAGCCCAAGCTGAAGCTGAACACCTGGCTGACAAAAGAGAGCATTATCCAGAAGAAAATCCTGCCGTATTTTGGAAAGCGGAAACTGTCGGAAATCACCGCCAAGGATGTGATGGATTGGCAGAACGCGATCCGGGAGTTGACAGACGCCAAAGGAAAGCCCTATTCCCCCACCTATCTCAAAACCGTCCACAATCAGTTGAGCGCCCTCTTTAACCATACTGTCCGCTACTACGGCCTCCAGGTCAATCCTGCGGCCAAGGCCGGGAACATGGGTGTGGAGGAACGGCGTGAAATGCTGTTCTGGACGAAGGACGAGTATTTGAAGTTTGCCGACGCCATGATGGACAAGCCCCTCTCCTACTACGCCTTTGAAATGCTCTACTGGTGCGGTATCCGGGAGGGGGAACTGCTGGCCCTCACCCCAACAGACTTCGACTTTGAGGCGGGTACAGTGTCCATCAGCAAATCCTATCAGCGGCTCAAGGGCAAGGACGTGATTACCACCCCCAAGACGAAAAAGAGCAACCGTGTCATTAAGATGCCCAAATTCCTCTGTGGAGAGATGGAGGACTACTTAAAGATGTTTTACAGCACCGGGGCAAATGAACGGATTTTCTCTGTCAGCAAGCACTATCTCCACCATGAAATGGACAGAGGTGCGAAAGCGGCGGGAGTGAAGCGGATCAGGATTCACGACCTCCGACATTCACACATTTCCCTGCTGATTGATATGGGCTTCACCGCCCTGGCAATCGCTGACCGGGTGGGGCATGAGAGTATCGACATCACCTACCGCTACGCCCATCTGTTTCCTACAAGGCAGACGGAGATGGCGGACAAGCTGGACTTTGAAAGGATGGGAACGTAACCATGTCACTGAAAAACCGAGACAACAAAAATCGCTGGAGGAACAAGACCGTGGCCTTCCGGGTGTCCCCGGAGGAAGATGAACAGATCGAGGCCGCTGTGCGGCTCTCCGGCCTGACAAAGCAGGACTACATCACAAGACGCCTCCTGTGCCGGGAAGTAGTGGTACAGGGTAATCCCAAGGTCTACAAGGCCCTGCGTGACCAGCTTGCCGCCGTTCTGGACGAACTGCGGCGGGCCGAGGACGGGGCTGGCGTGGACGATGAACTGCTGGACACCATTCAGATGATCGCCGCTATCATGGGCGGCATGAAGGAGGATTGATAGATTGATGGATTCCAGAGAAACGAAAAGGACTGTCCCGGTTCCGTCTGTTGGCGCAGACGGGGAACAGCCCATTTCACAAACACCCACCGCAAGTATAACAGAGGAAACGACAGAAAACAATCCCCCTGAAAAAAATTATGCGGAACTGCTGCGGAAAATGCAGCGCATGAATGACCCGGCGTATCTCCCCACGATTTCCATGAACGAGTTGTACGAGAACGTCTATCAGAGCAGACCGCCCGTCATTGACGGTCTGCTCTATCCGGGGACGTACCTCTTTGCGGGAGCACCCAAGGTGGGCAAGTCGTTCCTGATGGCCCAGCTTGCCTACCACGTCAGCATGGGCCTCCCCCTGTGGGACTATCCCGTTCACAAGGGGACTGTCCTCTATCTGGCGCTGGAGGACGATCACCGCCGCTTGCAGGAGCGGCTTTACCGGATGTTCGGCATGGACGGCACCAACGACCTCCTCTTTTCCATCTGTGCCAAACAGGTTGGCGCTGGGCTGGAGGAACAGCTAAAGCGGTTCGTGCAGGAACACCCCGACACCAAGCTGATTATCATTGACACCCTCCAGAAAATCCGGGAGGCTGGCGGGGATAAATACAGCTACGCCAACGATTATGAGGTGGTGGGAAAGCTGAAACGCCTCGCTGACGCTTGCGGCGTCTGTCTCCTGCTGGTACATCACACTCGCAAACAGCAGGCCGACGACAAGTTTGATATGATCTCTGGCACCAACGGCCTGTCGGGGGCGGCGGATGGGGCCTTTCTTCTTCAGAAGGAGAAGCGGACAGACGACACCGCCACCCTGGATGTGGTAGGACGTGACCAGCAAGACCAGCGGCTCTATCTCACCAAGGACAAGGAACACCTAACATGGACACTGGAGCGGATGGAAACGGAGTTGTGGGTAGAACCCCCCGACCCGGTGCTGGAGGCCGTAGCCGCTTTTATTACGGCGGAGAGGCCGTCCTGGAGCGGTACAGCCACGGAGTTGGCAGCGGTCCTGCAAGTGGATATGAAGCCTAACGCCTTGGCTATGCGGCTGAACGTCCGGGCCGGGAAACTGGCGGCAGAGTATCACATCCATTATGAGAACACCCGTACCCACGCCGGGAGAAGTATCAGCTTGACGCTGGAGCCTCCCCAAGCGTGACGACCGTGACGGCTTTTTTGAGAGCGGGGGCGGTGTCTAAAACATCGTCACGGTCGTCACGGCTGTCACGGGGGAGCGGGGTCAAATGTCAAGGGGGCATACCTACGGGTGGAGATTGCCGCAAGGCAATACAACCCGAACCCCTTGACATTTGGCCCACGGAGGACACTTGCCGGGTGGTGGAAAGGCACAGCCTTTCCACCTGCCCAACGGCGAGTGGAAAAGTTTAGGCGGGGTGCAGGGTGCCCTTTTCAAAGGGCGGCCCTGCTGGGGGAG
>ENA-OROH01001956-OROH01001956.1-human-gut-metagenome-genome-assembly--contig:-NODE-1956-length-17219-cov-2.910452_pt1 | contig 17219 bp, 19 predicted proteins | sample MGYA00242125_ERZ509042 | MGnify/ENA primary metagenome ERZ509042 (study PRJEB26280, sample SAMEA2338738) | human gut metagenome | biome: human gut; feature: human-associated habitat; material: faeces... | reverse complement strand
ATGAGCCAGAAATCGAGTGGACAGGAAAAGTAGGAACGTAACCGAGGAATACTGTCTATACCTAGAGGGGCGATATGTATGAATCTTGAGATAGGTCAGAGGAGTAACAACGATGGAATTAATTGAAGTGATTTTATCAAAAGAAAACTTGAACAGAGCCTATAAAAAGGTAGTTGCCAATAAAGGAGCGGGTGGCGTTGACGGAGTTACGGTAGAGGAGTTGGGGAACTATATAAGGAAGAATCGGGAGAAAATCATAACGTCTCTCAGAAACAGAACCTATATACCGAAGCCAGTCCGAAGAGTATACATTCCAAAAGACAACGGAAAGAAAAGACCGTTAGGGATACCGACGGCGCTAGACCGAACCATCCAGCAGGCAATATCACAGCCTATATCTGATATTTACGAGAAAATATTCAGTGACTACAGCTACGGGTTCAGACCGGGAAGAAGCTGCCATGATGCCATCAGACAGGCACTGGAATACTTGAATGAAGGGTATGAATGGGTAGTAGATATAGATATAGAACAGTTTTTCGATAAGGTAAATCATGACAAACTAATTCAGATACTAAGGGAACAGGTAAATGACAGTACCACATTAAATCTGATTCGGAAATATCTGAAAGCAGGAGTAATGGAAAACGGACTGGAGAAAGCGACGATCACGGGCGTGCCACATGGAGGTCCACTTTCCGTTGTGTGTTCAAATGTCTACTTAGACAAGCTGGATAAGGAACTGGAACACAGAGGACTCCGGTTTACAAGGTATGCCGATGATGTGCTGATATTCACGAAAAGTGAAATGGCAGCCAACCGGGTAATGAAATCCATAAGTGAATGGTTGGAACGGAAGCTATTCCTGAAAGTAAATGCAACAAAAACGAAAGTTGTCAGACCGACACGGAGTAAATATCTGGGATTCACATTTCTGAAGAATGGTGGAGAATGGAAAGTAAAACCCACTACGGAAAAGAAGAAGAAACTTAAAAAGAAGCTGAGTGAATATCTGAAAAGAGGCAGAGCAGTCGCAAGACCTTTGGCGGCTACAATCAAACGCGTTAATGAAATGGTGAGAGGATGGATAAATTACTTTCGGATTGGGATGATGAAAGAGTTTATGGAGAAATTTGGGGAATGGATGCGGCACAAGATAAGAGTAATCGTAATGAAGCAGTGGAAGAAGCCGAAAACCATCTACAGAAATCTGAGTTACTTAAACTGGAAGAATCACAATGGATTCAGCCATGAAGATATTTATAAAGTCGCAAACTCAAGGCTTGGGTGGTACAGAAGAAGTGGAATGAACGTAGTGAATTTCATAATCAGTAAAGATTTACTTGAGAACAGGATAAAAGACGGAGCAGGGCTGCTCAATCCTTTATCCTATTACTTAGCAAAAGTTGGAATATAAGTTGTAGAGCCGTATACGAGACCCGTACGTACGGTTCAATGGGAGGGGCGAGATTTTATTCTCCCTCTACCCTATTTTAAGGAGGAACGATCTATGGCTATAAAGACAGATTTATGGACCATGAGCAATACGCTGTTTCTCGGATGGAGCAGCATCAAAACACTGATGGATTTTCGTTTAGGATTTCTGCTCGGCCGTCCGGTTGATTCGCAGCCTATCCAGGACGCGGAGTATTGGGACGTTAAAACCGGCCCCATAGCTCCCAATGAAATGGAGCGCCTGTTCCAGATTGGCGGCGCGGATGAACAGGACAAAAAGGAGCATAGCGGTGACAAACTGACATGGCAAAGCATTACCGCCCAGTTTGCGCTGAAACTGGTAGCTGCCGAACTCCCCTTTCCAATCGTAGCAACCGTAGCGACCGAGAACGGCGTCTACTTTATCGGTCAGGACATTCCCTATGCCAAAATTTATGATACGCAGGAGGAAACAGCCTATGTGCGAGAATGATTTTAAGGTGTCCGTGTGGTTCCATGGAGAATCATATTCGTTTAAATATGGCTCCGAGGCCTATATCTTTCATACCGGCATCTATAACGACTTATATGGCAGGTACGGAATCCGTGAGCTGCTGCAATTCACGTTTCTGGTCCATCAGTGCTATCTGGATGACGACGGCCCTACGCCGCTGGGCGCTCTGGCTGATTTTGTCGCAGAGCATTGGAAGGAATTGAACGAAAGCAGTACGCGCGAGATACTCACAAAATTTTATGGACAATGAAAGCGAGGACACCCTATATGAACATAAGGAGGCAGGCATCAAATGAAGTACACACCAATAGACGAAAAAATCCCGCAGGAGAGGCGGCAGGAACTTAATGAGAAAATCCTGTACCTAATCAATAGCGGGCGTGCTGCCGAGTACGGCATCACAAAGGAACATGTTTACAATGGCTACACCGGCTCCGGCGGTCTGCACGGACTCAAGCGGTCTGAGTACGACAGCTATTCCGAATACAGTAAAGGCAAAAAGGAGGTTGAAAACGGCCAGTTTTTTACTCCCCCGGCAATCTGCCGGTTTATCGCAGATACCTTATCCCCTCAAAAAGAGGATTTGGTTGCGGACCTGACCTGCGGCGCGGGGAACTTTTTCAATTTCTTTTCATCTGAATCCAGTCTGTACGGCTGCGAGATTGACAGCAAGGCATACACGGTGGCCCGGTATTTATATCCGGCTGCCAATATTGTAAACGAGGATGTCCGGCTCTATGAGCCGGGTATCCTTTTTGATTATATCGTCGGCAATCCCCCTTTTCATTTGAACTGGCATCTGGAGGATGGCAATGAAATAGCGTCGCAGCTTTACTACTGCATCAAGGCTCACGAACTGTTGAAGCCCTATGGGATTATGGCAATCGTGACGCCCCTTTCTTTCCTTGCCGACTCCTTTAGCGACAATGGGATGATCGCAGAAATGGAGAGCCGATTCAGCTTTCTCGGACAAGCGGCTCTGCCGGAAAACATATTCAAGGCTGTTGGAATTACTTCTTTTCCAACCAAGGTACAGTTCTGGCAAAAGAAAAGTGAGGACAGCAAGGTTGCGCTGCCCTATGAGACAACTTGTACCAGAACATTACCCAATAACTTTTATGAACGGATTTCTGATGCCAAACGCCGGCTGGCCAATAACCGGACCCGATTTCTTCTGGAAATGGCTAAAAATAAGATGGTATCCCAACACTTCCCGTATCAGACGGAGAAAATGCTCTATCACATTAAAATACACCCCAGGCTGTCCGGAGATTATCCTCGCTGCTATGCTTACTTACAGCGATTCTATACGGAGAAACGACCGGAGAACATGGAGTACGAGGAATGGTGCCGCATCCGGCTGACAGAAGGAAAGGTCTTAGCCTATCTGAAAAAGACTCTGAAAAAACAAAATGCCAAGCCCCCGGAAGATAAAATCTCGCTGGTGAAAAGACGTTATGATTTCGTCTACAAAGGATACAGCGCCGCGGCAAGGCGCCAGATGTCGGCCAGTATGAAAACACCAGTTCCTATCTATCAGGTGGCTTCCACGGATGGGGATGGCGGTTTGCCCGGTTATAGCCGGCTGATCCGCCGGAAACAGAGAGAGTACACCATCCAGAACCAGCAATTTGCGGATATGGAGGAAGACCCGGATATCGCCCTATGGCTGAATCAGTTTTCCCTATGGGATTCTGAACTAAAATCAGAGATCCGCTTAAACGATCTGCAGAAACACGACATCAATCTGATGCTGCAAAAGAAATACGGCCTGCTCCAATGGGAACAAGGAAGCGGTAAAACGCTGGCCGGCATCGCGGTTGCCCGGTATCGCATGGAGCGGGAGCATATCCATCATACATGGATGGTATCCTCGGCCATCTCCATTCGCAACAACTGGAATGTGGTACTGACCAATTACAGTCTGCCCTATGTTTTTGTGGAGCGGCTGAAGGATTTCGAGCGCATCCGCGCCGGGGATATAGTCCTTATTACCCTCAACGCCCTGCGGAAATATCAAAAACAGATTAAACGGTGGATACGGCTGCACAATCAGAAAATACAGCTTATTTTTGACGAGAGTGATGAAATCAGCAACACAAACGGGTTAACCACAAAGGCATGTCTGGATTGTTTCCGGAAGTGCCGCTGCAAGCTGCTGACGACGGGAACCAGTACGAGGAACAATATCGTTGAGTTTGCCCCGCAGCTGGAGCTTTTGTACAACAACTCCGTCAATATGCTTTCCTGGTGCCCGGAGATTTACCGCCGCAATAGCAGAAGCCATACGCTCCACGCCGAAGAGAATCCTTACTTCGGATGCCCGATTCCGGCTTATAAAAAGGGCTACTCCCTGTTTTCGGCCTCGCATCTTCCGGAGAAAATCACGGTCTTTGGCGCAGAGGAATGGACGCAGGATATTTACAATGCTGCCACGCTCAGTGAGATTCTGGGAAAAACAGTGATTACCCGCACGTTTGAGGAGATCACCGGCAGAGAGATCCGCCGGTTCCATCAAGTGGTGGTTCCCTTTACTGAGACAGAACGCGCCGTCTACCAACAGGCCATGGAAGAATTTTACGCGATGCGCTGGAACTACTTCCAGTCAACCGGTAATTACAAAAAGGACGCCATGATGCAGCTGATTCAGCAGATTGTCCTGCTATTACGAATCAGCGCGGCTCCCAATACAGTCAGCGAGTATGTGGGCGGACTGCCGGCCAAGCTGCAAAAGGTAATGGATATGGTCCGGGAATGGAAAGATGACATCATAGCCATCGGTGTCCGGCACAAAGCGGTCATTACAGCTTATCAAAGGGCGTTGGAGACCGTATTTCCCGACCGGCCGCTGTTTATTGTGACCGGTGAAACAACGACCTTTGCCAAGCGCCGGGCGCTTCGCCAGACCCTGCTAGAAAGCGGTAACGGCATCCTGCTTTGTACCCAGCAGAGCCTTCCAAGCAGTGTCAATTTCGAGTATGTCAATAAAGTAATCATCCCGGAGCTGCACTACAACAATTCCCGTATGAGCCAGTTCTATATGCGGTTCGTGCGGTACACCTCAATGGAATGGAAGGACATCTATTTTGTGACCTATGGCGGGAGCATCGAATCCAATCTGATGCAAATGGTACTGGCAAAGGAAAAAATCAACCTGTTTATGAAAGGAAAAGACACGGATCTGAACGCTATTTATGAGCAGTTCGGCATAGATTACGATCTGCTCTCCATGCTCATGCACCGGGAAGAGGATGAAAAAGGCCGCTTCCGTATCCGGTGGGGCGAACAGAATATTGCATGACTATGAGAAGGAAGGTGATTTACCAATGATAAGAATGAGAAAACCACGAAAATGGGATATTTGTATCGAAGAACAACTGGGAAAGGAGAATACGCCATGATGAATTTAAGCAGAATTGGCTGGTGTGATTTTTCATGGAATCCGGTAACCGGCTGTCAAACCAGCTGTTCCTTTTGTTACGGAAAACACCAGGCTACGCGGCTTTGCGGTACGATCCGCATCAATCTGGGCAGCCCGCAGATACAACGGGGACCGCAAAAGGGGCTCTACATCCTGCCGCAGCCTTTCCACAACGATTCCGGAAAGGTGATTGCTTATCCGGCCGGATTTGCCCCTACGTTCCATACCTACCGGCTCTGCATGGTCGCCGCCAAGAAAAAACCGGCGAATATTTATGTTTGCAGTACCGGGGAACTCTTTGGAGAGTGGATACCGTCAGAGTGGATTGAACAGGTGTTGGCGGCCTGTAAAAAGGCTCCCTGGCACAATTATATGTTTCTGACAAAGCATCCCGGCCGCTATGATAAGCTGCGTGGGGAAGGGAAACTCATCGCCCAGGACAATTTCTGGTACGGAACCTATCTGACCGATGAGACAATGCCTTTTCTCTCGGATCAGTATCACACCTTTGGATATATCGACCTTACCGGAGCGCAGCCTAGCGACTGTCAGTTACCGGATATGGAGTGGTTTATTATCGGCTGCGATACGCCGCTTTTCAAGGGAGATACCCCACCGAGCCGCGCTGTCTTTGAAAATATCCTTCAGGCCAGGGGCGATCGTCCTCTGTTTATGAAGGACAGCAGCACGCTGCGGTCCATCTGGAGAGCGCCTCTTGTACAGGAACTTCCTGAGCAGCTTCAGAGAGAACCGGATAAACCGCTTCCTCATTGCAACCGCTGCCGCCAGTGCCGGATCACACGCGAAGGCAATCGGGGCAACCGGCACGTCTGCCATCATCGAAAGGTTTTGAAGGAACATAAAAACGGACGCCATGTTCCGGGGAGATACGCAAGAACATCTCCCGAATGGTGTCCCAAACGATAATACATCTAAGCTGCCGAGAAATAAAGCGGCGGCTGTCATGTGATTTGCTGAAAAACAGGAACGGATTTTTTGGTCCGTTCCTGTTTTTTTAACGCCGGATTATAGTCTGAACTTCTCTATACACCGGAGAAATACCAGACAAAGCTCCTGATACAGATCTTCATCCAAATTGCTGTCCAGAATTGCCTCTTTCAAAAGCAACGGCCTGTACATCATCAAAAGCTCTGTAACAGCGGCGGAATCGCCGGCTTTTGCCCGTTCCATCAACTGCTTAAAATTCATTCCCGTCACCTCCCAGTATGCGACGTAATTTTTCCAGGGTACGATAGTAAATCGCGGCGGCGCCCTTATAGCTCATTCCCAGCTCTGCCGCAATCACATCAAACCCCTTTTCCTCGATAACACGCGCAAGGAGTACATAGCGCTCTTTCTCCTTCATGATCTGCAGCGCGGCAAACAGATCCTGCGCATCGGCCAGCTGCTCCATCTGGCTTTCTGCCGTTATTCCGAGATATTCCATCTCATCAAGGGCCAATTCGACCTGAAGCCGTCTCACTTTGCTGCGGATATACTGAGCCCGTGCATTTCGCAGGGCCTTTGTTAAGTAAGCGGTAAACTGATTCTGTACCGCATTGATTTCATCAGAACCGTCATTACGGTAGTACATAGATTTCCCTCCAATCAATCTGAAATTTTTAAAGTTCAGATTGACCGGGCGGGCTGCGGCAGTGTAAACACCGTCTCCTGTCATATAAAAATAAACGCCTGCCACATGACAAAATTCGACATGCAGCAGACGTTTGCGACAATATAGATTCATATTCAATATGTACTGTCAGTTCAGGGCAAGGACCATAACATCCCCATGGGGGATACGGGCTTTTTTTAACCGCTTACCGAAAAAGAACCAGCCATTTATGTAGACAAACCATATTCGCTGCTTCTTATCAGCAGCGAGGCACAGAACATTGTCCAGCGCACAAAAAATCCCTCCAATCATAAACCGGGGATTGAAGGGATGAGCATGACAAATCACCCCGACAAAACCTCGTTTTTTTTATTTGGCGGGGTGGCTTCTCCTATTCAGTTCAGTATTTTCAGAACCAGTGTTTCACCTATAATTGAACTCCCATGCCATTATAAAACTGATATAAATCCGTACAATATGAAATGGAGGTGAACCACAAGTGCAGAGTAACCATGAAACGCTTGGCGATATTATTAAGTCTGCCCGTCAGAAGGCGGACATCACCATTGAGGATCTGGCGAGCAGAGTTAATATTACCGAGCGCTATTTATATCGGATCGAGAATGAGGGCAAAAAACCCAGCTTTGACGTTCTTTATAAACTCATTCGGGAACTGTCGATACTCCCGGACTCAATTTTCTACCCCGAAAAGCTTACACAAGATTCCGAGGCAGAAAACCTTGTCCGTATGATGTACAACTGTGATGAACGGTCTATGCAAATCATCAAAGCAACAATAAAAGCGGCTTTGGATAGTCAACAAAAAAAATAGAAAAGAGCCGATGGCCGTGAGATTTCTCACTGGTTCATCGGCTCTGCGTCTATGCGTCTGGCTCTTTGATGACAAAAATATGCAGTTTTTCCGCTCGGATCAAGCTCTCTTGTTTACATTTCGGGCAGTAGAGCGGATAATTGATTAAAACCGTATCCTCCCGGATTTTATCACGGGTTTTATTACCGCAGACAGGGCAGTAAACCCACTCCACTTTCTGCAACCTCACCACCTCCTATATCTCAATGCTACAAACATATTCCTTTGCTTGATTGACGATTGAAAGCAACCGACATATCTTTTTCAGAATGTTTCTACCGCTAAAACTCCCTTTTTCAGCCGGAACACCACATCCGCCTGTTTTGCCAGCTCGTTTGAATGAGTGACAACTACCACGCATTTCTTCATCTGATGGGCACTTTCCTTCAAGATTTCTGTAATGTCCAAAGCCGTATCCTCGTCCAGATTGCCGGTAGGCTCGTCCGCCAGAATCACCGGGGCCTCACTTGCCAGCGCCCTTGCAATGGCTACCCGCTGCTGCTGGCCTCCGGAGAGCTTCAGCACGTTCCGTTTGGATTCCTCCCTCGTCAGCCCCAGCCGTTCCAGAAACGGGAGCGCCGGTTTCTTTGAAGTCAGCCGGACATTCTCCTGCGGGGTCATATAGTCAATCAGGTTGTAGCTCTGAAAGATAAAAGAAACATTCTTTTTCCGATGTCCTGCCAATCCGCCTTGTGCAATATCCTTCCCTTCAAACAGGATACTGCCGCTTGTGGGGCTGTCCAGACCGCCAAGCAGAGAAAGGAGGGTTGTCTTGCCGCAGCCGGACGGGCCAAGAATGGCATACATCTTTCCCGCCTCCATCTGCGCATTGATACCTTTTAACACCTTCCTCTTTTTGTCATAAGAGTATGTTAGGTTTTGCAGTTCCAAAATTCCCATAGAGGCACCTCCTATTCACCTTCGGGCACAAATTCATAGTCAAAATCATAGTCCTTTACCTTATCTGGCACCTCGTAATCTATGATAGGCGAGCCGGATTGCTCCTGCGTTTCATCTGATTTATTTTCCTTGGGGGTACACCCTGTAAATAACAGTCCAATAAGAAGGAGGACAGAAAACATTTTCCATACATTTTTCATATCGTTACCGCCTTTCTCAGCTCATTTTGGATAGAATTTCCCGCGGTTTCAGCCGCATGACGGAAATCGAGGATATTCCAGCGGATACCGTCACAATCCCGATCCCCAGCAGGAATAGGAGGCCCATTTCCTCAAGCTGTACACGAACCTGTAATTCCGGGGTTTCGATTTCCGGCTCACCGGTATCTGTTCCGGCCTCCCCACGGGTTCCGGCAGAGAGGCCGTCTTCCTGCTGCGCCTCCGTTACCGCCTGCCCGGATTGCAATACGTTTCCCATCTGGCCCGCAATGGCGCTGGCGGAGAAATAAGAAAGGGAAAATGCGAATATCGCAATCAGCAAAACCTCGGCAATATACTGCCCTAAGATGGACAGCTTGCTGATCCCAACCGAGAGCAGGACGCCGGTTTCATGGATGCGGGTTCTGGCCCACATGGTCAGAATGAGCGAGAGGATGGCGATGCTTACCATCAGCGCGATCATCAAAATGGTGGATACCAGCTCCGACAACTGTTCCAAGGAGGACGCGGCGTTTTCATAGTCCTCGTTGTCAACCAGGAAAGAAAAGCCCTTCCAGTCCACGCCGCTGATTTCCTTTACTTTAGAAATGATTTCCTCCATGTTCTGCGGGTCGTCCACCGATACCGTCAGCTCGTTAAATCCTTGGATGGCAGGGCCGTTTTCGTAAGCCACCAAAGTGGCAAGATCGGTGATAATGAGGTTTTGTATTTTATCGTAGGTTGTCACCTGATCGTTGATGCCTTCGATCTCTTTTGGAGAGAACAGGCCCACAATCTCAATCTCCACGCCTTTGTCCGTCTGGATTTTGTCACCGATTTTCAGGCCGTTTTTCTCAGCCAAATCCTTGCTGATCAGCCCCTTGTTTTTGTCGTCCGGCAGGATATGCCGCCCCTGCGTCAGCGTAAGCTGCCCGGAAGTAAACCAGGTAAGCTCCTCGCTTTTCCATGTGCTTAAAATCTTTGAGGATGCGCGAAATTCTTCCTCAATGGGGATATTGCCGGTAAACAGTTCCAGAGAGGGGAACGCCGCCAGCCCCTCCACGGTGGCGCTGCACTCCTTGATCCCCTCAATTCCCCGGATTTGTTCTACCAGCTCCGGGCTGATCTGCTGGGTGGAATACATCAACGTTCCGCCATCCACGCTTTCCACCTTCAAATAAGGATTGTTTTCCGTGTAGTCAAAGCCAATGAGAAAACTCCCGCCAAGGCTTTGCCGCAGCTCCTGCTGGGCAGCTTTTGAAGCGTTCCCCAGCGCCAGAGCGGTCAGTACAAAGGTTGCCATCACCAGCAAGATGACAAAAAGAAGGATACTCTTGCCCCTCTTGCGGACGATGTACAGCCACGCTCGATTCATAAAGTTCATAGAATGACCTCCGTTTCATATAGGATAAGTGTTGCAACGCTGACAGCATAGCACCTCAATATGGAACCAGTATGAAACGGATAAAAAAGCAATCGCTTTATGAAAGATAAAGGGTAAAGCACATTCCCGGCGGGTTTTGGGCCGCCTCAAATTGATAGGGCAGCCCAAGGGCCTTTGAAAGCGTATCTACAATATATAATCCCAGCCCATTCCCTCCATCTTTGCGGTCACGGGCAAAGTCCGGGCGGTAGAACGGCTCAAATACATGGGCCAGCTTATCCGGCGGGATGGGCGTACACTCGTTTTCTATTTTTATCTGCCGAGCGGTCAATAGAACGGTGATCTTGCATCCCGGCTTTGTGTAGGAAACCGCGTTGGAGAGCAGATTGGACAGGATTTTTTCAAGGCTTTTCTTTGACGTATGGACAGGGCACTTTCCCTGTATGCTGAAAGAAAAGTCGAGTCCCTTTGCCTTCGCAATCAACTGATAAGGCTCGCAGATCGCCGGAAGGCGCTCCGACAGGTCAAAGGTTTGGGCGTCCTGTTTCTCCTGTGTAAAATCCAGCCGGGAGGTATCCAAAATTTCTTTGATCATAAAGGATAGCTGCCCGGTAATTTCCTTACATTCCAACAGACAGCGATCCCGGTCTTTGTATTTTCCAATGCCTAAGATCATGTTTTCCAAAATCGCGTTCAGGGCAGTCACCGGCGTTTTCAGCTCATGGGAGGCGGCCCGCAGGAAATCAATTTTTGACCGTTCCGCTTCACAGACGTTTTGCTTTTCTTCTTCCAGATTTTCAATGGTGGAAAGCAGGCTGCTATACAGCTTATTGATGCGGGCGGCCAGCTCGCCAATCTCGTCTTTGGTATGCACCACGCAGGTTACAGCCTTATCCAGCTTCTCCATCTTTTCCGTTGTTTCCGCGATCTGCTTGATCGGCCTCGTCATAGCTCTGGAAAACAACAGGGAACACCCGGCGGAAATGACGGCGCAGCAAAGTAGGGATACCGGCAGCGCTTTTCCAATGGCAGATTTTATCAAAATCCCGGTATTCACAGCACTCTCAATAATGGCCCCCTCTACAAAATGGTTTGTGCTTACGGTCATTTGCGGCGCAAGCACATAGAGAAAGACATGGGCCATCACGGTAACAAATAGCATCACCAGAAAGGTGTATAAGAAGATTTTAGGAAAGAGCTTTAAGTTTCTCATGGGTGTTCCTCATACTTGTAGCCAACGCCTTTTACCGTTACAATCCGGTCAAGGGCCAGCTTTTTCCGTAAATTTTTAATGTAGGTATCAATCGTTCGGTCGATGATGGGGGCATCATATCCCCACAGCTCGTCCAAGACCTGCGACCGGGTAAGAACCAAGCCTTTATGCTCCACCAGCAGTTTCAACAGGTCGATCTCCTTTGGTGTCAGGTCAATGGGGCCGTCCGGCCCGGAAGCGGTGTAGCCGCCAAAATCCACCGTAATATCGCCCATCTGGATTTGTTTCAGTTCCGGGCTTTTCCCACACCGCCGCAGCAGGGCCGTCACCCGTTTCCCCAGCAAAAGCATGGAAAAGGGCTTTGTGATATAATCATCCGCCTGTTCATCAAAGCTGGCCGCCTGAGTAGGCTCATCGTCAAGGGCGGTGAGCATTAAGACGGGGATGCTGCTTGTCCTTCGCAGTTCTTTTAACACCTCTAAGCCGGTTCGTTTCGGGAGCATAATATCCAGAACCACTAAATCAACCGATTTCTCCCTTGCAATCTGCAAACCCTGTTCCCCATCAAGGGCAGACAAGGTGGTATGCCCTGCGGAACTCATATATTCGCAGATTGCCTCGTTGGTGGCGGTATCGTCTTCCACAATCAATAAAACAGCCATTTTTACACCTCCTCACCTCATCATACCAAAGCAATATGGAAAGAGTATGAAATGTTTTGGGTCAGATTGACAGTGTACTGGACTTATATAGAGAAAAGCAAGCGCAAAACCAAGTGGGAAAACAAAAAATGTTTTTTTACAACCTAATCAACTTATGACAAAAGCATACACAGGCTCCGCCTTCTAACGTATTTGAGATCTGCACAATACCTCCCATCTGTTCGACCAGTTTCTTCACAATATAAAGTCCAAGCCCTGCATGTCCTCCGCTTGTGTCTCTGGATTCATCGCCCCGATAGAATTTATGAAATGCGTTTTTCAGATCTTTCGCATCAAAACCAGAACCTGTATCCATGACCGTATAATATATCTTTTCTCTATCTGCGCTGACATTTACTTCGATTCGGCCCTCTGCAGGTGTATGCTCAAGGCTGTTGGATAAAAGATTGTCCAATATCCTTGTCAGAGCTTCCGCATCGACGATAATCTGATCCGGAACTCCGTCGCTGATACAGAAAGACAATTCAATGGATTTTTGCTGCGCCTGCAGGTGATAGGAGTGTATTCTCTGTGACAGATATTTTTCCAGATTGATCCGTTCTGTATCCGCTCCTTTGTCTTTCTTTTCAAGTTCAGCCGTATACTGCATCTGTCTTACAAAATCTGCACTCTTTTCTGCATTTTCATGGATGACCATAAGATAATTCTTCAGTTCCCCGTCCTTCTCCTGATAGTCTTCCAGCAGGGCGTCCGAATATGCCAGGATCAAAGATAAAGGAGATTTCAGGTCATGTGCCAGCGCGGCCGTCATCTCAATCCGTTCCTGCTCCATTTCCCACTGAGAGGTCAGTGATTCTTTCAGCTCTTCCTGCATTTCCGTGAATGCCTCACACAGTCTGCCGAGTTCATTATCCTCATGATAATTAATTGAGAAGTCCAGATCCTTCTCCTTTATCTTCTGAGAAGCCATCGACAGCAGCTCCAGGGGGCGGTTAATTTCCCCGGCGAATTTTCTGGAAAACAGCAGTGTAAAAAGAATGAGATAAAGAAACGGCGACAAAAGAGAACAGATAAAAAATGCGAACAAGATTTTCCCTTTCATGTTGGCAAAAGTCGGTTTGATCTTATAGGCAAGAATGACAGCGCCGCGAATCTCCTGCTCCTGTTCGATCGGAACGCTTTCAATATAATATCCGTTTCTCAAGACCTTTTTATCAAGAAGATTTGTGAAGAGATCCTCTTTCGATGTATAAGGCTGTTCTGCCAGCGTCCCGTAAACCACATTCCCATCCTGATCAGTTACCTGATACCAGATCCCGTTTCCCTTTATCATAGCGGCAAGTCCCTTCTGTCCGGACACCTCCAAAAGAGACACATTTTCTTTCCGCACATAGGACACGATTCCCGGGATTTGATCTTCATAGTAATCCGCCGGATAAATATCTTTATCTAAAGATAAAAACGTCAATACCGAAGATAATATGATTGTGACTATGGACGCGAATACACTGACCACTACAATTTGAATGAATGTATGGCGGAACTGAACCGCAAGAGGTCTTTTCATTCTTTTTTCTTTCATACTTTGTTCCATTTATATCCGATCCCCCAGACAGTTGAAATATATTCTTTTCCCGGAGACGCCGCCGTGAATTTGGAACGGATATTTTTAATCCGTTCCACAACAGTCGCCGCATCTCCTTCCGCATCATATCCCCATACTTTTTCGTAAATCCTCTCTTTTGAGAATACCTGTCCTGCATGAAATGCCAGTAATTCTGAAATATCATATTCTCTTTTCGTAAGTTCAACCGCTTCCCCATGAATCGTGATACTTCTCGCCTGAGTGTCTATACACATTTCCCCAAAGTATAGTTTCGATCTCTTTTGCTCCGCATTAAGATACTGGGATCTTTTCTCTCTTCGCAGATTTGCATCAATGCGCGCCAGAAGTTCTTTTAATCCAAATGGTTTTGTAATATAGTCGTCTCCGCCCATAGTGAAGCCTTTCACTTTGTCTGTTTCCGACTGCCTTGCGCTTAAAAACAGGATCGGGCAGACGACATCATTTCTGATCTCCCTGCAGACTTCAAAACCATCTATCTCCGGCATCATAATATCCAGAACGATTAAATCCGGCTGCTCCTTTGCAAGCTCAATCCCCGTTCTTCCATTATATGCGCATAAAACTTCATGACCTTTTAACTCCAATCTGCTTTTCAGCAAGGACACCATTGCCTTCTCATCATCAATGATTAAAATTTTACTCAATGCCAACCCTCCCGTCAGAGCCACTTTTCTCCGCTATTCGCCGGAACGCCGTCCCTCCCATTTTGCAAACCATAGTATTCCGGTACTAAGCAATAAAACCAGTGCAATAAAAACTGCGCTCAGCACCGTGATGCCGGTCTCTGTCGCTTGGTTTATAAGAGCACGGAAATTCCCATCTGCCGGCTTAATATAAACAGTACCCGGCAGCAAACCTAACTTTACTGGCCACGTCCATGGAATGAACTTCCAGACAGACGCGCCTAAACTGGTGGTTCCAAAAATCACTGCCATCAGCAGCCCTCCAAAACTAAGCCCGATGGAAGCGCCCCATCCCCATGCAAGGCTGATCCAAAGATGAAGGACCAGAAGAGGAACCGCTCCGATCGAAGTGAATACAGCAGCAAGGAGGAACACCTTCATATCCGCCCCGCAGGGAACAAACAGATTCATCCCACATCCCAGGATCAGCGCTGCCAACAATGTACAGATGAACGTACATATCACCACTAACATAAACTTGCCCAGAAATATTTTCACCCGCGAAACTCCGAAACTAAGAAACCCGTTAAAATTCCCGGCAAGTTCCTCCTCGCGAATCACAGCGCCTCCAAGGATGCCGACCGAAACAGGGATCATGATTCCTGACCATATGGTAAAAAAACCTTCAAAAGCGAAATCCTGCGTACTCCCCGGACTCAGTATGAGGTAGACAACCGTGCATCCTGCTAGGAATACCGGCAGTCCAAAGATAAACCAGCGGATCGCTGTCCGCTTTGTCCTCAGCCATTCCGATAATAATACTTTCATACTCACCGCTCCCTTTTTGTAAAACAAACAGTGGTAAAGAGCGTAAATACCGCCAGTGCAGCCAAAGATACCACAATACCAAGAGGGATGGCAGTGCATGAAAGCAACGGATCGCTGTCTGACAGCATCGTTCCATTTGGATGTACGCCAATAACCGGGCACATCAGTCTTGTCGCCCAGCTCCATGGGCAGATGATCCAGACCGTACCCGGCGCTGCAACAACCCCAAGTATCATCCCTGCGAACCCCATTCCCATGCTGAGGAAAATCCCTCCCTTGGTTGCCGCCCAGAGCTGAAGTGGAATCAGGGGAAGAGAAACCAGCCAGCAGACCAAACTTCCCGCCAATATTTTCCCTGCGGGCAGCACCCCCTCCGCTCCAATCGATCCAGTCATCGTGACAACCAAAATCAATACACAAGAAGACAGCAGTGCGTAAACAGCCATTCCAAGAATTTTACTTACCCATAGCGCAGCGGGCGATACATTCCGGGAAAGCAATGCCTGATAATTTCCTGCTTTCTTTTCTTGTGATGCAACCAATGCCGCAAAAAGAGCGTATCCAAGCGGCAGGAATAAAAAAGACCACCAGTTGAAAACAGACGCCAGAAGCGTCCTCCAGCTTATCGCAGTATTCCCTTGTGCCTCCGCCAACGGATTCTGCATTAAGATTGAAAGCACCAGTGCATAAACAGCAAAAAACAATGGGAAGAACACAATAAGTTTCCCCATAAATGTCCTCCTATATTTCAGCAGTTCTGAGGAAAGCACTTTCATTCCTTTCGGCCTCCTTTCATAATAACATCTGTAAAAAATTCTTCAAGGTCTTCTCTTTTATCCGGGATTCCCTGATACAGAAGATTCCCATTGCTAATGATTCCCACTTCATCTACAACCTGCTCCACCTCTGACAGAATATGACTGGAAAGGACCACCGTGATCCCTCTGGACGGAAAAGAGGCGATTAATTCCCTTAGCTCTTTTACCCCAAACGGGTCCAGTCCATTGGTGGGTTCATCCAGAATCACAAGACTGGGATGGTTTAGCAACGCAATCGCAATTCCCAGTCTCTGTTTCATACCCATTGAAAATTTTGCCGCCCGCTTTTTCCCAGTATCCTTTAGATCCACGATGTCCAGGACTTCATCGATCCGCTCCTCCGGGATGCCTAACAGCCTTGTATGGACCATGCAATTTTCCCTTGCGGTCAGATTCCCGTACAGAGCCGGAGCTTCAATCAGGGAACCAATCTGAGACAGGCACCTGCGGCTTAAGCTTTCTCCCGCGAATAAAATCTGTCCCTCCGTCGGCCGGATAATCCCAACTAACATTTTCATCAATGTAGATTTGCCTGCACCATTCGGACCAAGCAGACCGTAAACCGTATTTTTCCTGACCCGCATACAAATGTTATGAACCGCCATCTGCTGGTCATATCTCTTAGAAAGATTTTTTGTTTCAAGAATCAGATCATCCATATATTCGTCCTCATTTCATTGAATTTTCCGGCAGTTCTGAACACTGTCGAAAGTATTGCAGCAGGATTTCTTGCTTACGATGACAGTCTATCAGATAAAAATAACGAATTTATAATGATCCAAATATTTTATTTGATAGATTACAGGAAAGATACAAATGAAAGGCCGTGAGCTACCCGCTAAACGCCAATTTTTTGAAATTTTTTTGGAGAAGTTCAGGGGGCGGTGCAAACCCCGTCTTATTTTGTCGAAACGCTCCTTGCTTCATGGCGGCTCCCTCCTAAAGCCGCCGTGTCAGCGTATGGGCGTCACTCCTTTGTTGAGGGCATAAAGGAACGGCGGCCTTGAATGTACTTCAAAACCGCCGCAATCCTCGAAAAATCCATTATGGGCGCACAAAGCTGCCTGCCCTGCAACGGTTTTTTTCTTTCCCCGTCTTGCGGGGCAGGATCG
>ENA-OROH01001941-OROH01001941.1-human-gut-metagenome-genome-assembly--contig:-NODE-1941-length-17353-cov-15.269106_pt1 | contig 17353 bp, 22 predicted proteins | sample MGYA00242125_ERZ509042 | MGnify/ENA primary metagenome ERZ509042 (study PRJEB26280, sample SAMEA2338738) | human gut metagenome | biome: human gut; feature: human-associated habitat; material: faeces... | reverse complement strand
CGCGAGAGCGACTCGCTGCTGCGTGCCGGACGCGAGAAGTTCGAGGCGGCTATCAGCGACGCGAAAATCTCGATCCGCGACCTGCAGGGATTCGATTCGGTCTATGCGGCCAACATCAGCTACAACGAGACGGTCGGCGCTTACCTGCGCGACAGCCTGCGAAAGGAGAACGTGGACTGGTTCGTCGATATCTACAAGACCTCCTATTCGGACCTGACCTCCTCGATCAAGAATTTCATGGTCTCGTCCCAGAATATGATGGATGCCAAGGCGAGGCGGCTGGAGGACAATGCCTACCGGGCGACGATGCCCGGATTCATCGCGCTGGTGATCGCCATCGTGATCGTGCTGATATTCTACTATTTCGTCAATCTGTACTATATCACTCCCGTGCTGAAAATCGACAGCGCTCTGAAAGCCTATCTCGATTCGAAGATGCCTTTCAAGGTGACTATCGAGGGAAAAGACGAGGTATACAGACTGAAGGAGCGGATCGAGTCGCTGATCGATCAGAGCAAATAAAGACAGTGGCGCCATGCGGTTGAACGTCGTACTGAGATATGTAGGGTTGATCTTGCTGCTGGACGCGGCTTTCATGCTGCTGTCGGTCGTGGTATCGTTGCTCGGAGGCATGGATACCGGTTTCTACCCGCTGTTGCAGAGTTTCGTATTGACGGCCATTTTAGGCGCTTTTCCGCTGATATTCGTTCCGCGCGGCGGACAGATCACCAGCAAGGAGGGCTATGCGATCGTCGTCGGGGCATGGCTGATGTCGTGTCTGGCCGGCATGCTCCCTTATGTGCTTTGGGGGGGCGAGTTTTCGGTTTCGGACGCATGGTTCGAGGCCGTTTCGGGCTTTACGACGACCGGATCGACCAGCCTGAGCAATGTGGAGGCGCTGCCGCGGGGGCTTCTTTTCTGGCGAGCCTCGACCCATTGGTTGGGCGGCGTGGGCGTTGTGATGTTCGTTCTGGTCGTCCTGCCGTCGATGGGATCGACCAAGATGCGCCTGTCGAGCGTCGAGCTTTCGTCCATGGCCAAGGATAATTTCCGCTACCGGACGCAGAAAATCCTGCAGATTCTGCTGGTCGTCTATGTCGGTCTGACGTTGGTCGAGACGGTATTGCTCCGGATGGCGGGAATGAGCTGGTTCGAGGCCGTGTGCAATTCGTTTTCGACGATCGCCACGGGAGGATTCTGTACGAGGAATGCCAGTATCGCGGCGTACGGCAGTCTGTGGGTCGAGATGATCGTCGTGTTTTTCATGGCCGTATCGGGGCTTCATTTCGGACTGATTTTCGCTACGCTGACCGGGAAAAGCAACAATATATTCCGTTCCGAGATCAGTCGCTACTATGTTCTGTCGCTGTTGTTCGGAGGTCTGATCGTTTCGGTCAGCCTTTGGGCGAGCGATATGTATCCGACTTTTGCCTCGTCGATGCGCTACGGCTTTTTTCAGGTCGTGTCGGTGTCTTCGACGACCGGTTTCGCCACGGCCGATTCGTCGGTTTGGACGCCGTTGGCTATTATGGTGCTGACTCTGTTTACGATGCAATGTGCTTGCGCCGGATCGACTGCCGGCGGAATCAAATGCGACCGCGTGCTGCTGGCGTTCAAGACGATCCGGGCGATGATGATTCGCCGGCAGCACCCCAATGCCGTGATTCGCGTCAAGCTCAACGGCGTGATACAGGAACAGAGCGTCGTCGACATGGCCATGCTGTTCATCGTGTTCTACCTGATGCTGCTGGCTTTGGGTACAATCGTTGTAGCTGCGTTCGGCATGGACCTCGAGACGAGTTTCAGCATGACGGCTTCGTGCATGGCCAATGCGGGCGTCGGTTTCGGAAAAGCCGGAAGTATGAGCAATTATCATGATTTTCCCGGAGCGATTAAGTATATTTGTACGGTGTTCATGCTGCTCGGCCGGCTCGAAATTTTCGGTCTGTTGCAATTGTTCGTTACCAATTGGTGGAAATAGGTATATGAATTTTTGAAAGAGATAACGGTATTCAATATTCTTGTAATGAATAGATTCGTTTTTTTTCTGTGTCTTTCGGCGTTTCCGTACGTGCTTTTCGGGCAAAATGTCTCGGCGCGGGTGGCCGGATTGGAGAACGATCAAAAATACATGGAGTTGCTGGGAAGGGAACAACAGCTCCACCGCATGGAAGATTCCGTGGTGCGCATTATCGGCGATACCCGCGAGCTGTTCTCTTCGCACTCGTCGCCCGACGAGCGGGAGAAGTACGGGGCCGAAATCTTGCGTCTGGAAAAGGAACTGTATGAAATTCGCAATCGTATCGGTGTGACTGCCAATGAAATCGGAACGATCGAGCAAGAGTTCATCGTAAGCAATATGAACGGTTCCGGACCGTCCGGGACTGTCGTCGGACCGAAAGCGGCGGGCGAGCAAGTGCGTAATCTGGTCTACAACGCCTATTTCAGGGACCATTTGTCGGCTGCCGACTACCGCTCGCTGCTCGAGGCGCAGCAGAAGGAGGCGTTGCCCGGCCGGCTGATCGCCCGCTACATATCGAACTATGCCCGGCTGGACTCTTTGGCCGCGCAATACGCCGCTGCGTCCGACCGGCAGCAGGCCGACGAGATCTACTCGCGTCTGTCGGTCGTGCGTTCGCTGAACGAGGCGATCGGCGATTCGCTCGCCGGCGTATGGGGATTCATATACGACAATAAAGTGTACGCCTACGGCTATTTGCTCGACAAGATGGGCAAGACCGAGCTGCTGGCCGATTTCGAGGCTCGTTTCCGGAAAAACCGGCAGCAGATCATGGCCGTGCAGGACAGCGTCGCGTCGATGGCGCTGTACGGATATCCGTTGCAGAAGCAGCTGGTACTGTCTTATGAGAAAACGCTGGCCGATCTGCTCGGCTTTACGGCAGCTTCCGATTCATTGGGAAAATGCATAGCCGAGACGTCTCGCCTTTCGTACGGGATGCCGGAGATCGACCCGGCGCGCAGGGTGTTCATCGTTTACTCCGATATCGAGCGGACGACGCCTTCGGTCTATAACGCCCGCAATCCGATTCCCGAGAACGAGACGGACCAGTACGGCACCGTTTATCGGATACAGCTCGGAGCATTTCAGCAGAAGCAGCCCGTCTCCATTTTCAAGGGTGTTTCCCCCTTGTGCTACGACAGGACCGAGGAGGGGCGCTATCGTTATTGCGCGGGCGCCTTCCGCGAGCTGTCGGAAGCCGAGGCTGCCTGGACCAAGCTGAAGGAAATGGGATTCCGCAAACCCGAGATCGTCGTTTGGCGCGACGGGGTGTTCGAGATGATCGGAAGCGGCTCCGGAACGCCTTCGAAGGACGGAGGCCCCCTGTATCGGATCGAAATATCGGGACAGCAGGAGAATATCAGCGATGAAATACGGGAGATCGTGAGCCGTCAGGCTCCGGGTAAGGAGCTGACCCGTGTGGCGACCGGTCAGGGAACCTTTCTCTATTCGGTCGGCAGTTTCGGCGACCGCTTGTCCGCCGAGTCGGTTTGCGAGGCGATCAATGCCGCGGCTCCGGGGTGTGCCGCCGTACTCGAGATAGCCGAGTAGCCGGGGCCTGATTTTTAGTGCTTGCCGATTGTTTTTCCCGAAAAATAGACTATCTTGTTGAAAATTCCGGCATTTACTGTCGGGACGCAAAACGTATTTCGATCTATGTGGCTGATTATAATGCTAATCATCGTCGGCATACTGTTGCTGGTGGCCGAGTTGGTTCTGCTGCCGGGCATTAGCGTGGCAGGCATCGGGGCCTTTCTGTCGTTGGCCGTAGCTTCCGTGTACGGCTTTTTCCTGTACGGGATTTTGGGAGGCTCGGTCGTTTTGGCCGCGATCATCATCGTGGCTGTAGCCGCCGTAGTGGTCTCGCTGCGGGCCAATACGTGGCAGCGGCTGTCGCTCAAGTCGACGATCGACGCGACGTCCACCCCTACTCCCGAGCAGAACGACATTCGGATCGGCCAGCGCGGGGAGACTCTGACGCGCCTGGCTCCGATGGGTAAGGTGCAGGTCGGGGACGTTACCGTCGAGGCCAAGTCGGTGGACGCCTATATCGATCCCCGGCAGGTCGTCGAGGTGATCGGGTACGATAATACGGCGGTGGTCGTCCGCCGTATTGCGACGCAGGAAAGAGCGGAGGAACGGCCCGAAGCCTTGACCGGGAAAAATTCCTGAGAAGGCGTTGGCCGGTTGTGTGAGTTGTACTGAATTTAATAAAGATAGATTGTATGGAATTGGGAATTTGGATTGTCGTGGCCTTCGTGGCGCTCGTGTTGCTATGGTTCATTCTTTACTTTATCCCGATCGGCCTGTGGTTTTCCGCGTTGGTGTCGGGCGTGCGGATCAGCCTGATTCAATTGGTGCTGATGCGTTTCCGTAAGGTCCCCCCCTCGGTGATCGTCAACCAGCTGATCGCGGGAACGAAAGCGGGGCTGCACCTGACCGCGAACGATCTGGAAGCGCACTATCTGGCGGGCGGCAACGTCCCCAATGTGGTAACGGCACTTATTTCGGCCCAGAAAGCGAACATTGCGCTCGATTTCCGCATGGCGGCCGCGATCGATCTGGCCGGCCGTAACGTGGCCGAAGCGGTCCAGATGTCGGTCAATCCGAAAGTGATCAATACGCCTCCCGTGGCGGCCGTGGCCAAGGACGGTATCCAGCTGATCGCCAAGGCCCGCGTAACGGTCCGCGCCAATATCAAGCAATTGGTCGGAGGCGCGGGCGAAGATACCGTGCTGGCGCGTGTCGGCGAGGGCATCGTCACGACAGTCGGCTCGTCGGAGAGCCACAACGACGTGCTCGCCAATCCGGACGACATCTCAAAGACGGTGCTCGGCAAGGGACTCGATGCCGGCACGGCCTTCGAGATCCTCTCCATCGATATCGCCGACGTCGACGTCGGCCGCAACATCGGCGCTGAGCTCCAGACCGATCAGGCCGAGGCCGATAAGCGCATCGCGCAGGCCAAGGCAGAGGAGCGCCGCGCGATGGCCGTGGCCAAGGAACAGGAGATGAAGGCCTACACGCAGGAGATGGAGGCAAAGGTCGTCGAGGCGCAGGCCGATGTTCCGCATGCCATGGCAGAGGCACTGCGCGAAGGGCGCCTCGGCGTCATGGACTACTACACCCTCAACAACGTGCAGGCGGACACCGATATGCGCAATGCCATCAGTACGGCCGGCACGGACGACAAGATGCGTCCGACGCAGCCAGTGAAATGAGTGCGGCGAGCCGCGTAAAGATGCGCGGCCAGAAGGATTGAGAGAGGGGAGATCAGGATGGATTCATCCATATGGGTCATCGTCTTGTTCGCCATCATGGCGATTCTCAGCGATAAGCTCGGCAAGAAGAAGCCGCCCAAGAAAATGCCGCCGTTCCCGCCGCGCGATGTGGACCGCACGCTGCCGCCCCCCATGCCGGAACCATGGGGAAAGGCGGAGCGCGGGGAAAAGAACGTACCCTTCGAGATTCCTGATATCAAGGGGGCCCCGCTGCCGCAGGGCATGACGGACGAAGGCGGCATCTATCGTGAGCCCGGCACGAAGATGCAGGACATGCTCGAAGCCTACCGCGAGGAGATGGCCGACAAGGCGCGCGCCGCAGCGTACGAAGCGCAGCGCCGCGCCGAAGAAGCCGCCATCCGCGCCGAGGAAGAGGCCGTCTACACGCAGCAGGCAGGCCTTGCAAAGAAGAAGACTGCACGCCGCGCTGCCATCCTGCCGCAATTCACGCCGGATCAGGTGCAGCAGGCTGTCGTTATGGCCGAGATACTGGGAAGACCAAAGGCATACCGCCATCATTCCCCATATCGTCGGCGCTAGGCGGCCAGGCCGTACAGGAGAAGCCTTCTCAGATTTTCAGGGAAGGCTTTTCTTGTGAGTTTTTTCATGACAAATCCGCGATTCTGTAGTAGAATTATAGAATTTGAAACAAGAAAGGCAGAGTCCCTTGTAAATAAAGGGTTCTCTGCCTTTTTCTTTGCTGAAAGGTAACAGAAAGGTAACGCTTTTACCAGATATTGGCGAGAATGTCGGCTACTTCCTGCCCTTTGACGGGGTATAGATGGCTGTAAATATCGAGAGTCGTTTGGATGGACTTGTGGCCTAGGCGGTCACGGATGACGATGGGCGGCACATTCTTCTGGATGAGCATGGAAGCATGGGAATGCCGGAGATCATGAATCTTGATGAGCGGCAGGCCCGCCTTCTCGGCTATCTTGTGGAAGTGCCTTGTCAGGTTGTAGTTGAACGGCAGTGACTCGAACAGGCGCGTGTGTGGCGTGGGGTTCGGTATCGCTTGGATATGTTCACTCAGGGCTTGGCATAACTGGGGCGGTATGGATACCGTGCGGTTGCTGTGCGCCGTCTTTGGCGTGGTGATCTTGTCCTTGGCGTCGTAGCGGTGGTAGGTCTTGGACACGGAGATCGAGCCAGCTTGCAGGTCAATGTCTTGGACGGTGAGGGCGAACGCTTCACCGACACGAAGACCAGACCAGAACAGCAGGCGGAAAAGTGTCCGATAGGGTTCTTCCCCTTCTGCCGCACGGTCGAATGCCTTGAACTGCTCTACGGTCCAGAACTGTATCGCCTGTTGTGCGGGTGTGCTCTTGACCGTCGTGCCAGCTATCTTGGCGGGGTTGCGTGGAAGGCTGTAATACTTGCACGCGAAAGACAGGACGGAAGAAAGCCGCCCGTGTAGATACTGGATGAACCTGTCCGAGAGTTCCGTGGAATCGTGCAGCTCGGTTTCCCATCGCCTGACGATTGCGGGCGTGATCTGATTGATTGGCATGTCCTTGAAGTAAGGCAGGACGCGCCGCTCTACGTTCGGGACGACGGAATGCATGGATGATTCCTTGACGCGGTGCTGGAGGTCCTTCTTGTAGATTGCCCATAGGTTGCCGAACGTCATGCTGGGGGAGCCTGCTTCTCGCTCGATGAAGTCCCGTTCGTAGGCAAGTGCTTCCCGCTTGGTGGGAAAGCCGGACGCCTTCTTCTGCCGTCTCTTGCCCTGCCAGTCGGTGTAACGGAACATGATGAGCCAGCTTGTCTTGCCGTCCTGCAAGGTGCGTTTCTCAATGTGTGACATGTGCAGCACCTTCCCCATAGCTGGCGATGAAGTCGAGCAGGGCCGCTTTCTCGTGGTCGTAGACCTGTGTCAGGAAGGGCACAAGGTTCCGTTCTGTGGCGTACTGGTCAAGGGCCGTGTAGTAGGGAGCCTGATTCTCGGCCTTGATGGAGATGGGCAGGAAGCCGCCCGCCATGAGCTGGTAGTTCATGATCATGCGGGACGTTCTGCCGTTGCCGTCAGCAAATGGATGTATGCGCACAAACTCGGCGTGCGTCCATGCGGCAAACTCTACGGGGTGCATTCTGTCCCTGTTGGTGGGCATGTCCGCGAAGAAGAACTTGATTTGCTGGAGCATGTCGTATGGCTCTGGCGGGCGGTGCGATGCGCCAATGATGCGCACGGCATGGGAACGGTAGATGCCGCCTTGCATGATGTTTTGCATCAGGATTTCATGGATGTCCTTCACGAGCTCTTCGTCCAGTGGGCGGCCTTCTCGGATGAGCTGGCGGACGTAGGTGAAGGCGCGGTCGTGGTTCGTGACCTCGTACACCTCGCGGAGCTTCTTGCCGCCAATGGAAATGCCGTCCTCGAGCAGCACTTTCGTTTCCACAAGGGAAAGCGTGTTGCCTTCGATTTGCGTGGAGTCGTGGGCATACGTCACGTCGAAGTCGCGGTTGTAGTTGTCGAGCACGTCAGGCGGCAGTGTGCTGGCGATGCGGGACATATCGGCCCTGAGTCGGTCAAGGGCCTTGTAGTTGAAGTCGGTCATGGTCGCGTTTCGTCCTTTCAGTGTGATATAATAAATAGCATTTAGTCTTTCTTGTGTTTGCCGTTGGCCTTCGGGTCGGCGGCTTTTTCTTTTGTCTGATCAGTGTGGTCTGGGTGCTTGTATTGGGCGGTTATTCTTGAGAACAATTCATCTAGAGCCTTTTTTTCTTGTTTGGTTATTGGTGAGGATAAGAACGGTGTTGAAGAATCATCATACTCACCATTTCCAGAACTAACATACGTGAGTTGTTTTAGCCATGCAAACAAAAAGAGACGTTCGCACTCAGAAACCAGAATATCATCACGTCGTTTCTTTGTTCTGTCCTTAGCGTATCTTATGATAGCTAGGAATGTTTCTTCTGAAAGCGATACAGATAGGCCGCTCCACTCAGGTGATGATTTTGCTTTCGGTAAGAAAAAATCATTTGAAGAACATATGATTTGCACATGTTTACTATCATTCTCCCATATCATCATTCCATAGTCATGAAGATAATCAATGGTATTTTGTACTTCGTTTACCTTGTAACCTAGAAGATCATCTACAGAAACACACAGCTCGGTGGCTAGAGCGATGAGCTTTTGCAAGTCTGGTTCGCGCCTGCCTTGTTCGTATTGTCCTAGAGCCGAAACTGATATGCCTATGCTGTCGGCTAGTTCTTGCCTTGTCATCCCTACTTTTTCCCGTGCTGCTCGTAGGTTGGTGTTGAATGGTGTCATAACGCGGAAATCACTCCCTAGAAGTCTTTGCAGTGCAATTCGACATTTTGTACTTGCATTATAACACGAAATGAAGTATCATAATAGATGTAAGGGCGATATGACACATATAAAAATATTTTGTGTCGTATTGTTTCATGTAAAACATTGAAGGGAGTGAACGGTATGGATAAGGCAAAGCTGCTTGACCTGATGGCTGAGAAGGGCTTGACACAGGCAGAGCTGGCTGATAAAGCTGGCGTGTCGCGGACGGCTGTCTGGGGCCTGCTGAAGAAAGGCCGCACGCCAACGCCTGTAACGCTCGGCAAGATTGCTCGCGTGCTGGGCGTGCGTCCGTCTGAGTTGATGGACATGTGACGGCACAAGAAAAAGCCGCCCGTGGGCGGCAGTACAGAAAGAGAGGTAACGCTATGAGTATTCCGACGAGTGAGCAAGAGACGGTCGTCCAGTATGACCGCAACGGCGAGACGATGACCGTCTACACAACGGATTCAACGCAGATCACACGCCTTGATAAGATTTACCAGCGACACAAGGAACACAAGCAGGCTGGCGAGGTCGTTGCTGTGGAGTACGTTGTGGACAAGAAGCTGCTGTCCTATCGGTCGAAGCGCGTCAAGCCTGTCTTGTCAGATGAGCAGCGGGCGGCGGCGCGTGCTAGATTGCAAACGATGAGAGAAAAGCGGCTACAGGCAAACGGCTAAAATCGATTCTAGGGGCGATTTTCTAGACAAGCTAGTCTAAGGAGTAAAATCCAAAGACATATGGGGACACTTACCTGGGGGCGACAATAGAAGGGCCGCTCGTAGGCTGTACAGAAAGGATGAACGATATGAACGCAACTATTGAACCGAAAGTAGATGTGAAGCACGAGGTCACGATTGACCTGTGTGACCTGTCTATTGCGATGGCAGAGGAAGAACAGGACGATGGCGAGCTGGCCATGATGCGTGCGGACGCAATTGCGAAGATCATGAATCGGTACATCGACGAGGACACGACGATTGCAATCAACAGTGTCAACCTGAGCTACACAGACCATGTTTCCGTCGATGCCTATGAGTATCATCAGAGGGATGAAGGAGGCCGTTGTACGGTGGGCCTGTCTTTCCGAGACGCAGATGATCGAGAGCTTGCCTTGTGGCTTGTGGATGCAGTAGGTAGCGAATTACACCTTGAGTTTCACAACAGTGAGCAGGTTGGCGTCGGGAAGCTGCTTGTTATCAGCTTGAAGTAAGAGCGAGGTGGGCATGATGGAACAGGTACAAAGGGCGGCACTTCCTAGCTTCATGCAGGAGCGCATGGCGGCCCTTGAGTCGGCTGGCTATGCGGTGCAAGAGACGTGCCGAGACAACGACCACTTCACGGCGGGCATGGAGAACCAGCAGGGCCGAGTGCTCGTGATTGTCGGCAAGGCCGAGACTGGCGGGCGGCATGGCGAGCTCCACGTGTTCTTCGAGTGTGGCGGCTGGCGTGCACTGATCAGCAAGTTACAGGCGAAAATGAGAAAATGAAAGGACTGACGAACGAATGAAACAAGAAGTGAACGAGAAAATCGACACCGAGACGGTTCGATTTGTCACGACGAAAGAAGCCATGAAAATCATGTGCTGCTCGCGTCCAGCAGCTAGTCGGGCTATCCACCTGACGAACGAGCGGCTGAAAAAGCAGGGCTGCTACGTAATGCGCGGGCGTTGCAATCGTCAGGCGTTTTTTGAAACGCTGGGCTATCGCTGATGCAGAAAGGATGAATGACTATGAAAAAACAGATTATTGACCTCTCAGTATTCTGGGAGTCGGTGGCGAAACATCATGCCGAGGAACGCGAGGACGAGCGGCGACACATTGAAGCTGTTCTTAATCAGGCCCTTGCTGGCGTGTCGGCGGTGGCATGGGAAGGGATGGCGATTCGTGGCGTGCGTCGCATCAACGTGGGCAATGCGTTGGAGCTGGCCTTGCTGGATGCAGACGGTGATGTGATTGCTGATTCCGAGGGTGCGCTGCTGATGTATGACAGGCTGGTTCTCAGAACGTGGCCTGATGACGGCGGCCTGCTTGAGATTGCAGCGGAGGACGATGGATGATGATTGCAAAAGAAAAAGCCGCTGTAGGTGTTCCAGCACCTGCAACGGCAGAAGGACAAAATGTTTTGACCGACGATTCGTCCATATCCATTTTACCACAAAACGAGGAAGCCGCCCAGAAAATTGTGATGCTGGTGGCGAAAACATTGTGCCGCCTGTACGGTGAAGCGACGGGCCAGCAGTTGGAAGTCGTTTCCGTGAAGCGGCGGCAGTATACAACAGAATGAAATTGTGGAGAGCCGGAGCTGTGTGCAGGCTCTCTTTGTCTGAACACGAAAAGGCGGTGAGTGCGTGGAAGAGAAGAAGCAGGAACTCCATGACCGTATGCCTGAGTTGGTGGCGAAAAGCAAGGAACTGTCCGATCGGGCAAAGATGGTCTACATGGCTGTCTATTCTCGTAGGAAACGATTCAACGACACAAGTCCTAGCGATAGCAGATTGGCAATCGAGATAGGACGTAACATTGACTACGTGCAGCGCGGCTTGAAAGAACTGCAAGAGATGAAGTTGATCGAGCGGCGGTTATATCGTAATGCTGTCACTAAACAGGTAAAGAAACGGGTGATTGTACTTCGCTCGCTAAAACCCTTGCAAACCTAGGTCTATCAATGGTTGGAGCTTTTACCCATACGCATATCTGCATATGAAAATGACGTTCATCCCTTATGCATCAACGGTTCAGGGGTAATTGCAGAACTTTCGACGGCTAAACCTTTATGGCACAAAGGCTGGAGGGTCAACCTACTATGCAAATTTGCATACTACCGCTATGCAGATATGACAGAGTATGCTAAAGCTTCTTACTAGAGATATATACACATGGTATGTAGTACGTAGAGCCTAGCCGAGGGAGCAGGGCAGGAAGCGAGAAGAGGGCGGAGAGGAAGAAAGGAGGAATGAGCGTAAGCACATGGAGCAGGTAGAAGGATGGAAGAGAAAGAAGGGATGAAGCATGGAGCAGGTGAACGTGGATGGCATTGCCGAGGAACTGAAGGAGTGGGAACGCTGGGTGATCTGGCAGAAGAACTGGTACTGTAACACATGCGTGAAGATACCGAGAAAGGCTAGCGGCGGTACGGCGAGTACGACGGATGCAGCGACATGGGGAAGATTTGATGAAGTGCTGGCCTCAACGGCAAGAGCAGACGGCATTGGCTTCGTACTAACAGATTCGCCATTCGTTGGAATTGACATTGATGATTGCATGGATGGCGGGCGGCTGGAGCGCAAGGCTCGGGCAATTGTGGAGCGGTTCGGTAGCTATGCGGAGTTGTCGCCTTCTGGCCGTGGTTTGCATATCATCGGCAAAGGGAGGGCGATCTTTCCTGATGATGGCAACAGCCAATGGGGGAGAAGGCAAGCTGGCCTGATGGGCTTCAAGTCGTTTGAGGTCTACAACGAGTCACGGTATCTGACAGTGACGGGGCGCGTGCTTAACGGCTATAGGGATGTTGTGGACGTGCAGGACGTACTGGATGCGATGACAGCAAAGCTATGGCTGGCTGGAGAGCAGGGGAACGTGGCAGGAGAGCGGGAACAGCAAGAGTATAGCACGGAGAATAACAAGGAGCAGGCCACTCTAAACGATGATTCCTTCCTAGTCCAGCAGGCAAGCAAGGGCAGGCGTGGCGAGTGGTTCCGTTCCCTCTACGAGAAAGGGGCACTTGCGCGGTATGGCGGTGATCACTCGCGGGCGGACATGGCCCTGCTAGGGGAGCTGGCCTTCTGGACGAACGGCAACGCGCGACAGATGGAGCGGCTTTTCTCAGCCAGTGCATTGGGGCAGCGCGAGAAGTGGCAAGCGCGGCAGGACTACCGCAAACGAACGATACAAGCGGCCCTGTCTAACTGGAACGGCAAGGGCTACGGAGGATGAAAGACATGAAGATGAAATTGATTGCTGGCAGACGGGACGAGCGGCAGAAGGCCGAGAAGCTGCTGAGAAAGCGGAAGGTTACTCGATTCTTGGCACAGGTCATCACGCACACGAACCGACTTGTAGCAGCGGGCAAGGACTTTGACGAAGCGGACGAGGATGATCTTGTGTTCATCCTGACAGGAGCCGTCAAGTTCTTTGCTTTTCTGGAAGGCGAGGAGCTGGATGGCGAGACGGACAAGGAGCTGAGAGCCTTGTGGCAGATGTACGACTCTATGATTGCGCTGGCGGCTTGCCTTTCTCCGGCAAAGGTTGCACAGTTGTTCCCACCTGAGAAAGAGTACAATGGCGCGAAGTACGACATGAAGGACTACTTCACATCGGTTGCGGCAGTCGAGCAGGCGGGCGGCTGGAAAAAGTTCAAGGGCGAGGATGCCGTGTTATCTTTCCTCATGGACTTGAACAACGACGATATAACGCGCTGCTGCATTGCAAGTATGCATATCATAGATGCGCTGGGGGCAAGACGCGGGCAAAAGTCGTTGATCGAAACGTTTCTTGAACAGGAGACAGGGATGCCGGTAAACTTGCCCAAACATCTAGGAGAAGCACGTGACAAGGCGGGCAACGTCTACATCACAGCAGATGGCGAGGTGCTGGGCTTGAAGGCAAAGCCGCGCCGCCCAAAGTGGTTGCGCACGTTCGATGGCTACAAGGGGTGATGATGATGAAGAAACCATTCACATGCTATGCAGTGAGCCGTGGCAGGGCCGTTGGCGTTTTCGACAAGTGGGCGACATGCGCGGCAAGCGTGCGAGGATTTGGGCCAGCCGCCCGTTACCGTGGCTTCTACTCGCGGCAGGATGCCGAGGACTGGTTGCTGGATGAGCAGGCACGGCTGGAAGAAGTGCGCCGAGGACGCAAGAAGAAGGGCAAGGCCGAGGACACAGACGGCTGCTGGCACTTCATCCCTGCGACGGAGCCGCTACAGGGGCCAGTCATCCCTGAGTGGAAGCAGCAGGAGACGCGCGCGGGCGGTATAGATCAGGCTGCTAGGAAATGTTAGGGCCTAAGAAATCCTAAGACGAGCGGGTTGCAGAGACGGCCCGCTTTTCTTGTTGGTGTGGTACAATATGAATAGAAGAACCGTTGACGGGCGGGGAGCCGAGGGCCTCGTTTGAGGATACTGGCGCTGGAGATACCAACGGTTCTTTTTGTTTTTTGGTAAAGATATTCTATGGCACAATAAAAGACAGGAAATTCCCCATGTACGACACAAATGGCCGTAATTCAGTAATGGGAAATTCCCTGTCCACACTCACTGTAGCAGAATTTCTCAAGAGGGTCAAGGACAGGAACGATCGTCTCTACGTGAGTGAGGATGTTTCTCTGAACTACATGTTGAACTATTCCATTCATAAAATACATTTGTCGCGGTACTTGTATTAGTTCCGATAATTGATGCCTATCGAACGTAATTTGAACTAAGAAATCCGTGTGCGCTCATGCATACGACTCAATAACCGTATGCATCATAGTACACTATTGTGTAATGATGTTGCACTTAGTTTACGCTATGATGTAATAATGGACAGGATTGAGAGAGCGGCAGACAGAGACAGCGGAAAAGGACTTTACACTCGTGTCCATGGCTGTCCATGCCTGCTTTTCAAAATGGCTTTAGTCGAAAGGTCAAGATTTCTGCTGATCATGATGATTTCCTGACTTTCCATACACGAGAAAAGAGTCGGCTGACATATGCTAACGTTCGCCTGCTGGTGTGGTACAATATGGGGAAGAACCGCCGACGGTCGGAGAGTCGATGACCTTATTCGAGGATTCAGACACCGATTTCCGGCGGTTTTTTGCGTACTGACATGATGTTGCTGATCATGGGCGGTAGAAAAGGAACTGTGCCTTTCTTCTGCTTATGTAGTACAATATGAGTAGAAGAAGCATCGACTCCAGCACGACGCGTTTGTGTAGGCGTGCTGGCAGTAGGCGCAGAAGAATCAAATCCTTCTCTGCGTTCACTCGGTGCTTCTTTTAGTTTTGCAAAGGTAGATGGCTAGACAAGAAGATGGATATGGCATGATTCCCTCTCAGACGGCCTAGGACGCGATTCTAGGGCTGTCCGTGCGCTGGCCTATATAACTATATGCGCCGAGGATTCGACGAGCAGAAATCAGGCATGGAGAACAGGCCTGACGGAAATAAACATAAATGGCGGGCGGCGGTGTCGGCGGGATGGGGTCGGCATATCGGCGAGTCCCTAGGTATACGGTGAAATGCAGTACACCTAGTAGCTAGGTCAAGGGTGCCCTGAAACGAGGCTACCTGTCAGGCAAGGCGGGCGGCAGGATATGGCGAGTTTTCCGAGTCCCTAAAGGTGATTTTTCTCACGCCCAAAAAGCAGGCAGGAGAGACGAGGGCAGGCTGGTTGCAGGTTCTCGTTGACAAGTGACAGGCAGGGGCGGACAATGAAAGCAGGTGTTCTTGGCGAGAAAGGAGCGCGGTGATGCAGGAGATCATGACGGTGGATTCCATGAAGGACTACATGCGGGCGGCTGGGCAGTACGCTGCTAGGATTGCCAGCTTGACTCAGGAGATTCAGGAGCTTGTCGGCGATACATTGCCGCACTACTCAGGGTGGCACGTGTCGGGAGCGCGTGGCGGTACGGGGGCTTCAAAGGTGGAGCAGGCTGTCACGTTGGCAGAGAAGAACAGGAGCAAGGCCGCCCGCTTGATGAAGGAAGTTCTGAGGATGAAACGGGAGCTGGACTTTCTGGATAGCCTGTATTATTGGGGCTGGTGCAACGTTGTCCGGCTGCACTACTTCTATGGCCTGCGCTGGCCTGAGATTGCGCGGCGCGTTCATCGCTGTGAGTCTACTTGCAGGCGGTACGAGCAGGAGCAGCTAGAAATGTTGTGTGGCGAATGGAACGAGGTCATGCGAAAACAGTCTGGCCTTGCGCGGGCGGCTGTGGTACAATGATGGTGAGAGGACCGCTTGATTTATCGGATGTAGGGCGAACACCCTTTGTAGCTCCAACGTTTTCGCTACGGGGGCGGGAAACCGCGCTGCTGTTGGAAGTAGTGGCAACACCTAATCCCGAGTTGCTATAAATCAGGCGGGAAGCTTCTTCGCTGAGTCGTTTCGGACGTTCCGTTCGGGGCTATGGGCATCGAACATCGGCGAGGTTCTCTTTAGAGGTCGTTGAACCTTCTACCCTCCATGGGCAATTGGAGCCCGGCGGACTGGTAGAAGTCAGCGGCCTGTTTTCATATCTGTGGTTGTTGGTGCTGGGCGTGGTGCTGCAACGGGCTTCTGCGTGGTAACAGCGGTAACACGATGAACAGGGCCAGCGGTAACAGAATGGTAACAAAAAATGGAAAAAGACCTTCAAAATGCCCTGTTCAGAACGCTTTGAACGTGTGATAACTGTGATTGACGGCTGTTTCTGGCTGGGTTATAATTATAGAATGTGTTATGCGTCATAAATAAGAGTAAGATTTTGTAGGTGATGAATTTGTCAAACCAGATGTTTGATGTCATAAAGGGCGATCTTGAAGTACTGGAGCAGGGCCTGCAGGAGGCCGTGACTTCCACGAATGACCTGGTGACGGAAGTCGGCATGCACATCGTGACATCGGGCGGGAAGCGCATCCGTCCGGCGCTCTGCCTGCTGTCGGCTCGCGGCGGCAGAGCCTTTGACCTGCCGCATGTCCTGCCGCTGGCAGAGGCGCTTGAGCTCATCCACACGGCATCGCTGGTCCATGACGATGTCATCGATGAGGCGGATACGCGCCGCGGTGCGGCGACGGCCAATGCGCGCTGGAACAACCAGGTGGCCATCCTCTCGGGCGACTACATCTTCGCGAGAGCTTTCACACTGATTGCAGAGGAGGGCTATGATTCGTACGTCTCGAAGCGCCTGGCCGATCTTGTCTGCAACCTCAGTGTCGGCGAGATCATCCAGGACCACGCTGTTTACCAGGCTTCGCGCGGCATGGCCGACTACTACGAGCGCATCCAGAAAAAGACGGCCGATTTCCTCGAGATCTGCTGTGAGCTCGGCGCCATGGTCGGCGGCATGGACCGCGAGGAGATGAAGAAGCTCGCGGAGTATGGCCACTGCATCGGCATGGCCTTCCAGATCACGGATGACCTCCTCGACATCGAGCAGACGGCTGAGACAATCGGCAAGCCGGCCGGCAATGACATCCGCCAGGGGATCGTGACCCTGCCCGTCATCCGGGCACTCGAGACGAGCCCCGATGCCGAGGAACTCGAGCGCATCGTCACGGACATGGAGATGACGGACGAGATGGTCGAGCGCGCATTAGAGATAGTCAAGGCGACGGACGGCGTGGACTTCGCCAAGGCGAAGGCGGACGAGTACCTCGCGCGCGCCAAGGCAGCATTGCCGGAAGGACTGCCCGACGCCATCCGCGAAGCGTATGAGATGGTAGCCGACTTTATCGGCGACCGCGATTTTTGACCGCATGGATATCGTGCTATCGTGAAACGGTAAATGGAGGGACAATATGTTTGGAATTGGTGTACCGGAGCTCGTGCTCATCCTGATCATCGGGCTCATCGTCTTTGGCCCCGGCAAGCTGCCGGAGATGGGGCGTACGCTCGGCAAGGGCATCCGTGAATTCCGCAAGGCATCGAATGCGCTGACGCAGGCGATGAACGCACCGGACCCCCCGCCGCAGGCTCAGTCAAAGCCACAGCCACAGCCGCAGCCCACACCGCAGGCACAGGCACAGCAGAGCGCAGCACAGGCGCCGGCTGCAGAAGCAGCGAAG
>ENA-OROH01001938-OROH01001938.1-human-gut-metagenome-genome-assembly--contig:-NODE-1938-length-17385-cov-8.082862_pt1 | contig 17385 bp, 8 predicted proteins | sample MGYA00242125_ERZ509042 | MGnify/ENA primary metagenome ERZ509042 (study PRJEB26280, sample SAMEA2338738) | human gut metagenome | biome: human gut; feature: human-associated habitat; material: faeces... | reverse complement strand
CGAACAGTGCGGCAGGGCTTGTACGTGCGGTGCTCTGGTAGATGCTGCCCACGGGGTAAGGATCCGGGGCAGTACCGCCCGCCAGATGCAGCGTGCCGTCTGCATCTGCCGTGAAGTCGTCACTCAGCTTGACACCGCCCAGCGTGGTGGTGGTGGCGGCGGGGAGGGTGTAGTGCACGGTGTCGCCGCTGCCAAAGGTCAGCACCAGTTCTCCGTTTTGCAGCTCTGCACTCTTCAGGTAGTCACCGCTTCCCTTTTCCACCGCACCCACGTCGTCCGCAGTCAACGGGGTATTCTTTCCGGTGCCGCCATGTGCTGCGGGCAGGATGCCGGTCATGTTTTCCAGTGCCGTGGTGTCCTTGGTCTGCATGGTCTTCGTGCTTCCGTCGCCGAAGGTCAGTGTCAGGGTGCGGTCTGTCAGCGAAATGCTCTTCACGTAGCCCGCGCTGTTCGCTCCCACCGCACCAAGATCCTCCGCCGTCAGAGTCACAACGCCGCCCCTGCCGTTCACACTTACCACCGCGCCATCTTCGGGCGGCGCAAAATTCTCGGCACGATCTGCAGCCCGCTGCGCCCGCTCCGCATCGCCTTGGGCGCTGCCTGCCGCTTCCTGTGCCATTTTTGCCGCCCTTGCCGCGTTCGCTCCGGCTGTCGCTGCAGTGTCTGCGTCCTGCTTTGCTGCTGCGGCCGCGTTCCGCGCTTCCTTTGCGCTTTCCTGTGCCCCGGTCGCATATCCCAGCACCCGCGCCACAAAAAGCTCGTACTGCGTCGGGCTGATCTCTGCATCGCCGTCTGTGTTCAGTGTTTCATAGCAGTCATACCGGGCCGGTCGGGTCAACGCCCGGTATCCGTCCTCACCCAGAGCCAGCAGCATCCAGCTGCCGCAGGGGCTGGCGGTAAATTCCTTGCCCACTGCTGCGCTGTGCTCCTCGTCCAGCAGGATCGGTGTCGGCAGTGTGCCGTCCTGCCGCTGGATGTGCAGCGTCACGGCACATCCGGCCCACTCCTGCGGCAGCTCAAACTTCAGCCTTTCCACATTGGCGCTGCTCTGCCCGCCCAGATGCAGCACCCGCATCTCCGGGCCAAACTCCACACCGCCAAAGTTTTTCCGAATAATTTTCACCCGCATCCCGCTGCCTCCTTCCGTCCTTCTCAGCCTATCACACAAACGTCCGTAATAACACTGCGGACTTTTTTCAAACTTTTCCATTTCAAAAGAACCACATATACAAATCCCACGGCGTGAAATTCATCGCGCCGGGGGATTTTTCTTTTCTTACCTCACTGCCGCATACGGGTCCGGTTCCGGTCCTTCCTCTGCTTTCTTTTCTGCCTCCTTCACCCACTGGGCAAAGTTTTTCTCCGTGTACAGCTCTTTGCCGTCCGCGTCCTTGAGCGCCAACAGCATTTCTTCCATCTGCTGCCGGTCTGCATCACTGCCCGCAAGGTATTCCGGCTTTGCCGTCTCGGTGATCTTGCTTTTAAGTGTCGTCGCGCTCTTGCCCGCCTTCGCCAGCCTGTCATATTCTTCCTGCACAGCACCTGCGTCCCAACTGTCCACAGCTTCCACAAGGTCATCTGTCGCGCTGGCGTTGTCGCCCTTCAGCTGCGTTTCGGCCAGCTGGTTCACCGCGCCGGTCACGCAGTCCACCACATCCCCGCGCTTTCCCTTCGGCAGGCCCAGCACTTCGCTCAGCTGTTCGATCATCTCGTTTTCCAGCTCGTACCGCTTCTGGTCGTTTCCTGCATTCTGCTCTTCAGCAGCCTGCCGCACCCGCACGTCGTACTTTACAAGGCGGCTCTTCAGCTGGCTGTACATTTTGTTTTCCGCAATGGTTCCCGCTTCCACCATAGCGTTCAGCTTCTCCACTGCGGCCTTTGCTTCGTCGCTGTCGCCGCCGGCATAGGCGTTGTACAGCCGGTCATACTGGCCGGTGGCGCTTTGCGGCACAGAATTAAAGCTGAACTGTCCTCCGTGCGCAAGATTTTCAAGGTCACCATAGTAGCCCTTTACCGCTTCTACAATCTTCCGTCCATTGCCGTAGGGTACACCCGCCACTTCAAAGCTGTCCTCCAGCAGCGTCATGCTGCGCTGCATCAGCTTATTGTGGTGCTTTTGCAGCTGTTCTTCGTCCATTTCACTGGTGTCTTTCCGGAACTCCGCAAAAAACTTCTGCACATCTCCGGCCAGATCATTCACCACGCTGATGCTTGCTGCACTCAGCACGTCGTAATCCTTACCGTTCACAGCATTGTCGATCAGACTGTATAACTCACTTCCGTACAAAAAGTTTCCCGCAAAACTTTCTGTGTACAGGCTTGCAAACCGTTTCCACATGCTCTTCACGGTCACATCGCCGTTTTCGTCCTGCTCCCGGTCCCACCGGTGCAAAAGGAAATCTGCGCCAATCTTCATGATCGCAAACACCGCCGTCTGTGCCGCCTGGCTCACAACAGCCCGGTTTCGCTGTGTTTTTGCCCGCTGCAATTCCGCTTTGTTTTCATCGCTCTGGTTCTGCCGGTAGCGTTCCGCCTGTGCCCTGTAATCGCCAATGGCATCCGCCAGAATGCCGTAGTTCTGGAAACGTTGGGTGGTGAACATGGTCAGCTGCTTCAGCAGTTCGTTAGGGTTGCGCTGAATGCCCGCCCGCTGCATCACGGTGTAGTTGGGCTGTGTCTGCTCGATCACCTTCTGATAGGTGCGGTTCACCGCTTCCCAATAGGCCGGGCTGCCTGTCACCTCCGCGCCTTCAAACTCGGCCGTGTGGTTCTGCACGTATCGCTTGCTGCCTTCCCACAGGGCTGCTACCGTCACTTCGTCCATCCCGTTGATCCAGCCGGTCAGCCAGTTCGGCAGCTTGTCCATGCCCTTTTCCGCCAATGTTTCCTGCTTGCCAATGCTGGCAAGCTCGCCGTTCTGGCTGCCGCGCTTGCGCTGGGTAGTCTGCAGGTCGGTCAGCAGGTCATCGATGTAGCTCACCGCATCCTTGCCCCACTGTTCCTTGATGATGCCGTTCTTCAGGTTTGCAAGCCTTTCCCGCGTCTCCACGCCGCTGTTCAGGATCTTCTGCACGTCCCGGATGGGCGCGGCCAGGCCCGCATACGCCGCCGTGTCCCGCAGGCTGCGCTGCACCACATTTGCGCATTCTTCCAGCAAAACGGGCTGTCCGCTCTTCACGCGGTTCTTCAGGAAACCGCGTCCCTCAATGGTCGCGTCCAGATTCAGGCCGTCGATCTGGGTCGCCAGCACCGATTTATCCACCGCAATGGGATAGTAGTTTTTCACGGTTGCCCGCTGGTAGCCCACCAGCTGCAGGCTCGTCTCGTTGATGAGCTTCGTGGTGTAGTTGTCGAAGAACTCTTTCATGTCCGCGCACCATGCCCGGTCATAGTCAGTCATGGCCGCTTCCACCGTCTGCAGGATGCTATCCGCTGTCGGGGTCCCGTCCGCATCCGTCAGCATTCCCAGATGTACGGTCTGTCCCTTCTGGTAAGCCTGCTCAATGTCACCTTTGTTGTACAGCTTTGCATCCGGAATCACAAGTCCGCCGTTCATCAGGTGGTTCAGGCTGTCGGTGTTGTGCAGGTGCATGTACAAACTGCACAGCTGTGCATGGGTCAGTTCGGCTTTCTTTCCCTTCACATCGGTCAGGCCCACGTCCACAAGGTCTGCGCCCGGGCCTGCAAAGTTCTGCATTTCCTTCACGTGTTCTTTTCCGGTCACGTTGGCAAACAGCTTTTCGCCTTCCACGGTGATCTTCGTCTGCCGGTACTGGCCGTCGTTCAGCATTTGGGCCATCTTTTCCATCTGGCCGTTCTTCGCGTAGCCGCCCAGCATACGGAACACCCGCTCCGCGCCCAGCATATCCAACTGATACTTTGTCAGCAGATTGTGCACGCCGTCCAGCTTTCCGCCGGGGTGGTTGCCCTTGCTGGCATTCACCTCGCTGGCTGCGCCTTCTGCGATTGCGCTCACTTCTTCAGCCTTTGCAAGACTCACCGTCTTGTTTGCATTGCGGATCACATGCAGCGTCGAGCTGGTAATAGCCTTCAGCATCCGCATCTGATCCACCGTCATGGGCAGATAGGTGCGGTTCTCCGTCTCCTTGATGCGTTTGCGCAGCCGTTCCTGCAGTGCCCATGCTTTCTCGCTGTCCGGTAAAACTTCTGCCTCGGCCAGCTGCTCGTGCAGTTTGGTCAGCTTTGTGTCCTTTGTCGTCTGCAGGTCGTCCCGCAGCGTCTGGATCAGGGTATCCACGCCGGTCTGCTTCCATTCTTCGGTCATGGCGTTGGGGCTGTTCTCGCTGCCCGCACTCTGCCGGATCCGGTCCTGCAGCCTCGTCAGCTGGTTCACGGCCCGTTCGTTCAGAATGGTCATGTCCGCCAGCTTTGCCACCTGTGCTGCCGCATCGATCAGCCCCGGCTGTACATACTTGTCCTTGCTGGGCCGCAGCAGCATCTGGTTCAGCTGTGCCGCGTTCTGACGGATGCTGCGTTTCAGTTCATCCATCTTCCGTGCATCCCGCGCCCGCTGCACTCGCTTTTCCGCTACTGCCTTCGCAACGGCAATATCTTCGTCCCGCTGCTGTCGGGCTGTTTCAATGGCAAGGGCATTCCGCTGCGCCTGTTTCTGCTCCCATGCGGCCCGCTTACGTTCGTTATCCGCCTCCCATTCCATGATCTCATTTTCCTGCACGATCAGGCTGTATTCTGCCTTGTCCGCGCGCCGCTGCTCTTCCCGTAGCCGCATACTCAGATCTGCATTTTCCTCCCGCAGTTCTCCCATGCGTTCCCGATACCACAGTTTTGCTTCATCCAGCATTTCCTGCCGCTCGGCCTTCAGGCGTTTCACTTCCTGCTTCATTTCCCGCTCATAGCTTTCCCGCAGCACTGTCAGCTTTTCGTTCAGGTTGCCCACATTGGAAACATCCACACCAAAGGTTTCAAGGTTCTGGTCCAGCAGCTTTTCCGCTCTTGCGTTCTGCCGTTGCAGTTCGGTCATCTGCTGTACTTCGGCGTTCTGGTTTGCAGTGCGCCGGTTTTCCTGCATTCTGCGGCCAAACTCCCGCTGCTGTGCTTTCTGTACGCCGCGCAGTTCCTTTGCCACCTCTGCAGCACGTTCTTTGCTGCCTGCTGCGGCTCTTGCCACATCCATATTGTGTCGCTGGATGCCCTCAAAGATAGCCTGCGCGTCAGTCATCTCCGGTGTCGCCATAATGTCACCGATGATCCTGCCCGCCAGTTCGATCTTTGCATCCTCATACTCTGCATCGTCTGCAAACCGGCTCATAGTCGCAGGCTTGATGGCATCGTGCAGGTTCATCAGCACATTCAGCCACTCGGTGCTTTCCATGCTCATTGCACCATCCACACCCGCCTGCTGCGCTGCAGCTTTCCACAATGCCTTTGCACCGTCGCTGGTGCCGTCCACAGCGCGGTTGTCGTTGATCACGCTTTCGTACTGCTGTGCCGGGTTGCCGTCCCGCACGCTTTCGGCCTGCCGCAAGGTCACGCCGTGCCTGCGCGCTTCGGCCACTGCTTCGCTCCAGCTGCCGTATGCTTTCACCAGTTCTGCCTTTGCCTGTCCGCTTCTGTTCACGGTATATTCCAGCTTGTGCAGTTCCGGGTATTCGTCCCACAGCTCACTGTTGCGGTAAACTGCCCCGTCCAGAATTTCTCCCGCCAGCGTTTCGGCCAGCGCATTGGCTTTTTCCATGTCCGCACCGTCGGCTTTCAGGTAGTCCACCAGTACCTCGGTCTCCCTCGCAAGCTTGGCCCGGTCCGCCTTACTGCCGTTCGCCTTTGCCCAGCGGCTGGCCAGTCCTTCAATGGCCGTCCGGCTCACCTTCACACCCCGTGTCAGCCCAAAGAACTGGCTCAAGGTGTCCAGTGCTGCAGCCTTGTCCGCAATGGTGCGGCTTGCCATCTGCTGGTCGTTCCGTTTTGCATCCCGGTCGGCCTGCTCTGCCAGCTGATAGCGGAACTTTGCAAGGTCGCTTTCTTGTGCCAGTTCACCGGTCTGGTAATATTCCCGGATCTCCCGCACTATGCGGTCAGCATCCACACGTCCGCTGTATTCCTTGCCGGCTGCCACCCGACCATCTGCTGTGGAGATGTCCAGTGTGAACTGCCGTTTCTCGCCGCCCAGCTCCTGCACCATTCGCCAGATCTGTTCCAGCTGCTGCGTGGTGGGTGCTGTGTCTGCCGAGAGATCCACTCCCGGTGCTTCAGCCATCACGCGCACATTGCCGTCCAGCAGAAATTCGTTCAGCGCTTCTGTTCCATTTTTCACCTCTGCCGAACCGAACACGCTCATGATCTCCCGGTGATCGGTATCTCGGGTTCGGTCATTCTGGGCAAAGTCCAGCATCTGGCCGTCCGGCAGAATGTATCCGGCTCGTCTGAAGTCCTCTGTCGTGCCAAACCGTTCTTTTGCCAGTACGCGGCGGTATTCCGCCTTTCCGCCGTGGGCTTCGGCCTTGGCATCATATACCGCCTGTTCTGCTTTGCCTTTTTTTGCGTTCTGCTGCTGCATCCGGGCACCGGCCTCTTTGATCCGGCCGTTCAGCACAGCGCTCTGGTCTTCCAGCTGCGCCATACGGGCATTGTAGTCTTTGCGCTTTGCAAGATAATTCTGGTATTCTTCGCTGTCCCGGTAGGCTTTTGCTTCTGCAGAAAAAATCCCCAGTGCCTTCTTCTTCGCCTCGATCTCTTTCACGGCGTCGCTTCCCAGCCAGGCACTGCGTTCTTCCTTCAGCTCCCGCCGCTGCTCGTCCAGCCGCTGCTGTTCGTCGCGCAGCTTCGTCAGCTCGTCTGCCTCGCTCAACTGATATCGTACATTTTTCTTCAGCGTCCCGTCATTTCCCTTGTTTTCAGCGGCTTCCTGTGCTATACTCTGGTTAGAGATCTTCGACCCGCTGCTCCCCGAATCTTCGGATTCCATGTGGGCTTTGCCGAAGGTCTCCGTAAAGCTCTCCGGCAATCTACTCCTTGAATCTTCGGATTCTACGTGGGTACCACCGGAGGGCTTTATTTTTGTTTCTTTGATGTTAACAATATCATAAAAAATCTCCCGTGTATCCGGTTTGATGGCTGTCAGCACATCTGCCTCATACGCGTTTTCGCCCACGCGGATTTTAATTCTTCCGCGGTTGAAGGCTTCCGCATTTTTGTGATTTGCGGGCTCGCGGTACACCTCATCCGCAGTTGCAATGATTTCATCAAGATTGGCAGCCATGCGCATCTTGTCCGCATACGCTGTGGCATTTTCCCACTGTAATGCCTTTGAATACTTCGACCAGACAAACTCATTGCGTCCATCTTTGCTGTTCAGAATTGTCCAGCCGTTTCTTACAAAGCCATCCGGGAAACGTTCTCTGATTGCCTGCTTGACTACCGATTTCCAGTTTTCCTGCGGGATTCCTTTCAGAATATCCTCGTCGATCTGAATGTAAGTTTCTCCCTCGGCATCTTTCTTGATTTCAAACCTTGTCCCTTCCGCCGCGCCCTTGTTCTCAAGGGCTGCGGCGTTTTCTTTTGCGGCGCGCAGGCTGTCCATAGCCCTCTCCGCATGGGCAAAGTATTCGTCCTGCAGCACCCGCTTTTCTGCCACCGCAAGGCGCTGTGCTTTCAGAGCGGCCTTGTTCTCCGGGTCTCTTGCCAGCACTTCCTTTGCGCGGCTCACGATGTCGCTCAAAAGCTCCTTCACCTTGGTCATCACCTTGTGGATGCTGCCTGCCTTGCCTGCGTTCTTTTCAGCCTGCCCGCGCTGGAACTCCACCCAGCGCTTAAAGCTCGCTTCATCGCTGAAGATGCCGCGCCATGCGTCCGCCACAAGTTCTTCTGCGGCTTCCTCGTAGCTCAGCCCCTGCTGTGCATAGTCGGAAAGCTTCCCCCGGATCATCTCGTCAATGCCTTCAAAGCCCTCGCTCTTTGCCAGAAATTCCAGTGCATGCTGCTGCAGTGCCTGCGCACCCTCTGCATCAAGTGAGTTGTACCAGTGGTAGTCCTCGTGCAAGATTGTGCCAAACACATCCTCTGCCCGGTCGCTGAAGAAAATGCGCGCCGTCTCGGTGTCCACATAAGCCCTCACCCGGTCGCTGCCCTGCAGTACCGTTTTCAGCACCGCATCGGTGTTCGTGGCCTTCGCATTCAGTTCGATCAGCTGCGTGCCCACCTCGTTTGCCGTGCGCATCGTTCCCTTATACAGCACCCGGCCGCTGCCGCTGGTGCTTTCCGCCGTCAGCCTTCCGCCAAGGCTTGCGCGCTGCATCTTTCCGGCTTCCAGTTCTCCGTGTCCCTGCAGCCATGCCAGCTGCAGCGCTTCCCGTCCACCGTCCTGTGCCAGCACGTAATCGGTGTTCACAGCAAGGCCGCTCATGCCTTGCGCCAGCTCCATAGCCTTGTCAAAGGTGTGCACATCTTCCATCTGTCCCAGCCGGTACAGGCTACTGGCTGCAGCTGCATACCGCCCGGCATCTCCAATTTCTGTCGGCATGTTCCTGCTGATGGTCGCACTTGCCCCATCCGATACCTGCCATCGGGTCAGCTCATGCTGCACCTCCCGCTGCTTTGTGGTCAGGCTCTGCTGTTCAAGGCCGTAAGTTTCCCGCATCCCGCCAGACTGTTCCGCCGGGCTGCTTTCCACCCTTTCCCCGGTGTTCTCCACGGCAGCTCCGCTCCGGCCCAGCTCACTTTCCGTCTGTGCCTGCCGCGCAGATCTGTCAGCTTCCATTTTTTCTACAATTGCGGCCGTATTTTGTGCTTCAACTGTCGCATTTTCGGTAGCTGTGGCCGGAGCCTGTGCTGCCCGCTGCTGTGTTGTCATTTCCCGCAATACCTGCCGGGTCTTTGCTTCCGTTTCCGGCAGCTCAACACCGTATTCTTCCGCAAAGGCAGCGCGGTTCGCTTCATTGGCCGCATTCGGTGTAAATAGGTTGATGGTCTTGCTCGTAAGCTGCCCATCCTGCACAGCTGCGGCAAGCTGCTGCACAGCCGGGTTTTCGCTCTGTACCATCGGCGCAGTATCCTGCATGGTCGCAAATCCGCTTGTCGTCCCCGTCACTTCCGGCTGCACCGTTTCCTGTGTAGCAGCCGCAGGTTGTCGGGTGCCTGCCGCAGCTTCTTCCGGTGTCTGCTGCATCGCCGTTCCCGGCTCCTGTGCCCGCACTTCGTCCTGCAATGCCTGCCGTGCCCGTTCCATCTGTCCTTCGTAGTATGCCCGCTTCACATTACCCACAATGCTGGCATCGCCGCCGTTCGCCTTTGCAAGCCCTGTGCCCACAGCACCGCCCAAGGCACCGGATGCGCCGCCCGTCAGGCCGCTTTCCAATGCGGTCAGAAAAGTGTCGCTTTTAAACAGGTCTGCCGCCGCTTCGCTGTCGCCCAGCGTCGCATCAATAGCCTTGTCTGCATAGGTCTCCACAAAGGCCTGCATGGCATTGTCCACGCCGCCGGAGATGGCATTTGCCACCGCCGGGTACCGCTGTGCCAGCGTGCCGTCCGCCGCCACGCTGCGCACCATGTCAGCCAGTTTGCCCGCCAGCGTATTCTTTGCGTAGTCACTGCCCATGGTCTTTGCAAGGTCTGCTGCGCCCACACTGTTAATGGCCCAACCCGCGCCAAATTTTGCAAGGCCCCCGGCCAGCGTCTTGCCTGCACTTTCGCCCTTTTCAACGCTCTGGCCCATAGCTTCCGCACCGCCCTGCGCACTCAGCACCGGCAGCACCCATGCCGGGTCAATAGCCGCCACCGCAAGGTTCTCGCCAGCACTGCTCACGATGCCCAGCGCCTGCTTTGCAATGGGGCTAAGGCCCGCCTGTGCAGCTGCGGTCAGATCCTGTCCTCGCTTGTACAGCTGATAGCCAAAGCTCTTCTCCGGGTCTACGCTGTCATGCACTTCCGTTCCGGCAATGCGCGCCCGCATGTTGTCGATCTCCTGCTGCGTGTAACCTTTTTCAATCAGCTCTGCATCCGTGTAGGCATCGCTCTGCGTTGTTTGTGCCGCCGGGGCACTGGCCATTGCACCGCTGCTCTGTGCCAGCTGCAGCGTGTTGTCCCGTGCTGCATACCGTGTCTTTCCGCCGGTCATCAGGCGCAGCAGCTCCTGCTGCCGGTCGTCGCTCTGTACATCCTGCTGCAGCTGCTTCCAGTTGCTGCTGGTCGCTGCTGCATTCTTTGCGCTCTGTACGCCGGTCTCACCCGCCAGAAAAACCGAGGATGCCACCGTGTCTCCAATACCGCCAATGGTATTGGCCGCGCGCCGCGCTGCACGCTGTCCTGCAGGCAGCGCATCAAAGTCGGCAATGTACTGCCGCGCTTCGCTGATCTCCTTGCGGCTGTATCCCTTTGCCAGCAGTTCCGCATCGGTGTAGTCCCGTCTGCCCGCACTCTTTTCCGGCACTGCTGCGCTGGCTGCAGCACCGCTCACGCTCTGGGGCTGCATGGCGTTGTTTTTCTCGGCATAGCTCTGTCCGCCGGTGCCAATGCGCATCAGCGTCACAAGTTCCCGGTGCTTCGGGTCAGCGTCCATCCACTGGTTCAGCCGGTCAAAATCGCTGAAGTCGTCTGTCGCTTTCAGATCTTCCGTGTACTGCTTCACCTTCTGCGCAGTCTGTGCATACCAGCCTTCATCTCCGCTGGCAATGCCTGCAATGCGCTGGCGCTCAGTGGGCTGCACCGTTCCCGTCACCTTTGCCGCCGGAGCTGCAGTGCTCTTCGCGTTCAGCCATTCCGGCTGCGCAGTGCTGCTGCGTGTACCTGTACCGCTGTCGGTCACAATGCCGCTTTTGCCCGGATATGCCTGTGTTCTGCCTGTTTCCTGCGGCACTGCCAGCTGCAGCTTGTGGCCGCTGTCCGCGCCCGTCATCTGCGCCAGCACCCGTGCACCAAGGCCCGTGCCGGTGTTCTGCCTTGCAGCCGCAGCCGGGCTGGCAGCATTCTGTCCGCTGCTTTTCGCTTCCCAGCTTTCCCGCGCTTTTGCAATGCGTTCCGGTGTCCACTTGTCCGTAGTGTTTGCTGTTCCCGCAGCTGTACCGGTGCTTGCCGTCCGGTTTGTGGTGCGGCTGTTGTTTTTCGCTTCCCAACTTTCTCTATCTTTTTTCAGTCTTTCCGGTGTCCATTTGCTCATAACTGCCGGTCTCCTTTATCGTTCCGCTTCCAGAATTTTCATAATGGACGACAGCGTGTTGTCCGTAATGCCGTCTGCAGAAAGTCTGCCCGCAATATCGTCCAGACTGTAACCCCTCGCCTGCATGCCGCGCGCCGTTGCAAGTCCGCTGCGCAGCGGACTGCTGCGGGTGTTTGCCTGCCCACTGGTGCCGTTGCTTCCCGCCGTGCTGTTTTTCAGCCACCCCGCGTCCGTCAGGGTCTGCTGGTAGAAGTCATACAGTGGGTCTGTCTTCTTCATCCCGGAGAATTTTGTTGCCATCGTCTGCAGCTGGCTGTTGGTAAAGCCGGTCGTTCCCGTCTTGCCGCTGCCAGAGCTTGTGTTTCCGCTCTTCGTTCTGCTCGTTCTGCTGCTCCCGCTGCCGGTCGTCCTATAACGGTTATTCAGTGCCAGCTGGTTTGCTGTGTAATTCAGCTGCCGCTGGTTCAGTGTGGGCGAATAGTCAATGCTGCCGGTATCTACGCCCGCCATCTGCAGGTAGTTTTTGGCTGCAGTGTCATTGCCACTTCCTGCCAGACTTGCACCCTGCAGCAGTGCCGCCATCTGATCCTGCTGTACACTGCTCATGCCCTGCCATGTATCCAGCATCGTCTGGTCCAAACCATATTTCGTCAGCACTGCTTTCGCTGCATCATCAAAGCCTGCCTGTTTGTATGCGGTGGCCTGCTGCAGCGCCGCCACCTGATCGCTCAGCTGAGTGCGTGCCAGACTGTCATTGTACTGTTTTTCCTTGAACTCGTTTTCCCACTTCTGCTGGCTGTACCCCTTGTACGCATCGTATCCTTCCATCACCGTGCTGCCAATGCCCTTCACGGCGTTCCACACATTGTTCCAGAAGTCGCTGTTCTCCTGCCGTGCCTGCTGGGTGCGGTCATAAAGGTAATTGCGCCAGTTTGCTGCATTGCTCACGCTGCTGTCATACTCGCCGCGTTCCAGTGCGCGCTGTCCCAGCAGGGTGTCCAGCTGGTCGCCCGCACCGGCAAGCTCCTGCTGCCACTGGGCCAGTGCGTCCGCCCGTGCTGCAGCAAGGGTGCTGCCGGTGTTTGCCGTCTGCGCCGCTGCTGCCTGATCTGCCGCGCTTTTTGCATAGTCCGCGCCATACCCGCCGGAAAGCGCATCTGCGGTCGCTGCTGCCGCATCTGCACCGGCATTCGCATTGCCCACCATCCGTGTCAGTGCGTCCTTGTAGCCGCTGTCTGCCGTGGTAAAGTCAAATCCCGCGCCGCTGGCCGTGCCCATCTTGTCCAGCGTGTCGGCAATGCCCTGCGCATACTGGTCATCGTAGGCCCCCGGCATGGCGTTTTCCGCGTCCTGCAGGCGCTGCTGCGCGTCGTTCAATCTCTTGATGGTTCCCATTCTTTTCTCCTTTCCTTAAATAAAGAACAGCGGCAGGATCTTCGCTGCAATGCCTGCCACCTGCAGCGCCCCGTTCATAAAATTCTGCCACCCGTTCTGCTTTGCGCTGTAAGCGTTGTCGTACTCGTTCTTTTTGTACTGTAGGCCTTCGGTCCAGTTGGCAAGGTCGTTCTGGTACTGGCTGTAGTCCTGCTTTTCCGCGCTCTGCAGCCCGCTCAGCTGCTGCTGCAGGCCGCTCTTCTCCGTGTTGTACTGGGCCTTGCTCTGGCTGTATAGGCTGTCCAGCACATTGTCCAAGCTGTTCATCGTGCTGGCATAGGCGTTCTGTCCCGCCTGCGTACCGTAGCTGGAGCCGTAGCCGCCGGTCATGGCGGCGGCATTCGCCTGCGCATTCTGGTTTGCCAGCTTTGCCTGCCGGGTGTACTGGTTCTTGTACTGCTGGTAGGCTGCATCTGCATCCGGGTCGTAATCAAAATCGCCCATGTTTTCCAGCTTGTCCATCACATCCTTGATCTGGCCCTGATACTTGCTCTGGTAGTCTGCAGGCTTCGTTTTCTCATACTGTTCCAGGTTGTACCGTGCCGTGTTCAGGCGGTCATTGTTTCCAAACAGTCCCATTTTTTATGCTCCTTCCCCGTTCATCCGTTCTAAAAATTCTTCCGAGCAGTTCTCCCGGTCAATGTTCGTCAGCACATAGTTCAGCTGTTCCGTCAGCTGGTACAGGTAATTCCGCAGCGCACGGGCATCTTCTGCCGGCATCTCACTGCTGAAGGAAGGCAGCGCAATGCCTTCCAGTCCCGCCAAACTTGCCATTTCTACGCTCCTTCTCTCATTTCCTCGGCTGTGCCGCGCTCACGCGCCCACCGGTCGCCGCCGCCAGCGTAAAGGCCACACTGCGCAGCACCATCTGCCCGGTGCCGTAGATCTTCAGCTGCAGCGTATCTGCCCTCCGGGGCACAAAGGGCAGGTTGATGCGCTGGTGGTCCTTCCCTGCTGCGCAGGTGCCCAAAGTTTCAAAGGCTCCGCCGTCATAGCTTGCAGCCACCGTTACCACCGTGTGGGCCAGCGCATCCAGCCGCACCGTCACCCGGCTGATGTACTTGTCGTCCGGTACGCTCAGGCCAATGTCTCCGCTCACCGCTTCAAACTGCAGCGCCGTTTCCTGCCCAGCTTCCTCCGTGCCGCTTTCCCGGTCAGGATCTGCGGCCCACAGTACGCTGCCGTCCCACAGGTACAGCTGCTGCCCGGTGGATACCATCTCGGTGCCTGCAGCGCTTTCCTCGTGCCACAGGCCTTTTTCCGTGTCGTATACCAAAAGCCGTCCGGCCTGCGGGCCGCCTGCTTTCTGGTGCAGGTACAGGTAATACCGCATGTCCATGCTTCCCGCCATGGCCCAGTCCACCGCAGTCAGCCCGCTGGTGTCCAGCGCAGCGGATACCTTTGTCGGCAGGCTTCCGTCCCATGCCATCACCCCGTCCGGCGAAAGATAATACAGTGTCTCTGCGATCACGCACAGGCTGTTCGCTGCGTTTGCCGCCACGCCCCGGCAGCGCACGCTGCTCATCTGGTAATCGCTGGGCTTTGTGCCGTACAGTTTGTGGATGCAGTTTTCCTTGAAGAACAGCAGGTATCCCAGACAGCTTGCAGCGCCGGTAAATGCGCCGTCACTGCCCACGCTCACGGCATAACTGTCCGCTGCAATGCCCTGATAGCTGTACCAGTTGGTCGGGTCGCCCAGAGCGCAGGCGTAAATGGTGTTTTCCTTCCGGCTGCATCCCCACACCCGGTTTCCCTGTTCCGTCACAAAGTCCAGTTCCGGCACCCGCCGCTCCACCTTCACCGGTGCGGCTGCTGCGTCGTTCTCGGTCACGGTGCCGTCAGCGCTCTTCCATGTCACACTGGTCTCCGTCACAGTCCAGCTTCCGTAATACCGGTCGCTGTCCTCGGCCCGTGTCAGCACTGCCACCATCTCGTCGCCGTCCATGGTCTGGATCATCACCTCACCGTTCAGTCCTTTTGCCACTGCATTGCACACTGTGTCCGGCATCCCGCTTATGGTCACAGTGTCCCCCTCCCGGATCACTCCGCCGATCCCCGGACACCGGATCTTCACCGCGCTCAGCAGCACTTCCACCCACTTTTTGTTTTTTGCACTGTAGCGTAGCAGCACCGCATTGCTGTCATAGGCTTCGTTGCTGTCACTTTTCAAAAACAGCTGTCCGTCCTCCGGCTCTTTCGGTTCGGTCTTGCCTGCGCCCGCCGGGGTGTATGTCCGGCCTTCGGCATCGCAGGGGGTCACGGTCACGCTTTTCCCGCCCATCTCCCACTGTGCGCCAAGGCGCGTCAGTTCGCCGGTGCCCGTGTCAAAAGCCACCTTGTCAGGCCAGATCAGCACTTTCGTGCCCATGCCCGCCATGGCCTTGCGGTCATCGGTCAGCACGTTCTCCAGCACCACCGCACCGGTACGTACTTCTTCGTCCGGGGTGTATTCCAGCGTCTTTCCGCGGCAGATCAGCAGCCCATTCAGGTGGTACATTCCGTTCACACCCTGTACCGTCCGCACATTCCTGCGCATTTTCCGCGTCTGCAGCGCCGGGTATCCCCGGCTGGAAAAATTCATTTCCCCGCTGAACTCTGCCTCGCTGCAGCCGTATCCTTCGTTCAGCCCGCCAAAGGCCCGCAGCATCTGGCGGCTCGTCTGCAGCACGTTCAGGTTCGTTCCATCCATCATCCCTCAGTACCTCCACTGCGCACCAGCGGCCGGTGCGTACCGCTTCCGCATCCATACGGCAAATTCCTGCAGGTAGTCGCTGTACACCTGCAGCTCATTCATGGCCCGTGCTGTCTCGCCCAGCGCCAGATCCATCTGCGCACACAGCCAGTGCACATACAAAGGGCAAAAGGCTTCCGGTGCCAGCAGCACCGTTTCGTATTCCAATCCTTCGTTCCAGTTCACATCCGCACCCACAGCATCAAAGTCCGCCGTCCGGCTGCGCTGCACAATGCTCGTGCGCATCCGGGCATCGCACTGGTGCAGCCAGCTCTGTTTCAGGCTGTCCGTAAACTGGTTGTTCGGCCGCAGTTCATCGGCCTGTTCTATCGCCTGTCCGGCTGTCATCTTATCAAGTCTCCTTTCCGGTCAGCTCCTGCTGCGCAGGTCACGGCTCCCTGCGTTCTTCCTGCCGCAGCCAGCAGTCGCCTCTGCTGCAAAAACACCCGGCACAGCCATGTGCCGCTGTACCGGGTGTCTGTTTTCATTTTGCAAAATGCTCTTTTCTTTGCAAGAGCTGTGCTCTTCGGCCTTACACGCGCTGCGCCTGCTGCACAGCAGCGCTTTCCGCCGCCACGATCTTTGCCATTGCCTCGCCGTCCATCTCTTCGCTGTGGCGCAGCACCTCAGCAACCGCCTTCGGTACCTCCACGTCCACACCGCGCTGGATCAGGTAGGTCTCACCGTTCACGCCCACGAACACCGGCGTTTTGTAGCGCTGGTTGTCCTTGAACAGCCGGATCACCTCCGTGTCCTTTTCCGGTGCTGCCTGCACAGCGGCTTCGGTTTCCTGCTTCTTTACTGCCATGTTGGTTCCTCCTTAGTTTGCCAGCGCCTTTGCGCTGTAGCGTGCCGAGCAGCTCTCAATGCGCACCATGTACTGCTCGCTCAGCCGTTCCGCCGTCTTGGTGGCCTTCCAGCCCACAGAAGCACGCTGGTTCAGCGGGTCATCGCCGTAGCCCAGCTGCTTCACAATGTGCTGCATACCGCCGCCTTCCAGTTCGGTGGTCGCGTAGGCGTGGGCACCCAGTACCAGCGTGCTGTACACAGCCAGCCCCGCCGGGCAGCCATCGCCCTTCCACACCTTTGCCTCGCTGGAAACCACGAACCGCACGTTGTTGATCTTGCCGATCTCGCCGTTGAAGATCTCCTCCGGTGCCGCATACTTGTGCGCCTCGATCCAGTTCGGGTCCTTGCGGATATCGTAGCTGGTGTGCGGGTGCACAATGGCCACAAAGCTGTCGCCAATGGTGTCTGCGTTCTGGGTCTGCAGCAGCGCCACTGCCTGGTCGATCAGATCCACCGTCAGCTGTGCAGTGGCATCCAGATCCGCACGGCTGGTCACGGCGGTCTCCGCGCCGCCCGTTCCGATCTTCGGTGCATAGATCACGTTGGTGCCGCCGTTCAGGATATCGCGCACAATGGTGTCCATGGTACGGCCGCCCTGGCTTGCCAGCACATTGGTGGCCTGCACGATGTTGTTGTCAATGGCCGTCAGATCCAGCATGTCGGTCAGGGGCACCCAGCCGCCGTACTGGTGCACCTCGGCGGTCACGGTGGTCACGTTCAGCGCCTGACCTGCCGGGGTCACGCCCTCGGTCAGCGGCGTGGTGGCCTTGGGCAGCGCATCATACTTGCGGAACTCAATGGTCTTGCCGTTGTTCGCCGGAATCGGGTAACTGTCGCCGAACTGGTCATGCACCAGTGCAGGCTCTGCCAGATCCAGCAGGGTCTTTTCGTAGTAGGTCTTCATCTCAGCCGTCATACCGGCTGCGCCCGTGGTGTTCTGCAGCTGTGCGCTTGCATCCGCAAACATCTGCAGATCCAGTCTCTTCTTGCTCATTTGTTTATCCTCCTTCAAAAGGGTTTATCTTTCTCGCATTCTTCGCGCGGGAAATCTCTCACAGCACAATGCGTTCTCCGCGCTGTGCCCTGCGTGCCAGCTCTTTCCGCTGCTGCCGTGTCATGTGGGCCACATCCACCTTCATCTCGGCCGCGCCGCCGGGGTGTGTCCCGTTCTCAGCCGGGCGCTGGCTGCGCTGCTGGATGCGCGTCGCCACGCCCTGCTCCACCTGTTTTGCCGTGCGGGCCG
>ENA-OROH01001923-OROH01001923.1-human-gut-metagenome-genome-assembly--contig:-NODE-1923-length-17479-cov-5.515553_pt1 | contig 17479 bp, 30 predicted proteins | sample MGYA00242125_ERZ509042 | MGnify/ENA primary metagenome ERZ509042 (study PRJEB26280, sample SAMEA2338738) | human gut metagenome | biome: human gut; feature: human-associated habitat; material: faeces... | reverse complement strand
GCTGTCGCGGCGCTGCGCTGCGGCGGCGTTTCGCTTCTCGATCTCGGCGGTAAGCGCGCTCATGCGCTCCGCGTCCTGCTCGCTCGGCTCAGCATCGGTGCCGTCATCGGCCTTGTACTTGTCAACAAGCCCCTGAAGCTCGTTAAGCAGGTCATCCATAGTCAGTTCGTCCATTGTCCTAAACCTTTCTGCTCTTGGCGATTGCCAGTGTTGCCCTAGCGATTGCAAGGGCGCTCTTACGGCGCGCAAGCTCCTTGCGCGACTGCTCAATCACTCCGTTGAGCAGGTTTCTTGCTGAAATCTCCGTATTGGGGTCAGCCGGAAGGCTCACCGCCGACACGTCGAAAACCTTTTTGACGCGCGTAATGGTCGTGGTGTGCGTGTCCCGGTCGTATTCGTCAGCGCCCACGCTGAAAGCCCACGACATGCGCGTGATAAGGCCGTTAGTAATCTCTTCGTAAAGGTCGCGCGCGGCCTGAGAGCCGCTAAGGTCTGCCGCGATGAATAGCCCGTGCTTGTCAGGCTCGACAATGAGCGTGTTGTTGCTCATGCGCGCAAGCACCTTGCCCGCATGGTCGTACTGCATGATAACGTCGCTCATGTCCGCGCCGTCGAAAGCGCCGGGGTCGATGATCTCGCGATACTCGTTGCCGTCCCAGTCGGTGAAAAGCACGTATGGGTCGTTGAATGTCGATGCGTAGCCCTCGACGTAGTAATCGGTGTCAAAGCGCTTGTTCGCGCTTCCGTCAGCCGTCCGCACGTTGAGCGGCACGGCAAGGGAACGGTATTGCCGCTCACTCGGTTTCGCTGGCATCGTCTACCTCCTTGCTGGTTCCAACGCCGCTGCTCGCGTCGATAGCGGCTATGTTCGCGTTCGTCTGCGCGGCTTGCGCCGCCTGTTCCGCCGTGTGCTCGCTGATGAGCGCAAGGTCGATGTACTCGCCGCGTATGACGTGGCGCTCGCCGCCGTCGTAGTGCGGCGATTGGAAAACATCGGCAACCTGATTGCCGTTCCAGATGCCACGGTCGAACAGCGCGACCGAGACGTTAAGCTTCGTCGTGTTGCTGGCGAACTCTAGTCGGTTCGCGCTGAACATGATTGAGTTTCCGTGCGCTATCTCGTTCGCCGTGTACGTCATGGAGGTGATAACGAAGCCGAGCTGAACAGCGAACGGCTCGATGCGTCCTTCGTAGTAGCTGTTGAAGGTGTCTTCGTCCGCGCGGTTCGTGACGATATCCTCATTGGAGCCGAAGAAGCGGTAAGCGCTCTTCTCGATTCGCTCCATCTGCGCCGCATCGACCGTGTAACTGTTCGGCGTTATCTGCTGCACGTCTGAAAACAGCTTGTCATATACGGCGATGCCGCCCGCGTTGTCTGCGGAAAGCTGAGCGTTGAACGCCTTGCGCGCCTTCTCTTGGTCGCCCTCGTTGCGGTTCTGGCTGAGCTTGCCGATGAACCGCACCGCCGCGCCCTGATTGATAGCCGACTGCTCGGCTTCGTTCTGCGCGTGCATCAGCTCCAACGTCGGCTGAAGAACGTTCGTGCCGTCGCCGAACAAATCGCTTTGGTACTGGTGGCGCGTCATAACGCCCACGCGCGACCACTCTACAAGCACGCTGTCGCCGGTCGGAAACGTGAGCTTCAGCCAAAGCTCGCCGTCAACGTCGTATGCTTCGCACTGGCTCGGAAGAACGGGGTAATAGCCCGTTATAGTGGTGCCGTCTCCCGCGTCTATCGGGATGATGAGTGCCGTGTCGTTCACCTGAAGAATCGTCCAAACGCGCTTGATGAACTGCGGCGTTGTCATCCAAGGGTTAGGCTGCTGTCGCAGCGCTCGCGCAGCCGTCGGCTGAGCCGTGCCCGATACTTCGGGCTTCAGCTTGCTTGCGTGGTCTGCGCCGCTCTCGATGATGCTGCGCGTAAGCTCGGCTTCGTAAAGTCCGCCCTGCCATGTCGTGAACGACGGAGCATAGGCCGTGAACGTGGAGAAATAGCCGTTGACAGCTTGCATCTGCGGACGGTGGAACACCGCATCGAAGAGCGAGCGAACGAACGGTTGTGATCTGCTCAACTCTAACCTCCTATCATCGCGCGGTAATCGTCCGCAATGTTCTTCATCGCAATGAACGCGTCGCACTCAGCCGCCCACGCGTCTATGCGGTTGCGCGGGTCTTGGTTCTTCTTGTCGGGCTGAATGTTTCCGTTCACGTCGGTTCGAATGGCGACGTTCGAACGGCACCATTCGGCAATCGGGTTGGCGTTGTCAACGATGCGCCCTTCCTTGTAGAGCGCTCGAAGCTCCTTCATCGGCATTGACAGCGTTTGTGCGCCCTGAATGACCTTTTGCAGGTTGTCAGCGCCGAAATAGTCTTCGTATGCTTCCACGGTCGGCACATCGCGCATGTGCCACGGGTCGTATCCGCACGCTACGGCATAGATTCCGTACTTGTCTTGAACTTCCGCCACCCAATCAAGAACGTCGCGCTTGTCCATGATGGGCGTTTCGCACGTTCGCATAAGCCCGCGCGCAATCCACGCATCGTAAGGCACACCGTCGCGACCGCCGCGCCGCCCCTCGCGCTCTGCTTGCTCCAAAGCGCGAAGCGGAATCCACGCCATATGAAGCGCGTAGATGTTCGGGTCGTTCGGTCGCTGCATCAGAAGGCAAGCGGCGGTAAGGTCGGTCGTGTCCGCCGCGTCAACGCCAAGAACGGCATACGTAAAGGTTCCGTCGCCGGGGTCGAATGTCGCTTCGTTGTGTATCTCAGCCCACGTCAACCAAGACTGAGACTGGTTTTCAATGAGGTTGAAATCCTTAACAAGCAGCGTGGGAAGGTATGTCGCATCATCCTTAGCCTTGGAAACGTTCTGTCGAAGAGCCGAAAGCGATTTGATCGTGCCAAGGCCGGGGTTCGCCTTAATCCAAGCGCTTTCGTCTTCCCATTCCTCGCGCCCGTCAAGCTCGAAAATGAACGCGATGAAACGCTCTGCCTTCTCGCCGGTCGCCTTGCCGTCAAGCCATTTGGTCGCGTACTCGTATTGCGCATCGAAGATGCTGTTTCGCACGAAACCGTTAGTCGTGATCTCCAACACGAGCGGCTGGCGGCGCGCAGACGTTCCCTGCATCGTCAGGTCGTAAAGGTCGCGGTTCTTCATCGCGGCCAGCTCGTCCACGATTGCGCCGGAAATGTCCAAGCCGTCAAGATGGTTCGTGTTTGCGCTCAGAGCGCGAATGCTGCCCATGTTCAGATCGCAGTACAAGTCTGCAACCCTCTTGCGGATGTGCTTAGCGAGCGCAGGGCTGGTCTGCACCATGCGCCATGCGTTGTTGAAGCCTTTAGCCGCCTGATCGCGCGCGGTTGCTACGTTATAGACCTCCGGCGCGCCTTCATCGTCGTTAACGAGCAAGTCAAGCTCTATCGCAGACGCAAGCGCGGTCTTTCCGTTCTTGCGTCCCATAATCCAGAGCACTTCGCGGTACTGCCGCACGCCCTCAGCGTCAACGAATCCGAAAACGACGGACAGAATGGCGCGTTGGAAAAGCTCTAGCTTGAAATCGTGCCCCAAGCGCCCGGACGGTAGGCGGCAGAAGCTTTCGATGAAGCGAACATGCTTCTGCGCGTATTCCTCGCGGTAGTGGTACGGATAGAGCGGGTCGGTGTTGTCCATGCCCTGAAGCACGATAGCGGCAACCTGCTTCATCTTGCCGCATGCGGTTATATCGCCGCGCAGGATGCCGCCGAAGTAGTCACGTATGGCGCGCTCGCACGAACCATACTTGCCGGTCGCTCTAACCGAACCGCGTTTCATTGATGAAGTCAATGAGCGCGTCGGCTGCGGCGGTTCCGTTCGGCATCATGTCGGTTAGCTGCTTAACGCCGCGTGAGAACGTGGTGAACAGCTTGTTGTATGCACTGAATCCGGGATGCTCTCGCAGCCCGGTTTGCCCGCCGCCGTTGTCGTACTCGGTGAAGATGTCTTCGTAGAGCAGATCGGCGCGGGCATCGTCAAGCTTGACTTTCAGAAACGCGAGGTTGGCCAAAAGCGGCATGACGGCTTTTCGCTTTTCGTCGGGGATAGCGCCCTTGGTGATCTCGCGCAGCTTCCGAAGCTCGCTCTCTACGCGCTTCTCCTTGGCAACTCGCCGCTTCGGCGGGCTATTCCCCGCGACTGCGGGCGAAACTTTCGAAGTATTGCCTACTTTTGCCGTCATCGCAAGACCACCCCCTTTCGAAAATCCGTCACGCGCAAGAAATTACCTCCCGGCGTTGGTGCCCTAGGAACCACCTGCGTTTTGCAGACCGGGGGGATTGTCTCGCGGGTTTACCTGCGGTTTTGCGTCCGCTTTCTCGCGGTCGCTCTGTGTTGTGTTGCGTTTTTTAATCAATCGCCAAGCGATATCAAATTGCCGTCGCTGTCGAATGCCAGCCCTTGCCTAGTTGAACCCTGCCTTATCCAACCATGCACCTTCTTATGGCATCGGTCGCATAGGCTAACAAGGTTGCTTGGGTCGGTAGCAATGCTTGGGTCGCTGATGTTCGCTGGCGTAAGCTCGATGATGTGATGCACCATGACTGCGGGCGTGATCTCTCCCTGCTGCAAGCAGTGCTGGCATAGGTGAGCGTCACGCGTCAATGCCGCGTCTCTGGCGCGTTCCCAATCGGCGGAAGCGTAGAAGGCGCGCGAGAAGTCCTTAGCCATGCGCACCCCCAAACAAAAAGGCCACGAGCGCTGCCGCCCGTGGCCTTACCTAATCCACCGTACCGAACTTTAGCAGAATGCGGAAAGTGAACGCAAGTGCCAATCTTAGGCGTTCTTCAATTTCGCCCATCCTACGCGGTCGATGTAGGCGAAACCAGCCTTGCATAGTTCGCGGCACCATTGCTGCGAGCACTGCATAATGTCCGCTATCTCCGCCCATTCCTGCGCCTGAAGGTAGCCCATGCAGATTGCGTCGGCGTATCTGGTGCCTTTGAGCTTGGCAAGCCCACCGCGTCCGTCTTGCCCGTAAAGCAGTTCGCACGCTTCTTCAATCATTCCTTGCGCGTCGTTGATTCGCCGCTGCAACCTGTCTTCGAAGTCGATACGCTGCAATATCGAGAGTGACCCATCGGAAACCTCACCGCCCCCGCGCCCCTCCGTGTAGCTCTGCGCTTTGGCACCTTCTTTGGCCTTCATGCGTTCGAGCATATCCCGCGCCTTATCGGTCTTCACCACCTCGGCGCGGATACCCTCGAAATACTCCTTGGCTTTCAAGATCGCGTCACCTACTCAACGCCCGTGCTTCCGAAGCCGCCCGCGCCGCGCTCGGTGTCGCTCAGCTCATCGACCGGCACAAGCTCGCACGGCACATAGGGCATAACGACAAGCTGGCATACGCGCGTACCCGCTTCGAGCGTAACCGTCTCGTAGCTCTGGTTGATGAGAGCCGCGCAGACCTCGCCGCGATAGCCGCTGTCGATAACGCCAACGCTATTCGAAAGCGTGATGCCCTGCTTTGCGGCAAGGCCGCTGCGCGGGAACACAAGCCCCACGCATCCGCTCGGAATCTCGACGGCAAGCCCGCAGCCGACAACACACTTCTGCATTGGTTCGAGCGTGACAGTCTCGGTGATTCGGAGGTCAAGCCCCGCGTCGCCCTCATGTGCATAGCGCGGCATCTCGATTCCCTCATTGACCTTCTTAGCGCGAAGCTTCCTGCCAATCATTAGCGCACCCCCAGAACATGACGCGTGACGCGCACGCTTCCTGCCTTAACCCATTTGCCGCCGTATGTCTGACCCTTCGGGCGGATAACAACCTTGTTGCGGTGGCTCATCGCGACAACCTGATATTCGCTTCCCTCATGCTCCACCGTGTCGTTGAGAAAAACGAGCTTACCCGCCGAATCGACCGGGAACGAAGCGGCGCTGGCGTATGCCGCTACCTCCGGCACGAGCACGACATAAACGGGCTGCTTGATCTCTGCGCCCTTCTTCTTGATTCCGAACATCCTTCTTCCTCCTAAAACGGTACGTCATCGTCGTAAAGGTCTGGCGCTGCCGGTTGTGCTGGCGCAACGGGCGATGGGTCGCCGGTAGCCATCGCAAGGCCGGGCGCGGCTGCGTTCGCTGATGCCGTCGATTGCGCGTCGCGCTTGTACTGCATCAGCTCCACATCATCAACGCGAACTTCCCAGCGCTTGATGCTCTGGCCGTCCTTCTGGTAGCTGCGCGTATGGATGCGCCCGAGAAGCGAAATCTTGGTGCCCTTGCGAAGCCACGGCGCGAGCTCTTCGGCGCGCTTGCCGAACATGACGCAATCAGGCCAGTTCGTATATTCGCCCCATGTTCCGTCGCCGTTCGGCGTGCGCTCATTGACCGCCAGTGAGAATGAAACGACGGGGTTTCCACTCTTCGTATAGCGCAACTCGGCATCTGCACCGAGATTGCCCGAAAGTGTGATCTTGTTTAGGCTCATACTTCATCGCCGCCCATCTTGCGCATTTGCTGCACGATATGAAGGCTGAGCGTCATAACGCCCTTGATGCAGTCTTCTTTGCTCCCCATCTGCTCACCTTGCAGGGTGTCGCAACCGCAGCAAGAGCCATACCAAACGCGGACGTACCAGTATTCGCTAGGCTGATAGCCAACTTCGGGAATGACGTAAACAAGCGTCCCTTGATAGTCGCCATCATTGATTTCATGGATGTTCTCGAAGTCCGGTTTAGGGTCGCCATAGTCGCCCGTCGCTTCAAGCGCAATTGCCTTGACGGTCGCCTTGACGATATCTGAGTAATCGCAATAAAGGCATATCGGCTCAAGCCAGCTTTGGATGAGATCGCGATTCTTAGTCCACGCGTCAACAAACTTCTGAATCATCGAGTACCACCGCCGAACAGCTCGACAAGCGCCGCGCGCTGGTTAGCTCCCAAACCGCGAAGGCGGCGCGATTCGGAAATGTGCAGCTTTCGCATGGTCTGCTGAGTTCGGGCGAATCCGTAGCCCGGTGCAGCCTTGATGAGTGTAAAGACCTTCATTCGCGCCACGGCATCATCGGTGCCAGCCATGTTGAGCACGTCGGGCACGCTGTAAGAACCGTCGGCAACGCCCTTCAAGATCGCGGCGCGGCGCTGGCGTGCTGCCTTCGCCTTTTCGAGGTTTGCGCGGCGCTGCTCAGTTGTCAGATTCGGAATCATCTTCGTAGCCTTCCTTCTCATAGGTGATGTACTCGTTGCCATGCGTCAGCTTGACGGGCGGCGTGTAGTCCTTCAGGGCACCGTCAACGCTGCCGTTCATCAGCTTGCGTTTGAGCCGCGCCCAGTCATCGTCGTTAAGCTCAATGGTTTTCATCGCACCTCATTTCTTCGTGATGCGGTAAGTGCCAGTGAGCTTCAAGCCCTTCAACGTCCGCAAGATGTGCTCTGCGTGCTCCTTGCCGAAGATGGTTAGTGTTTGCGTCGGAATCGTGATCTCGTAGACCGTTTGCGCTTCCCGCTTCTCGCGTTCCCACATCTGCTTTAGGGCTGCTTCGGTCTTCGCCAACGTCGCTTGCATTTCCTTACTCAGCTTCGGCGTGTCGGGCTTGAAATCGAACGTTTGCGGCTCCACTGGCACCCTCCCTTCTCACGATTGCCTGATAATTACTTCTTATCTGGCACGGGCGGTTCTAACCCGTACCGAAAGCGGCGGTTTATCTCGCGTTTCGTCCTCGGTCGCCGCGATGCCCGAAAACGGCGTTTTGGTTCACCTTTGGCACACCTCCTAACCCGCCGCGCGGCGCTTCGCTTCGCTGAAGAGCTGAGCTGCCGCCGCGTCGCGTCCGGGCATCAGGTGGCCGTAGATTCGAAGCGTCGTTGCTTCGTCCGCGTGCCCCATGCGCTCAGATAGCGTCTTCAGGTCGCAGCCGTTGGCGATAAGCCACGAAGCGTGCGTGTGCCGCAAGCTGTGAAACGTGATCTCTCGCGGCAGTCCGCATGCGTCTCGTATGCGGCTGAAAGCCCGTGAAATCGTCGTTGGGCGCATGTAAGAGCCGTCTAGCGTCACCAGCGGGCAATCAGCGCCCAAGCGCCCCAGAACGTCGCTCTGAAGCTTCGTGAAGGCATCAATAACCGCGATATCGTCTTGCGTAAGCGCGATGTTGCGGCACTTGCGGCCTTTTGTCACGTTGCGGCGATAGGGCTTCTTGCCCTTGCCCTCAATGACGTTGCCGCCGACGTGGACGTAAGACATGGCGCGCTTAACGTCGATGCGCTGCACCGCGCAGACCTCGCCAACGCGCATTCCGGTAACGAGCGACAGCCACGAAGCGAAGGCGTAGACGGCGGCGCGGTAATCGGCTTTCGTCTCAATCTCCTTGCTAAGCGCGCCCTCTAGCTTCCCGTTGAAGCCCTCGAAGTCCCATTCGGTGAGCGCCGAAGCTTCGTGCCGTTCCGGCGATGGTTTGGCGACGTACACCAGCGGGTTAGCGTCGCAAATGCCAGCGTCTACGAAGTGGTTATAAGCGCCGCGCAAGAAGTTGTGGACGTTGATAACGCTGTTGCGGCAAAGACCTTGCCCGCCTTCATCCTTCGCCATGAGCAAGCGTTGCTCAAAGCGGTTGAAGTCCATAACGCCAAGATCGCGTGCGTTTGCGGTCTTCAGATAACGTGCGACGTAGCGGCAAAACAGCCGATAGCTCTTAATGCTGTTCGGGCTTGCGCCGTTGCGCTCCCTCAGTTGCACGTAATCTTCGAGCAAATCGGTCAAGCGGTCGCTTCTAACCGTTCCGTCAGCCGTCACGTAAGCCGCCCACGTCTCAGCGAGGGCTTGCGCTTCCTCTTCGGTTGCCGCATTCGGAAACCGCTTGTAAGGGCGAATCGCCTTGCCGTCGATGCTGCGCCCAAGGTACAACCGGCACTCGAAAACGCCATCTGCACCGCGCTTGACCTTAACGCCCATCATGACCACTCGCAGTTTTCACGAATCCGCGAAGGGCAGTTATCGTCGTGGCAGTCCGCGCAATCCAACGGCTCTTTCCTGATGTGGAACTCAACGATTCGGTACTTCAGAGAAAATCGGATGAGCAGCAGCAGGGCATGAGCAAGCGAGTTGGTAAATTGACCGTCCCAGAACGGGCAAAGTCCGCTCATCGCGCCGCGAACCTCGTACTTGCCGCCCATGCTACTTGCCAACCTTCATGAACGCGCGCATAACGCAGGTGAGCGCGAACACGACGAACACGGCAAAGGCGATAAGCCCGAAACCAGCGCCGAAGAACACGCCAACCGCGATGCTCACAACGAGCGCCAGAATGGAAAACAGGACGATTGCGGCGCATCCGTAAGCGCCCTGCTCGATCTCTCTATCTTCTTTCAGCATGTGAAACCTCCTAAAACGTGAGCGCTATAAGCGCGAGAAACACTAGAAACAGCGCGATCGCCAGAAGCGCTTGATAAGCCAAGTAGCAGACGCACCAGAACGCGGCTACGGTCGCGGCGGTGGCAATGGCGCAAAGTACGATCTGGTAGCGCTTCACTTCTTTCCTTCCGTCTCGGCAATCAGGTAGTCGATGCACTGCTTGCACTTCTGCAAGTCCTGAACGCCGTTCTTGCGCCGCCAGCGCCAAAGGTATTTGAAGGCACAGCCCCACCAGTAGGCCGATTGGGCGGGCAAGGCGTACTGGTCGCCGCTCATCATCGAGCGCATAGCGTCCATGCACTCAATCTGGCCGTCGCCCGCGTAGTGGTCGGGATGCTCCACGGCATCACCGCGCGAAAGCTCGCCAAGGCTCTTCGCGTGCTTCGTCTCAATCATCGGTAGGTAACTCCAATCATCCACTCGCAAACCCACTTGTGAAACGCTCTGAGAAATGGCTTAACGTTCGTGCCATCAGCCCAGCCCGCAATGCCTATGAATCCGTCTTCGTTGAACGAGATAGCTTCACGGCCTGAGAAGTAGAAGCCGCTAACGCGCAGAAACGCGCTTCTGATTCCTCTACCGCCATCGGCAAGGTTGATTTGAGGCTGGTACTTCTTGCGATAGCACGGGTGCATTTCCATGTGCTCGCCGTTGCGCTCATGCTGCGCATACTCGATTGCAAGGAATCCTTCGAGCGCTCGAATGTCGTTCGTCGTGATCTGCTCATAGGAAAGCTTGCTTGCGAACAGCTCGCGCGCGCCGTCTCGTGTCGTTGGCGCAATCATGCCGTCACCCCCATTTCGTGCCATTGTTGAAAACTCTGTTGAAAACCTGTGGAAAGTCGTTTTTCTGGCGCTCAAATGAGCCGCACAAAACAAGACCGCAAAGAGAAGAAGCAAGAGAAGAAACCTTGCTTGTAGAGTTGACTAACAAGCAAGTACGGTGGGTTTTGGTTTTGGTTCAAGGAACCAAAACCCACCTCATCTTGTTTTGTTTTATTTTGTTTTATGGTTAGGCGACCATTTGCGAGTGGGTTTAGCACCCATAAAACCACTGGTTTTGCTTTGGGTTTGGCAAACATGCTTTTACACCTCCTGACCTGCTGAATCGTTGTTCTTTGGGTTCTTGCGCGGTCTTCCGCCCTTGCGACCGTTTGCGCGTTGGCGACCGAAATAGAGCGCGTTTTTGAGCATCCGAAAGTTCGTCAAGAAGCCGTCAGGATCGCGTTCGAGCAGCCCTATATCCAACAGCTCTTCGACAAAGGATTTGCAATCTTCAATCGCCATGTACTCATCGAACGCGCCAGACTGTCCGAAGCCCAGAACACCCGCGAGAATAAGCGCGTCTTCCTCCGTCTCGAAAGCGATACGGTGCCCCTTGGTAGCCGCCAGATATTCGCAGAGCCGCCACCAGCGCCCGTAGCCGTCATAGCCCCGGCGATGAATGAGCCGTTGGCACTTCACGTCTTGCGACGCGTTGGAATCGTGCGAGAAGAAGGCCATAGGCTCTTGCGCAGCGGTCGTTTCCTCCCTTGTAGGCATGTAGTCACCTCCTAACCGTCTTCCTCGTCGCAGATCACGTCTGGCGCGCCCTGCTGGTGCCATCCGTTCCATACGCAGTGCCCGACTTCGCGGCAGGTCGTGAACACGAGGTGCCCACGGAACACGCACCGCGATTTGGTCTTGTAGGTCGATTCCTCGAATTCGCACGCTCCGGGTTGCGGCATGGGCGGTTCGCCGAAATCGAGCGGCAAGGCTTCCTGCGCGCTATTCCTCTTCATCGCTTGAAATGTCGTAGGCAATCGAGCTGCCAACGTAGGTGAGCAGCTTTTGCATGTGCTTAACGGTGCTCAGCTCTGGCTTCGCGTCATCTTCAAGCAGGGTGTCAACCCATGCGAGGGTGCCGCGAACGATTGCGAGTGTCGCGCCCATATCAACGTCGAAGCCCTCGCCGGTCTTGGGGTTGATGAGCGACATGCTGCCGTTGAGGGCGAAGGTGCCAGCACCAACCTTGGCGATAGTCTCGGTGATCTCCTTACGCTTCATGGTTGTTCTCCATTTCGTCGAATAGTGAGTGCTTAGTCCAGATGTTCATTTCGGGGTGACGTTCAAGCAGCCAACGCGCCAGAAGCGGCGTGATGGTGTTGCAGATGCCGTATGTGTGCGGGTTGCCCTGATCGTCGTAGAACGTCACGGGATTGAGCTTCGCGCCGCCTTCGTAGCGCTGCTTCTCGATGAGGTACTTAGTCGAAACGCGGATGCCGCGAGCGTCGATAGCGAGCGCGGTAAGCTCTATCTCGCGCATAGCGTCCGGGTTGATTCGCACCCACTCTTCGAAAAGCTCCATATGGTCGCGCACCTTCAGCGGCAGCGGGCGCGGCTTGCGCTCTTCGCGCATGACGGCTTCGAGCGGTTGCGTGTAGTTATCGGTGTCCATGCGGGCACCTCGCTTCGCGGCTCATGACGCGGCGCAAGGCCGCTTCTGCTTCCGCCTTGCTCGCCGATGGTGCTACGGGTAGCATCTGGCGGCGGTAGACCCTGCCGATGCCCCGGTTTTCCGGCGTGCTCGCGTCTTCCTCTATGCGCGCTATCCAGAAGCCCGCGTTGTCGCGGTAGACTTCGGCCTTCATGACCACATCACGCGCCAGAGAGCGCGCCCAACCACGACGTAGAGCGGAACGAGAAGCCACCAGCCCACGGTTTCGCATAGCCAGATAAGCGCGTTGCATGCAAGCGCCGGGATGATTCCCGACATGGTGAGAGTAACAAGCGCATACAATCCCCAGCGCTTCCAGCGCGGCATGCGCGCTATACTGTCTTCTGTCAATTGGTAAGCCCCATTTGACGCGCCCGTTCGGTGCTGCAACACCGGGCGGGCATCTTTCTTAGCAGCCACCACGCGATAACGAGAACCGCAATCGCCCGGTAGAACTGCCGTTGCGCGGCATCTAGGCCGCACGGTTCGTGCATCCGTAAAACCACCCCCAAAACCAACGGTTTTCTTATCGGTTTTCATGGTCTGAAACCTCCGTTTTCGAATAGGGTTTGTTAGTGATCGTGCTGAAAAAGTCGAAGAGCGAGCGAGATACAACGAAGACGAAGAACGCAAACGCTGATACCGCTAGAGCTGCGTAAACCAAGTTTCCTAATACCGGGTTCAGCAGATACAAGCCGACAAGCAGGCCAACAATCAGCAAGGTTGCGACAAACGGAAGAATCGCCGCGATAAGGATTGAAGCGGCAATCATTAAGAAGCGCTTCAATCCTCACACCGTCCATCGTTGCCCATCTTGGCGAACTTATCTCGTATCATTGGAGCGTCAGCGAGAACTGCGCCCGCCCAGCGCACGAACAGGCTCGTGACGCTCGACGCGAGCGGGTCAACGATGCCAAGCCGCGCAAGCTCGCCCCTGAACCAATCGGATGCAATCGAGAGGTTCCATCCGTCCGCCCCGCGAATGTCAAGACCGAGGAAATCGCCTAGGTACTCTTCGTGATCCTTGACCGCTTCGGTAAGCCTCTTCTCTACAACGTCCATGTCCTAAACCTCCTTCGGGAACGCGCAAAGATCGTTGGGCGTGCAGCCCAGCGCTTCGGCGAGCTTGCAAGCCGTCTCCAACATCGGCGCAGTCTCGCCGCGCAGGTACTGGCGCACCGCATCGACCGAAACGCCGGAAGCCGAAGAAAGCTGTTCGGCGTTCATGTCTGCTTCGGCCATAAGGACGCGGAGCCGCTTGCGCACAACCTGTTTGAACTCAGGCATCGTTTACCTCCTTCCAAAGTAATAACTTCTTAGTACACCGGAAACTCTACTACCAAGATTCTATTAGCGCAAGCGAAAAGTAATAAAAAGTTGGTATCTAGTGAGAGAATGGCTTATACTTACCGCTAGGAGGTGCTAGAAATGAGTTACCGACTGAAGTTAAAAGAGATGCGCAAGGCAAGCGGATTGACGCAAAAAGAGGTCGCAGAGCGAGCAGATGTAAAGCTCGCAACCTATAGAACATGGGAACAGGGCGTTTCTGGTATCTCGCTCGAAAAAGCCTATGCACTTGCAATGGTTCTTGGCTGTAGCGTCAACGATCTGTGCGGCTGGCCTAAAGGTAAGAACGAAGGTCGTGAGTTCGAAGACGATTTCGAAGCCGAACTGCTGAGGTGCTACCGAGCAAGCACGCCGGACAGGCAAGACAGGATTCTAGATACCGCCCGCGATGCTGCGGGCATGTCTAAAGAAATGGCCGAACGTCATATGTCTGAAGCCAAGCAGCAGACGGCATAGAAGGAGGTAATAGGCATGACAGCAGAAGAGCGCTACGACGCGGCTTTTAATGAGTTTATAGACGCTGTAGAGAACAGCACCCTTGATGAAGAGCAGCGCAGCGAATACAAAGAGCTGATGCGCCGCGTATCTATGTACTCTGACACTATCGAGCATCTTTTTGAGAACATCGAGCATGTGAAGCGATTTGCGAAATGTGCCCCGGAAACGCTTCCTAGCATGCTTGTTCTTTCAGGCCGAATCGCCGAGTTGAACGAGATTAGGCAATAGAAAAGCCCTGCGCGACTTCTTGGCGGTCGGCGCGCAGGGCAATGGTCGAATTGAGCGCTTTACCGCGCTCGCTTCAAGGAGTGATTTTAGCATGGTCAAGAACCGCGCCGCCATATATGCGCGCTTCAGCTCGCATAATCAGCGATCAGAGAGCATAGAGATACAAGTTGAGAACTCACGCGCATACTGCGAGCGCGAGGGCTTGCAGGTCGTGCGCGAATACTGCGACTACGCGCAGACGGGGCGCAACATCGACCGCGCAGAGTTCCAGCGCATGATGAGCGATGCCCGACACGGGCTATTTGAATATGTGGTGATCTACAAGGTAACGCGCATCATGCGCAACCGAGACGAAATGTCGCTTGCGCGAATCATGCTCCGCAAGGCTGGCGTAGAAATCCTATACGCTGGCGAGGACATTTCCAGCGGGTCAAGCGGCGTTTTGCAGCTAGGCATGCTTGAAGTTCTCGCTGAGTATGAGAGCGCGCTAGACAGCGAGCGAATAAGAGACGGTATCCAGAAGAACGCCGAACGCTGCATGGCTAACGGGCGAACTCTGTACGGGTGGGATATCGTAGAAGGCCGCTACGTCATCAACGAGCGTGAAGCATCGGTGCTTCGCAGGATGAAGAACATGTTGTTTGCCGGTAGCTCTGTCGCCGATATTGTGCGCGCCGTGAGCGCCGAGCGAAGTAAGCGCGGTGCCAAGTTCAATCAGGATACCGTCACGAAGCTGCTAAAGCGCGTCCAGAACGCAGGTGTATACAAGTACGCCGGTCATGAGGTGCCGGACGGGATGCCCGCCATCTGGTCGCAGGTCGAACAAGACATGATAGACAACATCCTTGGCGACCGTCACAAGCCGCGCCGCAAGATCAACTCAACGCTAGAGTTCCCGTTGTCCGGCAAGCTCTATTGCGCAAAGTGCGGCGCTCCAATGGCGGGAACAAGCGGCACGTCATGCACTGGCGCGACGTATCACTACTACAAGTGCCGGAAGTGCCGCCGAACCGTTCGGCGTGATCTCGTAGAAGACGTTGTTTGCGATATGACGCTGCAAGCCGTGGCGCGCGAAGACGTTAGGCAGCGCATAGCAAGCGGCATGGTGGCGTTTCAAGCCGAGCAGCCGAAAGAGCAATCGAGAAGCTACGCGATAAAGAAGGAATTGAAGCGGATTGACCGCACCTTTGAACGCATCTGGCAAGCGATAGAAGACGGCATAGCTCCGCCCGGTGGTAGAGAGCGCACCGAAGAGCTGAAGCAGCGCAAGAGCGAGCTTGAAGCCGAGCTGCGCATCGCCGAGAGAGAAGAAGCGTTCAACATCGGCGTTGACGAACTCATGCTGTGGCTCGATGATGCGGCAGAAAACCTAACGCCAGAAGTGATCTTAGGCACCTTCGTTCGATTCGCTGAAATCGACGGGAAGACGCTTAACGTCTACTTTGCCTTTGACCACTACGGCGATGATTTCAGGCCGAAACAGAAAAAGGCCGAACCATGCCCCGAAGGGCATAGTTCGACCAATTCTCTTTTGGTGGAGCGTAGGGGGATCGAACCCCTGACCTCAGGCTTGCAAAGCCCGCGCTCTCCCAGCTGAGCTAACGCCCCATGGCATGCACTAGCAGTCATCACTTTGCTCGTTCGGGATTTCGTCAGTTTAAAGAAAATCGGCCGATTCTGGCCCGAAATATAATAAACGCTCCACCGGCTAACTCGGCTCACGGTGGAGCGTTTATCGCAAAGTAATGGTGGGCCCGAATGGATTTGAACCAGCGACCTCACGCTTATCAGGCGTGCGCTCTAACCAACTGAGCTACGGGCCCTTGAAAAAGTGCTTGACTATCTTAAGCCTGTTTCATAGGTGAGGTCAAGGAAAATTTTCCCGATTTCAAAAACGTACACGACACGCCGCGAACGGCACGAGTAGTATCCTCTTAATCAGAATATGAATTATTTCACCTTCCGTGACAGCATCCTCCCTTTCGATGCGCGAAAAGCGACTTATACAGACATTCGAAACTCCAGGATGCAAGAATTTTGAGTTATACAGGCAAACCTGCTCCTGTTTTATTTCGGAAATGCCTGTATAAGTCGCTTTTCGCGTCCTAGACTCAATGTTTTTGTCACCGGAAGATGGGCTTAAGCGGTTAAACATTCCAAAAGTTTAAATAAGCTTGGTTCAACAATGAGACAATAGACATCAAACATAGAAAGCTCAATCTGCAATCATGTTCTCATCGAACTAGAGTAAAGGACAAAGCATGGTTCCGTTGAAAGTGTTGACATTGGTGGTGGCGGGGCAGAACCAGCCGTCCGTGCTGGTTCTGCAACCCGTAGAGGAGACACCAGCGGGGAAGGCGCGCATTGTGCCCATTTGGATTGGCCCCACCGAGGCGGCACAAATCGGGATGGCACTGGAGCATGTGAAGTTCGCGCGGCCCATGACCCATGACCTCATGCTAGATGCGCTCACCAATTTGGATGCGCGCGTCGATTCCATGGTGATTTACGGATCGAAGGGGCAGATGTTCTTCGCGCACCTGGTTCTTTCCCAGGGAGGACGACTCATCACCTTAGACGCCCGGCCGAGCGACGCCATTGCCCTGGCGCTTCGGCAAGATGCGCCGCTCTATATTGAAGAGACGGTACTTGACGCTTCTTCGTTCCCGTTTCTCTTCAAGGGTGAGAAGCAGACGGAAGAGGAACTGGCGGCGTTCAAGACATTTCTCGACCATATATCCCCCGAGGATTTCGGAGATATCGAACAGCTTTAGTTTTCTTTCATCTGTGATAATATAACTGAACCAGCAAAGTCCGTGTGCGGGCGGGGCCTACTGCAAAGGAGGTTTCGCCTATGAATGAATTCCTGATTGCTTTGGCCGCCCTGGCCAACGTGGTGACAGCTTTGCTGTCACTATGGCAGGAGTATAAGCACCAACGGATGGAGAGGATAGACAAGAGGGACTAGCAGCAACTAGTCCCTCAAGTTGTTAACCCGCTCCGCCCGCGCGTCGTCAACTAAGAACGGGCTTTGCTGGTGTTTCTACTATAGCACGTTTTCTAGCGTTTTGCTACTCTTCCGCCGCTTCTCCCTCGTCGCCCAGATCGTCGTCGAGGTCGTCGATGGCGAGGGTTCCCTCCTCGCTCTCCTCCTCGAGCAGACCCATTTGGTTCTCATCGGCAGACGCCGCCTTCTTAGCCTTCTTCTTGCCGGTGGAAGCGATGGCCACCGCGCACACCTTGTCCTTGTCGGCGACGTTCATCACCTTCACACCCTGAGTGGAACGGCCCAGCTCGGAAATGCCCTTCACCGGGGTGCGCACAATGACGCCGTCCTCGGACACGATCATGATCTCGTCATCGGGGCCGACGATCTTCATGACCGACAGCAGACCCTTCTTGTGGGTCATCGTAATGGTGTAGACGCCCTGGCCGCCACGATGATGCTCGGGGTATTCCTCGATCTTCGTGCGCTTGCCGTAGCCCTTCTCGGTGATGACGAACAAGTCGGTGCCGGGCTTGGCGATTTCCATGCCGAGCACGTGGGCGTCGG
>ENA-OROH01001918-OROH01001918.1-human-gut-metagenome-genome-assembly--contig:-NODE-1918-length-17494-cov-5.235220_pt1 | contig 17494 bp, 18 predicted proteins | sample MGYA00242125_ERZ509042 | MGnify/ENA primary metagenome ERZ509042 (study PRJEB26280, sample SAMEA2338738) | human gut metagenome | biome: human gut; feature: human-associated habitat; material: faeces... | reverse complement strand
GAATATCGCGGGGTAGAGCAGTTGGTAGCTCGTCGGGCTCATAACCCGGAGGTCGCAGGTTCGAGTCCTGTCTCCGCAACCATAAAACCGCTGATTTCTTACGAAATCAGCGGTTTTCTTTTTCAAAAAGTTCTGAAAATCAACTTGTGATGCAATTGCCTTTTCCGGCGTGATGCGTGTGATGCAGTTTTTCCATTTTTCAAAATTCTTCTGATGCAGATCGACATCAGAACTTCATGTGCAGGGAAAACGATGCCGAAGGTGCATCTTCCTCCTGCGTCTGAGTAGCTGCTGTAGGAGCCGCAGCATCATACAGTGTGTCCAACCGCTCCATGCTCTCGCGTTTATGATCGTCCAGCGCATGCCCATACTTGTCCAGGGTAATAGATGGGTTCGCATGGCCCAGGAGCCGGGAAAGCGTTACTACGTCCATTCCTTGCTCCAGCGCCCGGGTGGCAAAGGTATGCCGCAGGCTGTGAAAATTTGCATCGGCAATTCCTGCCTGGCGGACGCAGCGTTTGAAAAGATCCTGATATGTACGAGGCTCATATGGTTCCCCGTTCTCTTGGCAAAACACATAGCCCTCTCGATTATATCCTGGGTTTTCCTCCATGATTGCCATTTGTACATCATGGTAATATTGGAAATCTTCAAACAGACTGCTCATCATATAGACAGTTCGGAGGGAATTGTCAGTCTTCGTACTTTTAACGGTTTTCACGCTGGTGGAGGCACGAATGGAATCGTCAAAATTTGGCAGACGGTTTCTTGTCTCACAAACTCGGAATACGCGCTTATCCATGTCGACATTTTCCCAACGGAGACCGCACAGCTCCCCAATCCGCAGCCCGGTAAACAGATCGAAGATGATTCCAAAGGCCGCAGGCTCCGGTGCCCGTTTGGCCGCATCCATCAGGCGTCCTTGTTCATTTCGGGAAAGAACCCTCATTTCTACCTTCCGCATTTTGGGAAGCCGGACTCCCTCAATGGGGTTTTCCGCCATTACCTTATTCTTTACCGCCTGGTCAAACGACAGGTGCAGCATATTCCGAATATTGGTGAGCGTCTTTGGTGCCAGACCTCCGTCCCCTTTCTGGTTTCCATGCTGTCCACGCTCCAAAAAGAAATCCTGCAATTCATCCACTGTCAATGTATTCATATAGCTGTTTCCCAGCTGCGGTTTGACGTGAACCCTGATATACATTTCGTAGCTACAATAAGTGGAGAGTTTAATGGATGGCTTGGCATATTTTTCAAGCCATCGATCCATCCACTCGCCAACTGTCATAATCTCACCGGATGGCCGGCTACCTTGTACTACAATGGTGCTTCTCTTTTGAGCGGCCAGGGCCTCCATGAATACTTTTGCATCCGCCTTGCGGGGGAATCGCTTTGTTTTTCGTTTGCCCCCCTCCTGATATTGGTACACCCAGCTTTTATCCTTTGCCTGATAGAGGCTACCAGTGCCCTTTTCGCGCTTCACAGCAGATCATCTCCCATCTGTTTCGATTGAGCCCATAGCTTCAGACGCTCCCTGGAAAAAATAACGCGTCTGCCTACCCGCAGGCATGGAATCACCCCTTGGGCAGACAGACGATAGATCGTAGCTCGAGAAACCGGAAGCACGTGCAGAAGCTCTTCTACTGAGAAGAAATCCGGCAAATCATCCAGTGAAATCACGGATGGTTGTCTGGTGGAAATGAACACACTACATCCTCCTCTATCTCGCAATTCTAGTTCATACAGTTCCTGCACGCTGCAATATTTCACAGCGCACAGGAACTGCATGATCTTTGCGTTGATCACGCAGTTCTCTTATTTGGTCTCATTTATTTCTCATAGCCCGAAACCGTAGGCTGCAAACTGGTATGCGTTGGCGCGCATCACGGGAGTTCCACCCCTCCGGGGATCGCCCGGAGCTGCCGAAGCAGGAGTACCATTATAAAGCTGACGGGATCATCGCATAGGGCAGTCTGCCATAGAAGGCCCTGCAAACGAATGGGTACGCGCTCGCTGCCTTCTTTCGCTCGCTTTATGGAGTAGTTTCACTCCACAGGCAGGTCTTGGCGCATTCGCCGCTACTGCTGTGCTCCGTTTTCGGGAGCCCCGCCAGCTGATGTATCCAGCTGCTGCTGATTCAATTTTCCAAGGTACACAGGATCTACTTATATTGCTGTAAAATCCTGAATCAGAGCAAATTGTGCGAGAATGCTTCTCATAATCTTAGCATCTTCTTTGTCAAGCGTCTTAAGAAGACGCTTTAGCAAGTCTGTTTGTTGGTGAGACAAATACTTTCGATTCAAATGGAACCAATCCTCAACATAGACACCGCCGTAGTGCCCACGCTCTGTCCTAAGCGGATACATACATGAAAGCGATAAAATATCCCTCCGGATGGTACTCCGTGATACGCCAAACTGTTCTGCAAGGTGATTTATCGTATCGTGTCTAATTCTGCACAGGACTTCAAGAATTGCAGTTTGCCTTTCCGAGGACGTCATTTGAATCCACACCCTATTTGCTCTGTGTCTTGGAGTGTATAGGGCAAATGGTCCATAAAATGAGCCATTTGAAGGACTCTATTAAAAAAATATCGTTTTCAACAATATGTGCTGAACAATGTGGTCCATTTTACACAACTCCCAACCAGAGATCAGATAAAGTACAATAAGTTGCGCAAATTGAAAAATGTATAAAAAGAGACATAGCTTGCAGAACGCTGGTAGAATGAAGTTGCGACACAACATTCCGAAAGGAGTCTGCAAACCATGTCTGAGAAAATTGTACAGCTAAACGAAGAAGTAATCAAGGGCCAGCTTAAGGAAATGGTCCGTGGCAGCGTGGAAGAAACGTTGAATGAGCTGCTGGAGCAGGAGGCGGAGAAACTGACCCAGGCGGCCCGCTACGAACGAAATGAGGCCCGCCAGGGCTACCGCAGCGGCCACTACGACCGGAATCTGACCACAACCTCCGGAGACGTGACGCTCCATGTGCCCCGCCTCAAGGGTGTTTCTTTTGAAACGGCCATCATTGAGCGGTATCGCCGCCGGGAGAGCAGCGTGGAGGAGGCTCTCATCGAGATGTACCTTGCCGGTGTTTCGGTGCGCCGGGTAGAGGATATTACCGAGGCCCTGTGGGGCAGCAAGGTGTCTCCAGCCACCATCAGTGAGTTGAACAAGAAAGCTTATGTCCACATTGAGGATTGGAGGAACCGTCCTTTGCGGGGCGGCAAATATCCGTACGTCTATGTGGACGGTATCTACCTGCGGCGTAACTGGGGCGGAGAGTATGAAAATGTTGCAATTCTGGTTGCAATCGCGGTGAATGAGGACGGATACCGCGAAGTTCTGGGTGCTGCCGAGGGCATGAAAGAAGACAAGGCCAGTTGGGTGAATTTCTTTCAGTGGCTCAAAGGCCGCGGACTGGACGGTGTGAAACTCATTGTTGGGGACAAGTGTCTGGGAATGCTGGAAGCCGTGGGAGAAGTATTTCCTGATGCCAAATACCAGCGCTGTACGGTTCATTTTTACCGCAATGTGTTTTCCGTTGTTCCTCGCTCCAAAGTAAAATTAGTGGCCAAGATGCTCAAGGCGATCCATGCCCAGGAAAGCAAGAAGGCAGCTCGTGAAAAAGCGAAAGCTGTGGTGGCCCAGCTGCGAGAAATGAAGCTGAAAGAGGCCGCCAAGAAGGTGGAGGACAGTGTTGAGGAAACCCTGACTTACTGTGATTTTCCTTATGAGCACTGGACCCGGATCCGCACTAACAACGTGATTGAACGGCTGAACCGGGAGATTCGCCGCAGGACCCGGGTGGTGGGGACCTTCCCGGATGGCAACTCTGCCCTCATGCTGGTCTGTGCCCGGCTGCGCCATGTGGTCGGCACCCAGTGGGGCAACAAGAAGTACATGAATATGAAGCACTTAGAGGCGGCTCTGGAAGACGTCTCTATTGCCGGCTGACCTCATTCAGCCAGAGTCTGCAAACGAATTTGCGCATAACTCTTGACACTACCAGAGATCACTCTGCATAGGGAACACTGGGAAAGGTACTTTGTAACCTGTCGTGATATATAAAACAAAAGCAACGATGTCAAGAAGTTCTCTTCCTGACATCGTTGCTTTTTCTTGCTTATGTATGAGATTTGGCAAAATATCTAGATAGTCTGGTCTACTTTTTCCTCTCGTTCCTTCATTGCTCTCAGAGCCTTCCGTTTTGCACGAACAATGGCCATACGCACATTATTTGGTGGTATTTTTAGATCCTCTGCGATTTCCTTACCGCTTTTATTTAGCATATATCGCGCACTCAATAAATATTTCGTGTTTTCATCCAGAGTATCCCATACGAGAAGGAGATTTGCCATCTGCTCCTTTTTAATAATGAAATCCTCTGTGTTATATTGGGAAGCCGTATTTTCTGGTTCAACCTCAACAAAGAACGAGGATTTGTCATCCCGGCAATGGTTAAAAGCTGTATGGCGGGCTGCCTTACAAATATAGGCAATCAATTGATGTTCCGACAGTTTTCGGAGAATATCAATTCGATCAATTAGTTTTACCAGAACAGATTGCATGAGATCTTCTGTATCCCAGCGATTATGCGTTATTTCTAGAATCTCTTTATACAGTAATAAATGATATTTCATATAGAGATTCGTCATAAATGCACGGTCATCATCGTCTTCAATTGCCAGAATCAAATAAGGAATCATTGAAATCACCTGGTTTGCGAAGCTGTGCCACTGCGCTTTTGCACCGAGGCACAGAAATGGACATCAGAAAGAATCAAATAACAGGCATTCCGACGATCCTCCGGAAGATCCTGCATTAACTCAACTAACTCATGGACAGATATATGATCATTAAAAGGCTCCATAAGAAAATCGGGGGGAAGGTTATAGGGAGTTCTGCCCAACAAATAATCAGTGGTTACATGAAAAAAATCCGCCAGCTGCAAGATTCTTTCAGCGTTAGGAAGATTTACACATCGCTCATAACTGGAGATTGTACTCCCGGCAACATGGAGCTTCTGGCCAAGTTCCTCCTGCGATAACCCTCTGTCATTTCGCAGTTCGGCCAAAATTTCTCCAAACTGTGCCATTGTAATCGCCCTCCGTTTTCGAATTACGTTCATTATAATAGTTTGTCGGGCAAACTCTGTAATATTACATTATAAATCTAATTTTATGTTGTTTTTTTGGATTTTCTATATTAACATTGTAGAAATCTAGATGCAGTATGTAAAAACACATCCTTGCAACAGTCTAGGGATTTATTTTTGCGTTGCAAATACAAATCTAAAGTGTTTTATCAATATAGCACCCAAAGGGAGGAACATTATTGTGGGGCATGATAGTAATGTAAGAAGTGAGTTGCAAGAGAAAGAATTTTTTGAGAATATATATAATCGTTACAAGTTTCTCATGTACCAAACAGCACGGCACTATACTTCCAATCAAGCTGATTTAGAAGATATCATGCAGGATTCTGTTGAGAGATTACTTCGTAAAACTCACAAACTTATGGCCATTCCCGGTTGCGCATTGGCTGCCTATATTGTTTATACTGTTAGAAGCGTTGCAATTAATCTAAAACGGCATCAGAGTGTTGTGATGCAACATTCGATTCCTTTGGATGTTAGTGAACAGGATACATATGAAAGTCCCCACCTATCTCCCGACAAGATAGTAGAAAAGTTAGATGCCAAGAAACAATTAAGTTTACTGTGGGATAAACTACCAGAAGAAGATCAGGATCTCCTATATCGGAAATATATTGCAGAACAGACAGATGATGAACTTGCCGAAATCTTTCATTGTAAAAAAGAGAGCATTCGAATGAAGCTGACCCGGGCGAGACGGAAAGCTATGAAGTTATTAGAACAGGAGGCAGACTTTCTTGACAAGGCTTGATTATCTGCAGGATCAGTATGAAGATGCATATTTCGCCCTGCTCATGCACGAGGTTGCGGAGCAGGAGGGGGTACGCCTAGAAAAGCTGAATGAGGAACTCCAAAATGATCCTGCCGCAGCGGTCCCCGAGGAAATTGACCGAAAGTGTTTGAAAACGATTGATCGCTACTTTGCCCAAAAGAGGCATGCTGGATATTGGCGAACTTCCAAAAAAATTCTGGGCCGCGTTGGTATTGTTGCGGCCATCATCATGCTTTTATTTACGACCGCATTTGCACTGTCAGAGGAATTCCGTGTCACTACGCTCAATCTTTTGATCACCATTGAGGAGAAATACACCGAGTTGCACATGGAAGGGGCGGAAGATTCCACAGCAGGTTCGGCTCCTGAGACAACTGACACCAGCACAGGCAGCAATTATTTTGACGATCTGGAGATTGGATGGATTCCTGATGGATTTACGTGTATTCTCAATTACCCTAATGAAACAATTGGCTTTGAGAATGAGCAAGGCCAATCGTTTATCATTGATAGAACAGATGGTTATGATAGTATGAACATCGACACAGAAAACGCTGATAAAATCGAATATATATCCATAAACGGTATCGATAGCATGCAAGTTTTTAAGGAAGATGATATTAATACTATCATCATGGATACAGAGCATAACATTTTTGTTAGAGTATGGACATCTGCTGGCATCTCTGTGGCGGTTAATGAGAAAATTGCAGAAAATATAAAATATATTGGATAACATAGGTTGCAAACACCCGTTTTTGTGTTTCTTTATGTGTAGGTACCTTTCTTTACCACTTTAAAAATACACAAAGGAGACTCAAAATGAAAAAGATCACGTTCAAACGCATTCTCTGCCTTGCAACAACTATTATAATGTTGTGTGTTTCCACCCACGCCCTTGAACCAATAATGCTTGAGCCCACTGATGATCTAAGCATACTTCGATATGCGACTATCCGTTCATTTACAACGGCACTAACAATTGATAAAAACGGTACAGCGGAATGTTCAACTAAAGTACAAGCTACTTCTTCCAGTTACACAGTAAACATAACAATGCATCTCCAGCAAAAAGATTCGTCTTGGGAGACCATCAAAACATGGGACACTGCTGAGATTCTCAATGCGAATCTGACTGAGACTTGGTATGTAATTTCTGGCTACGACTACCGCATATATGTAACAGCATCTATCGTTAATTCTACTGGCAAAGAATTAGAAACCGCCACCAAATACTCTAACATTGTCTCATACTAACTACTGAAAAAGTTCAGGGTCAACTGGCCCTGAACTTTTTCCATTTTTATGTTGCAGATTTCCTATCATGCGTGTTCTATTAAGTGAAAGCAGTTTTGGAAAGGCGGTGATTCCAATGGGTAACTGTGTCTATCCCAGCCAACCCATACCACAAATATTTTAAAAGATAAAGTACAATAAGTTGCGCAAATTGAAAAATGTATAAAAAGAGACATAGCTTGCAGAACGCTGGTAGAATGAAGTTGCGACACAACATTCCGAAAGGAGTCTGCAAACCATGTCTGAGAAAATTGTACAGCTAAACGAAGAAGTAATCAAGGGCCAGCTTAAGGAAATGGTCCGTGGCAGCGTGGAAGAAACGTTGAATGAGCTGCTGGAGCAGGAGGCGGAGAAACTGACCCAGGCGGCCCGCTACGAACGAAATGAGGCCCGCCAGGGCTACCGCAGCGGCCACTACGACCGGAATCTGACCACAACCTCCGGAGACGTGACGCTCCATGTGCCCCGCCTCAAGGGTGTTTCTTTTGAAACGGCCATCATTGAGCGGTATCGCCGCCGGGAGAGCAGCGTGGAGGAGGCTCTCATCGAGATGTACCTTGCCGGTGTTTCGGTGCGCCGGGTAGAGGATATTACCGAGGCCCTGTGGGGCAGCAAGGTGTCTCCAGCCACCATCAGTGAGTTGAACAAGAAAGCTTATGTCCACATTGAGGATTGGAGGAACCGTCCTTTGCGGGGCGGCAAATATCCGTACGTCTATGTGGACGGTATCTACCTGCGGCGTAACTGGGGCGGAGAGTATGAAAATGTTGCAATTCTGGTTGCAATCGCGGTGAATGAGGACGGATACCGCGAAGTTCTGGGTGCTGCCGAGGGCATGAAAGAAGACAAGGCCAGTTGGGTGAATTTCTTTCAGTGGCTCAAAGGCCGCGGACTGGACGGTGTGAAACTCATTGTTGGGGACAAGTGTCTGGGAATGCTGGAAGCCGTGGGAGAAGTATTTCCTGATGCCAAATACCAGCGCTGTACGGTTCATTTTTACCGCAATGTGTTTTCCGTTGTTCCTCGCTCCAAAGTAAAATTAGTGGCCAAGATGCTCAAGGCGATCCATGCCCAGGAAAGCAAGAAGGCAGCTCGTGAAAAAGCGAAAGCTGTGGTGGCCCAGCTGCGAGAAATGAAGCTGAAAGAGGCCGCCAAGAAGGTGGAGGACAGTGTTGAGGAAACCCTGACTTACTGTGATTTTCCTTATGAGCACTGGACCCGGATCCGCACTAACAACGTGATTGAACGGCTGAACCGGGAGATTCGCCGCAGGACCCGGGTGGTGGGGACCTTCCCGGATGGCAACTCTGCCCTCATGCTGGTCTGTGCCCGGCTGCGCCATGTGGTCGGCACCCAGTGGGGCAACAAGAAGTACATGAATATGAAGCACTTAGAGGCGGCTCTGGAAGACGTCTCTATTGCCGGCTGACCTCATTCAGCCAGAGTCTGCAAACGAATTTGCGCATAACTCTTGACACTACCTTTTAAAAACAAAGGAGATCGAATTATGAAAAAAATGTTTGCCATGATGTTGAGCATCGTTATGTGCCTGACTCTGTCGATCCCCGCCTTTGCGGCTGACCGCGGCAAGGAACCCATTCGCCTGGAAAAGGGTGAAAGCATCACTATTGGTGATGTGACGATCTCTGTTAAGGAAAACACCGAAGAATCGATGCCTGCCACTCGGGCTGCCACGTATTACTACTTCCGCAATTACGAGCACAACAGCTCGGCGTATTTTGACCGCGCTGTTACCTGCGTAGGGAGTCGCGGCAATATCGTGACCATGACTCTCGATAACGGCATGGGGCAGCGGGACGTCATCTGGCAGTTCGTTGCCCTTGGCGAAGTTATTGAAGCCTACGTAGAAATGGGCGATGATGAGCGAATTGAAGTCACCACTGAAGACCCCGACGGTTTCAGCGGTGATGTGGAATGGAGCATTTACCCCACTGACGGCGGGACGATGCATTTCATTTACAACATGTACCAGTATTGGGGCTGAGTACAGTATCAACTAAAACCACAGAAGGAGCAAACTTATGAGAAAATATGGGCCATTTGTTCTGGGAATGATCACGATGGCGCTGCTGGTCTCTGTCGTTCAAAGCGCAGCAGCTACATCCGAGCAGGTAAGGTTTAATACCGCCGGAATTGCACTCTTTGGTGAAGAAAAGGTCGCAGCGGGCGAGACCTATACCGCTCCCAACGGACAGAAAGTTCCCTCCGTGATCACCTATATTGATGAGACCGGCGGAACCACTAACTACCTGTCCGTTCGCCAGATTTCCGAGTTGTTTGATGCGAAAATTTCTTGGAATGCGCAAGAAAACCGTGTGGAGATTGCTCCGCCGCCGAGTCTCACGGGTGATGACATTGAGGGTCAAAAGGAGAGCGACGGGCCACTGCAGAGCACACTGAACCCCACAGCTCCGGTTCTCGGAACGAAAGCAGGCCCATTTACCGAAGTTGATCCCAATACTGTGGACATGACAATGCCTACTGGCACTCTGCTGGACGAGGCAAAGATTCAGTCTGGAACGGGTTACTCCACCGAGGGTCTGTTCTATCCAACCGACGGAAACCACGTTGTCTTTAAGGTTACAAACAATGGTACAGAAACGCAGGCTGTTTTCGTTGGTCGGCCTTACACGGTTGGTTGGGGATTCGATAAATTCACAACCGTGAATCTTGCTCCTGGCAAGACACTCATCCGGGCCTTTTATATCTCCGACGATGCCGAAGAACTTCAGAGCACATTGAGCTTTAGTGTCTACAGCATCGAGTCCGCTGGCAACACGGATATTACCGTCTCCCTCCAGCAATTTGACTGAATCAACTCGAATCAAGCATCTTTACTGAGCCCCTCGGGAGAATCCCGAGGGGCTCAGATCCTTTTATGTATTTTCTCAGCGAATAGCAATCTGTATCTTCTGACTTTACAAAATCCACTCGATTTCTCTCTTTATATTGTATATAGGCGTGTGTAAATAGCATTTTTATTACTTGAGGGGGCATTACGAAGTGGATATTCTCATTAAAATCAGAAACGTGATTCTATTCTTATTCGGAAATGAAAATACGAACATTCTTTTTGCTCTTATGGCCTTAACGGTACTCGATTATATAACAGGGGTTTGTGTTGCAATCCGCAACAAAACACTTTCAAGTGCCATTGGAGCAAAGGGGATTGCCAATAAGGTTGTTGTATTCGTCTTAGTCTCATTGAGCAACATAATCGGTACTTACTTTTTACAGGCAGGCAGTGCCTTGGAGGCTCTCACCATTCTTTTTTACTGTTCCAATGAATCAATTAGCATTTTAGAGAATGCCTGTAAAATTGGTATACCCATACCAGAAAAACTCAAGAACGTACTAGAGGAATTAAAAGGGAATAACATGTAAATATGCATTACATGAGAGCCGTTTTTAATTTTGTGATGGCCTTTTTCTTTATTTGGTTAATATTTTGCCGGCTTACATTTTGCTGCTTGGCAATCTCAGCTATTGACTTTCCTTCCTCATAGATTGCGATCAAAATAGCTTGCTCTGTATCTGTAAGGATACCTTTCGGTATGTACAATGATAGAGGCTGTTCATCATAAGCGGCATTATCAAAAAAGAGTTTATTCTTTTGGCTGGGAGTCATATCCTCTAGGGAAACGCTCTTTGGGTGTTCTTCAATGATGGATTTGAGTATTCTTGAGTAATCTCTATATATTGTTGTGGCAATATAATTTACAATTGCTCCTTCACTTGTCGATCTTAGTTTTGAAATTTGAAATTCTTTTATTTGTTCAATAAGTTCTACAGTTAAATCATCTGTTGCATCTTCATATCCTAATTTCCTTCCGTATTTTCTTAGCAGTGGGTTAAATCTTCGAATAATGGTCATCATGGCATCTTGATTTCCGTCCTGAGCATTCCTGATTTCATCTAAAAGCATAAACATGCTCCTTTGCCCGTTTCGAGAAAAGGAGCATGTTTTACTTAAAAATGTAAATCAAAGAATACTCATATAGGATAAATTATCCTTACGAATACCGACACTATTCTTCTGAAATTGCAACGCCAATTTTCCAATTCATGGTGTCCTTCAACCAACAATTACTAAGACAAATAACTCAAATAGGCTGGTAGCAGATTTCCTGCTACCAGCCTATTTGAATTGACAAAAAAATTCACAGAAATGAGTTGCATATTCTCGGTTAAGGTGTTTTATATATAAGAACTTTGTGAACCCTATATTGATATGGGGTCTAGATAAAATTATATTGCTTTTTGAATATGACCCTAGTCTTTAATAATAGTACTATTCAGCAGTATATCTGCGTTCCTACCGTCATTCAGTACCAAAATATTATTTTCTATGCTTTTACGTCTTTATGAAAAATACCATCAACAGCTCTTGTATCTATTTTTCGGCGTACTGACAACCATCGTCAACTATGTGAGCTTTGCTGCTGCGCTCTGGCTGCTGGGGACAAGCGCCACGCTTGTGGCCAATGCAGTGTCTTTTGTTCTGGCGACGGCGTTTGCTTATGTGACCAACAAGCGCTTTGTATTTCGGGCTCCCAGCTGGAGCCCATCTGTCATTGCCCATGAATTTGCGGCGTTTACGGGGGCCAGGCTCTTTTCCTTTGCTCTGGAGGAGCTGGGATTGCTGATCGGCGTCCAAGGGCTGGGCGTGGCACGGTATGAATGGCTTGGGATCAACGGAGTGTTGATTCTCAAAGTCATTCTTTCGTTCCTATCGGTACTCCTCAACTATCTTTTCTCACGTTATTGGATCTTCCGCAAAAAGTAAGGTGATTTCCCATGACCCAAAAGCGGGTTTTACTGATTATTCCTGCCTATAATGAAGAACAAAACATCGAGGCCACCATCCGCCAGATCACGGCATATCCCAAGCAGGAGCGATATGTGCTGGACTACATCGTCATTGACGACGGTTCCACCGACCGCACCGGCGAGATCTGCCGGCAGAACCGGTATCCCTGCGTCCACCTGGTGCAGAACCTGGGGATTGGCGGCGCAGTGCAGACTGGATACCTCTACGCATCCAGCCATCAGTATGATGCCGCGGTGCAGTTTGACGGGGACGGCCAGCATGATATTCGGTCACTGAATGCCATCCTGGACCCCATTCTAAATGGAACGGCGGATTTTTGCGTGGGGTCCCGTTTTTTGGACGGGACAAGCCAGTTTCGTTCCACAGCCCTCCGCCAGGTGGGAATCCGCTATCTCTCGATATTGCTGCGGGTTCTCACAGGTCTGCGTATCTCCGACCCCACCTCCGGGTACCGGGCGGCATCTGGAGCGGTGGCTTCCTATTTTGCCCGGCAGTACCCGGTAGATTATCCGGAGCCTGAGTCATTAGTGCTGCTGCAGAAAAAGGGCTTCCGTGTATCGGAAGCTCCGGTAAACATGTTCCCCAGGAATGGCGGGAGATCCTCCATTGGGTGGAAGCAGTCCGTTTACTATATGATCAAAGTCTCTCTAGCCACGGCATGTGCATGCATGCAGAAAGGAGGTTGAGCAGATGTCGTTCTTTTTACGCGCAGAGATGCTTGCCCTTGCGGGTTTGGTTTTTTTTATCGTGTTCCAGGCGATCCGGAAGGGAAAACTGCTGGTCAAATTTTCCCTCACATGGCTCCTGATTGCGGTAGGGATGGTGTTTGCGGCCCTCTGCCCTGGTGTCGTCACCTGGGCATGCAGGGTGGTGCACATTGAAAAGGCCTCCAACCTCATTTATCTTCTGGGGGTACTTACTCTTTTGAGTCTCTCTTTCAAACAGACCATCTTGCTCTCCAAGCAGTCCGATCAGATCAAGCGGCTCACCCAAAGCATTTCCCTGGAGCAGACAGAGCAGAACAAGGAGGCCGAGCCGTGATGCCGCAACGAAAAAGCCACCACTTTGCGTCGGCTCTCCGCTGGTGTCTAGATCATGTTATTTTCATTGTGCTCCTCCTGTTGTTTTTGGAGCGTCTTCTGGCCCTTTGGACACTGGGTGTCCAATACACCCTGGCCAGCGATGACCTCAGCTATATCAAAAGCGGCATCCGCTTCGCACAGACCGGAATGGTCACCATGCATGGCACCACGCCCAGCGCCCAGTCCATGCCGGGGATGACCTGGTTCATCGGGCTGTTCGCGTGGATTCTGGGGGACGGCACGGCGCTGTGGTGGGCGCTGAAGCTCACCTGGATCGCCATGGGCACCGCCACGGCCTGGTTTCTCTACAAGAGCGTGGGGCTGTTCGCCCCCAAATGGTGCGGCCTGCTGGCCTGCCTTCCCCTTTTCAGCGTGGACTTTGTCTGGACGGACAATCTGATTTTGACGGAGACGCCATTCATCCTCTGCCTTTCCGCCATGATCTACTGTACCTTTCTCCTGGGAAAGACCCAGAGCCGAAGGGCGCTGGCGGGGTGCATCGTCTCCTACCTGTGCGCGCTGCTGCTCAAAGCCAACATCGCCCTGTACCCGCTGTTTGCGCTGGGGTACCTGCTGGCGGTGAAGTATCCGTTCAAAAAGTTGCTCAAACAGGGCGTGATCCTGGCCTGCGCGGTGCTGTGCTTCCTGGTGCCCTGGACGATCCGAAACTATGTCCAGTTCCAGGATTTTGTCCCCCTGACATACGGGGCGGGCAACCCCTCCCTGCTGGGAACCTATCAGGGATACGGCTACCCAGAGGACGAAGAGCTGGACTACACCGCAAACGTAGATATACCCTTTGCGGAGGAATATGCCTCGTACCTAGACGAAAACGGGCAGGTGCCGGAGCGATATGCGAAATACCTTTCGTTGCAGCACGACGCTGCAAAGGCTTCGTACCGGCTGCACGCATGGGCAAAGAAGGACCTCAAGAGCCTGCTAGTCTCCTATGGAATTCTCAAGCCCAAAATCATTATCAACGGTGTCTTTTACTGGGACAGAGTCTTTAATGTGCCTGTGAGGTGGGTGGAAAAGGTCCAGGTACTGAACCTGGCTTTGTGTGTGCTGGCGCTGGGTCTCTCCCTTGTAACGAGGCGGCGCAGAGGACAAATTCTCTTCCTGGCGGTACTCTATCTGGGGAATGTGGCCATTTATGCCGCCACGTTTGCCTTCGGACGGTACAGCATCGGATTAATGCCCATGCGGTGTCTCATGGTCGGATTCGGAGCAGCGGTACTTTGTGATCTTGTGACAGACTGGAGAATACCAAGAGGGAGCCCTAAATAGGGCTCCCTCTTTCGCATTAGACCCTTAATGGGTCTGAACGGTGTGGTAGATGTGGGCGTAGTCCGCATTGCTGCCGATGGTAGAGCTGCGGATGTTGGAAATCCGCAGATCGGGGATGTTCTGATACTGAACGGAATAGGCGTGCTGCACCTTGTCCGCAGTCCAGTCAGTCGTACCCAGCTTCAGGTTGTCGATGACCGCGCTCAGGGCAGACCGATCAGCATCATCATCAACCGAGTTACCGCTTCTTTCAATTCTCGGAATCAGAGACATAAAGCGGTAGAAACGGACTTCCGGCTTCCCACCGCTGAGCACGTGCATCTGGCCCTTGGGAACATCAAATGCAACGGAACCAGTCTTGCCCTGATAGGTGAACTCAGCACGGACAAAGTCCAGCGTGCTGGTAGTTCCGGCCTCAACCTTGATAGTCACAGGATCAGTTCCCTTCAGGACCGTATAGGGATCGAGGCCAGACGCATGGATGGCGATATCGCCCGCCCGGAAGAACTGGTTGCCGGTCTTCACAGAGCCGTCTTCGTTGAAGAAACCACGGCACCAGCAGGTGGGGAACCAACCATTACCGTCGTTGCCCAGGCCAACATCGACAAAGGTATACAGGGAGCCCTTGGTCCCAATGCCGATGGAGACGCAGGCACGGCGTTTGCTCATGTTGGCTACGCTGCACTGGGACAGAGGAACCCGGCAGGTTGCGCTCTGGTACGTAGTACCTTCATAGCCATGAGCATAGTAGTATCCGCCGGCGTTCGGCTCGATCTTGCCGCGAATGAAGGTGTCGAAGGTCGCGGTAGCACCGGTGTAGATGCTCTTGGTCTTGAAGATGTCACAGCCGATATGTGCGTTGGGGTAGGGATCGGCGCCGTCGTGGTCGATTACATCAGCAATCTGACCGCTGGTTTTGCTGGAGTGGATCAGAAGACTGTCCAGAGGGTGTTTCGCGACATCAATGTAGGTTGCCATAGGTATCTCTCCTTTATGTAATTTGATGGAATGTTTCCATCTGACATATAGAGAGAGATTCACAAGCAAAAAAGTAAACTCGCATTCAAAACAAAATGTGAGGAGTTTAGCCAATGCCCTTAAATTACGGGTAAAAAGTTATCCTTTCATCCTTAATTTAAAGTTATATCGTATATTAACTAGTCACAACATTATTTTAAAAAATAGGTATTCGATAGAATATGCGGTAATTCCGATCTCACGTCTAGAAGCATTAACCAGTCTATGATATACTTAATAAGATCTGTGGATCACAACCGGGAAAATGCAAAGACAGATGAAAAATGCCCCCTAGCCCACGTCCACAAGCAAACAGAAGGGAACAAGAATCGACGATACCTCTCAGGTTATACTGGACGCCATGCCCTCTATTCTTTCTTTGACCAGGCCGCCCCTCTACAATGAGACCACCATGCTTTCGGAACTGGACAAAGCCCACCAGCAAAACAATAAGGCCATCTTGCGACGTCAAGACTACTACCGAGATTTCTGGTGTGGCAGAGCTAATGGAATGGTATCCAATAATAGCGCTGATAGCCAAAAAGGATAAGTAAAATGAACGAACATGAGTATGAAGAATGGTTTGAAAAATACCTTGGAGATGTGGAAACTTTAGATAAACAGGGTAAAGAAGATAGTCCTTTTGCGTATATTCCTAAACCTCTACGAAGAATCAGATGGCTGGTCTTATGCATAATCAGTCTTGTCATGAGTGCTGGTATATCTTTGAGGATGGCTTTTCTTTATGAAACAACACATTTTTGGCTTTGGAACTGGCTCAGTAATGCATTACTAAGCCTGTCCATAGGTCTTGTCGCAAGCATTTTTGTCATGATTTATACCAATATTCGTGATAAAAATATTGCATTTTACTCTGAAATAATCCCCTGCATCGAAACACGAATCAAGAGTATGCGCAGTGCGTATTTTGCCTATGCTTTTAAAATTCAAAAAGCATATCGGAAACAAGACTATTCTGCTTGCTATGAAGCATGGCATATTAATTCAAATACTTGTTTTGTTATTCTAGATCATATTCTTTTTTTAAGAACAGTTCTTCCCTCTGATTTCCGAAACTTACTTCCAGATGGAACTGAGATTGAGACAACAAAAAACAAAATACTTGATACGAACGAAAAGATTCAGAGGGAATTTTTTCATACGCAATTTATCAGCAAAGATACAGTGGATGAATGTTTAAACACATCGTACTGTGGTGCAATTGCATTGCAACGATTAGAACATTTGCTTGCAGCAATAAGGAGAAGTTTGTACGGCTTAAAATACAATATGAAATGCAATAAGAGTTTGAGAGGCGATGAAGAAAAAGAGCGTAGAGCATAGGGAAAGACCCCCACATGTTTGTAAACATAAGTGGAGGTCTTTCCTACGCTAAGTTTAGCGACTTACCTTAAGATATTGGGGCTAAGTCCCTCGGCTTTTTACGTATCGTCACGCAGGACGATTGCTTCATGCAGATCTCGCTTGTCGCCATCCGCGATAAACACGCCCTTATCGCAGAGCTGAGAGGAGCCACCGCCATCAAGCATAACACCGTGGAACTGGCCGCTGGGAACAGACCCCGGGGTAATGTCCAGATATTCTTCGATGGCACGGCAGAAGGTGATAAATCTGTTGGAGTTGTTGGTCACAATCAGATACACATCCTGGTGGATGATATCAGCCACCAACGCGGTTCGACCGGTAGCCGTACCGGTAAGATACCCTCCATCGTCCTGACCGACATCGTCCATGGCTCGATCAAGAGCATCGTCTGCGCCGAGCCACATATAGTATCCGCCCTGTGCCCAAGTACCCGTGCGGGAGGTACCGGGGATGTCAGAAGCGGTGAGCTGGCGGTCGCCATTGATGTAATTCAGGGCCTTGCTGTTCCAGTAAATAGCCGCTGCGCCAAGCCAGTTGTTGCTGTCGCAAAGAACCTTGCCATCACATTTGGCGAGGGACAGGATGTTGCCGCTGGCATAGGAGAAGAAACCGCCATTGACACCGGGATATCCGGATTCTGCC
>ENA-OROH01001909-OROH01001909.1-human-gut-metagenome-genome-assembly--contig:-NODE-1909-length-17556-cov-3.265356_pt1 | contig 17556 bp, 10 predicted proteins | sample MGYA00242125_ERZ509042 | MGnify/ENA primary metagenome ERZ509042 (study PRJEB26280, sample SAMEA2338738) | human gut metagenome | biome: human gut; feature: human-associated habitat; material: faeces... | reverse complement strand
TCCACAGTATAGATAATACCCGATGCCGAATCAAAATTGAAACTGAAATTCTGGAAAGAAGCTCTGTCTTCCGCACCTTCGCGGCGTTTCTCTTTGAACCAAAGCAAATGATCGTCCGGAGACTTCATCCGGTTGGTCCACATGAAATAAGACATTTCCAGATAATCCTTGATTTCTTTCCCGGATAAGGTCATCATATACAGCATATTCTCATACTTATACAGATTGAACATATCGCTGACATACACATCCCCTTTATTAATCTTCGCATCGAATGAAAGCGGTGCAGCAAAAGAAATCTCCGCACCAGTGATATCAAGCTGCAAGGTATGAATCAGGTCGATAAAAGCAGACGGCCCGAAGAAAGACGGACGGGTCGAGATGCTCTCGGTGAATGTACCGATCTTTTTAGAAACAAAGTTGCGGACAGTGTCGTATTGGGAAGCAAAATGCTTCATAAAATCCTCACTGGTTCCGTAATCTTTTGTCGCGGACAATACTCCCCGGATATCTTTGCTGCGCACCTTTCCGTCTTTCAACTTTAAGGTTACGTCGATATTGGACAAAACGATTCCGTTGCTTGCCGGATCGATAACCAGTACTGAATCTCCTGCCACATTCATTACCTTCTTACATTCACGTGCATGATCGTGCCCCATCAGTACAATGTCAAAACCGGGAACATTCTTTGCAACATTCAGAGAAGCGTTTTCATTGTACTTACCGGACATTTTGAAAGCTTCCTGCCCCGCATGAAACAAACCGATCATCAAGTCCGGATTCTCTTTTTCACGGATGATCTTCATCCATTTGCGTGCTGTCTCCTCCATATCGTCAAAGCGCAGCCCCTTCCACAGATTCTCCGAGAGCCATGCAGGGATAGCAGGAGTGATCATTCCCAAAATGACGATTTTCACTCCGTCACGCTCCATCACCTTATAAGGAGGGAGATGAGGTTCTCCGGTCGATGTATCGATGATGTTAGCTCCTAACACCGGAAAGTCACAGGTATTTATCCAGCGGTCGAATACGGCACGCCCGGTTTCCACGTCATGATTTCCCATATTTCCGGCATCATACTTCATATAGTTCATCATTTCCGCGCAGAGATGAGGAGAAACCGTATCTATATAATTATAGTAATAGGCGGTAGGTTGCCCTTGCAGTATATCGCCGTTGTCGAGCAAGATAAGATTTTCCTTATACTGTTCGCGCTCTTTCTGCACAAAAGCATATATTCGCGCCAGACTGCCCTGCCAATCCTTACGGGTAATAAAATTATAAGGATAATAATTACCATGTACATCACTTGTCTGTACAATTTTCAGCTTCACAATTTTCTCCTGTGCCGCAACAGAGAGCACGAGGCAAAGAAGCCATACGTAGATACATGCAAATCGTTTCATTCTTTTTCTATTTTAAGCGGATGTGAGAACATGAACCGTGCTCCTCCCGTATATTCGGAGTCGATCCATATATCACCTTTCCATTTGTGGACAATCAATTTACAGATAGACAATCCCAGACCTGTTCCCTGGGCATATTCGTTCAGTTTCTCGAAACGTTCGAATACCAGTTTCTGTTTCTCCTTCGGGATGCCACACCCCGTATCCGTCACCGAAAACACGGCCATACCTGTCGCCTTATTCACCGAGAATTCCAGTGTGATCTTTCCTTTTTTGGTGAACTTATCCGCATTAGACATCAGGTTGATAATCACCTGCTGCATACGCTGTATATCCGTCACCATATCGAATGACTCGTAATCGCTGGCAAACAGAAACTGATTGCCGGACTGCCGCGAAACACTGACCGATGCTACCACCTGCCTGCATACCTGCACCACATCACACTCTTCCCAAGTCAAAGTCACCCTATTCGCCTCCAGACGTGAGAGGTCCAGAATATCATTGATCAGGCGAAGCAACAAATCCGAGTTCGTCTTGATGATCTGATAATAGGTCTGTTGCTCCTCCTCCGTGCTGCCGCCTACAGCGAGCACATCCGAGAAACCCACAATCGAGTTTAAAGGAGTACGTATCTCATGACTCATATTAGCGAGGAAAGCACTTTTGAGACGGTTCGATTCTTCCGCCCTGTCTTTTGCCACCCGCAGGTCTTTTTCGGATTTCAGCAGTTCATCCCTCAGACGCTTGGTACGGAAATAATAGAAGAGCGAGATACACAGGCCCAGCACCAGAATGACGAATAGCGCACATGCTGACCAAATCTGATAAGTATATTGCTGATAAAATGAAACCGACTGATTGATAATCTGCACATCAAAAGGAAGAACCTGCGGATTCAAGTTCCACTCCTTCACTTTCCGGCTGTCGAGTACGGCTTTGCAGCCGATAACGGAAAGATGTTGCCGGTCATCCTCCGGATATTGATCTATCTGCAGAGACGACAATGCCATGTCTTTTCCCAGTTTCCTGTAGTCGGGCAACACTCCGCCAATGGCCCAGTATCCCAGACTCACAGAGGACGGAGTAAAAGCGGGAATGGTCGGAGTAGCCTCCATCATGGCATAAGTCGCATTCCGCATGAAATAACCCTCGTTCATGTCTACCCGCCAAGTACCTACCATAATCACCGTATTCTCCGGCAAATGGCGCAACTCTTCTACAATCGTATAAATTGTATGCCGACGGCCATCCATCAAGATCAGGTCAAGTTCGGGAAACTTCTTCATTTCCTTCCGCACCAGTGCCTGCATCGTGACACCACCGTAAGTATTGTCCGAAATAAAGGCGATATGTTCCGTATTCGGATAAAACGCCTTGATCATACGGACATTATCTTCTATATTATATTGGTTGATAAATCCCGACTTCAATTCCGGTATATCCATTTGATCGGCAAACAGATCGACCGATTCCGGCATCCATGTGTCCAGTCCGGCAACCGTATCCTTAGGCAGTATGACGATGTTGCTACTGGCAAGGCTACACATCACCGGTACCTTCACCTGTATGGAATCCCGTTGAGACAGATACGCTGCCCAGGCTTCCTGTCCCAGCAGAATGATTTGTGCCGGATGCTTTTCTCCCTGGTATTTAGAAAGAATCTGCGTCATCATGCCGCTCCAGAGCGGGGCTTCGGAGAAACTTTTGCAGTTCATGTTTTCAATGACAATATCACGTTTTCCTCCCAGTTTACTATATTCTTCCATGTAGTCGGAAATCGTTACTGAAGTTTGATGCGCAGCGGGATTATAAGAACAGATAATTAAGATCGGCTTTTTATCATTAGAGACAGCAAATAACTCTGTGGCCTGAAAAAGCCATAGCAAACAGATAAACAGGTATCCTATATATCTCATCATACTTGTAAGTTTTGAAGTGTTACTATCTCATTTTAGGCTGCAAATATACTAAAACTTGTCGGCTATAACAGATTTATGTGTATTTTTGTCGCTCATTCATTCGCAAAAAAATTGTATATGGAACTATTTCACCAAATGATTTCCGGATTACTGGGAATACCGGAAAGACAAATCAGCAGTACTCTCCATTTATTGGGGGAAGGTGCTACCATCCCTTTCATCAGCCGTTACCGTAAAGAAGCCACAGGCGGACTGGACGAAGTACAGATAGAGAACATCAAGGAGCAACATGACAAGTTGTGCGACATAGCCAAACGGAAGGAAACGATTCTTAGTACCATCAACGAACAAGGCAAACTCACTCCCGAACTCGAAAAGCGTATCAACGACACCTGGAATCCTACGGAGCTGGAGGACATCTACCTGCCCTACAAGCCCAAACGGAAGACCCGTGCCGAAGCAGCCCGACAGAAAGGGCTGGAACCGCTTGCCATGATCCTGATGCTGCAAAGAGAGAACAATCTCAGCGCCAAAGCCTCCGCCTTCGTCAAAGGTGAAGTTAAGGACACAGAAGATGCACTGAAAGGCGCCCGTGACATCATCGCTGAGCAAGTGAATGAGGACGAACGCGCCCGTAATGCCATACGTAACCAATTCGCCCGTCAGGCAACGATCACTGCCAAAGTAGTGAAAGGCAAGGAAGAAGAAGCTGCCAAATACCGTGATTATTTCGATTTCTCCGAATCACTGAAACGCTGCACCTCCCATCGTCTCCTCGCCATTCGCCGCGCAGAATCCGAAGGATTGCTGAAAGTATCCATCAGTCCGGATGACGAAGCCTGTCTGGAACGCCTCGACCGCCAGTTCGTACACGGCAACAATGAATGCAGCCGTCAGGTAAGCGAAGCCACTGCCGATGCCTACAAGCGTCTGCTCAAACCTTCCATTGAAACAGAGTTTGCTGCACAGTCCAAAGAAAAGGCTGATGACGAAGCTATCCGCGTGTTTACGGAGAATCTCCGCCAATTGCTCCTCTCTCCTCCGCTCGGACAGAAACGGGTACTCGCTATCGATCCCGGCTTCCGCACAGGCTGTAAAGTAGTCTGTCTGGATGCGCAGGGCAATTTGTTGCACAATGAAAACATCTATCCCCACCCTCCGGTCAATAAAACCGGCGAAGCGGCTTCCAAGCTCCGCAAAATGATAGAAGCCTATGAGATTGAAGCCATCTCTATCGGCAACGGAACAGCCAGCCGCGAGACGGAAGACTTCATCAATCACCAGACTTTCGACCGGCAAATTCCGGTCTTCGTGGTCAGCGAACAGGGAGCTTCCATTTATTCAGCATCCAAGATCGCCCGTGATGAATTTCCCGATTATGACGTAACGGTGCGTGGAGCAGTCTCTATCGGTCGCCGGCTGATGGACCCGTTGGCAGAACTGGTAAAGATCGACCCTAAATCCATCGGCGTCGGACAATACCAGCATGACGTAGACCAGACGAAATTGAAAAAAGCCCTCGACCAGACTGTAGAAAACTGTGTGAATCTGGTAGGTGTGAATCTGAATACCGCAAGCAGCCATCTGCTGACATACATTTCCGGACTGGGTCCGCAGCTGGCGCAAAATATTGTCAACTACCGCGCCGAGAACGGAGCTTTCAATTCGCGTAAGGAATTGATGAAAGTCCCCCGCATGGGTGCCAAAGCCTTCGAACAGTGTGCCGGATTCCTCCGTATCCCCGGAGCAAAGAATCCGCTGGACAACACAGCAGTGCATCCGGAAAGCTACCACATCGTAGAGCAAATGTCGAAAGACCTGAAATGTACCGTCAACGAACTGATTGCGAATAAGGAACTACGCCAGAAAATCAAGATATCGGACTATATCACGCCGACTGTGGGCCTGCCGACTTTACAGGACATCATGCAGGAGCTCGACAAACCGGGACGCGACCCGCGTAAAGCGATCAAGGTATTTGAATTCGACAAGAACGTGCGCACCATCGCAGACTTGCGCGAAGGCATGATCCTGCCGGGTATCGTAGGCAACATTACGAATTTCGGAGCTTTCGTCGATATAGGTATCAAGGAAAACGGACTTGTACATCTTTCCCAGTTAGCCGAGCGATATATATCCGATCCTACAGAAATCGTATCCATCCACCAGCATGTCATGGTCAGAGTGATGAACGTAGATACCGACCGGAAGCGGATTCAGCTTAGCATGATCGGGGTACAGCAAGACTGATTGCCTCCCGCTTTTCGCCCCACCACACAATTAAAATCGTAAAGATTATCATAAGTACTGTACAAATGAGCGAGCCTTCAAAACCAAAGGCTCCGCCATTCAGTACGTTTTCTTCGGGCAGATGCAGCGTCAACAGCGATGTTCCCAGATCGTTTCCACTTACTTGATATCCCAATATCGGGCCTTGAATCCAGTTCCAAAAAAGATGGAGGGAAATGGGGAAACAAAGATTCCGTGTATATAAATAGGAAGCACCGATCAACATACCTGCAATCACCAGGTTCAGCATCGGCAGAAAAGCCACATTCGGGTTGAAGATATGCAGCAATGCAAACAGCAGTGCAGAAACGAAAAGAGCCAGGAATTTATTCATCCGGGTATGCAGCAGACGCCCGAGTATGTAGCCGCGCATCATGATCTCTTCAGTCAAGGCCACCAGCAGGCAGAACACAAAAGTGCCGAGCAGATTTAAAGGATCGAACTGAAAGCCTGTTACTTCTACTTCACCTATAGCCAGCGAAAGCCCGAAGCCGATCAGGTAGAGCAACATCGCCACCAGCAGTCCATACCACAGTCCCCGGACATGCCCTTTCAGTGTCAGCCCCAAGTCAGAAAAGGGGCGGCGTTCAAAATAAAGCAGAATCACAGCCGGAGTCAACACAGACAGCAGCATATTGGCTTCCGTCACAGTGTACACCAACAATCCGGGGTGTCGCGCCTCATCGCCAAGAATCAGAGACAATAATCCGAATCCTATTGTACCATACAGTCCCATACATACGAAAAGCCCCAGTGCAAACAACAGGATACACGCCCATACGGGAAGTCTTTTCGGTTCTTTCTTTTCTCTGATTTCTTCTGTCTCCATTTTTACTTTTTGTTAATCACGCTACAAAATTAGATATAAAACATAAAAAAACATCGTGTCTTACCTATTTTTCCTATATTTGTCAGAACAAATCTGCATAATTATGAAAATAAGACAACTACTGATAAGTTTTTTATTGGTTGCCAGTACTTTGGGAGCAACCGCACAAGTAAGCAAAACGTATTATGTCAGCAAGCCCGGCACATTGATCTCGATGATGACCGAAGAGGAAGCCAACAGCATCACCCACCTTACACTGACAGGAAAACTGAATGCGGAAGACTTCAGACATCTCCGCGATGAATTTCCCAGCCTGAAGGTGCTCGATATTTCCAATGCCGAAATCAAGATGTACAGCGGCAAGGCCGGAACGTATCCTAACGGAAAGTTCTACATCTATATGGCCAATTTTGTCCCCGCCTACGCCTTCTCGAATGTGGTAAACGGAATGACCAAAGGTAAGCAGACACTGGAAAAAGTGATTCTTTCCGAAAAGATAAAGAATATCGAAGATGCCGCCTTCAAAGGATGTGACAACCTGAAAATCTGTCAGATACGCAAGAAGACAGCTCCTAACCTGTTGCCGGAAGCTCTGGCCGACAGTGTGACGGCTATTTTCGTTCCATTGGGCAGCAGCGACGCCTACCGTTTTAAAAACAGATGGGAGAACTTTGCATTTATCGAAGGCGAACCGCTGGAAGCCACGATCCAAGTGGGTGCTATGGGCAAGCTGGAAGATGAGATTATGAAAGCCGGACTGCAACCCAGAGATATTAACTTCCTGACTATTGAAGGAAAACTGGATAATGCCGATTTCAAACTGCTTCGCGACTATATGCCGAACCTTGTGTCTCTCGACATTTCAAAGACCAATGCCACCTCTATCCCCGACTTTACTTTCTCTCAGAAGAAGTATCTCCTGAAGATCAAGCTGCCACATAACCTCAAGACCATCGGCCAACGGGTATTCAGCAACTGCGGACGACTTGCCGGAACACTTGAACTACCTGCCAGTGTGACGGCTATCGAGTTCGGAGCGTTCATGGGATGCGATAATCTGCGCTATGTGCTCGCTACAGGTGATAAGATTACAACGCTAGGCGATGAACTCTTCGGAAACGGGGTGCCAAGTAAGTTGATTTATAAGAAATAAAAATGAATTGAAATAGAATATGCCCTAAGATAAAATAACTATCATGGGTTAATTATCTTAGGGCATAATAAAGATTTCAGCATCAGATGGAGCTATTCATCCTGTTTTATTGATATCGGAGGATAAATATAATACTCTTCTTCTGAATCACTAACAATAATTTCAAAAGGATCTTTCTTTTTTATCTGAATAGTATCACGAGGATAGGTAATCTGATTGATCATTGATTTATCTTCAAATTTATCAAGCCTTCGTTGATAATCTGCCGGTATCGGAACATATAAAAACTGACAATCCTTTAAGTAATTATAAAGCTCTTTGCCTCGATCTTTCCCTACATAATTCCACCGATTAAAAAACGGTCTAAAAACAGGATGAGTTTCTAAATCATGAAAGCTCTCTATAGATCCCCAAATAACTTCATTATCATATAATGTATTGGCACCTAAACCTGACATTTTCGTATATAATGAAATAGTATCCGCACCATTTATCATTAAAAAACGACCAATTTCTCCATACTCTGAATTATTCCAATCCGGATGATAATAGAGATGACTATTAGAACCGAACATGAGAGCTTTATCGGTGTGATTATACACGATAAATTCAAAATTAATAATTTCTGGAAGAGTGTCTCCCTTTATCAATCCTTGAGGACTAGGTTGATACTCACTCTCCCATACACTTACTAACTCCAAGTCAATCGATATCTCATTTTCTTGGGCATATACATTTGTTAGTAACAATAGAATAACACATGTAAAACCGATTACTCTTTTAATGATTACGATTGATGTAATATTCATATTCTCTCCGTCTGATTTCATCTTGTTGGTCTTTAGGTAATTTTTTGAAGGTTGGATGATTCAATTGAGCATTATAGCATTTCCAGTGGGTACTTGTTTTTACTCCAGTTCATTATTCTATGCTCATAGTACTCATGAACACCTAAATATTACTCTTGATTAATAATAACACTCCCCAAATATATTAAAGAAATATTTTCATAATCACCAAAAGAGTAAAATAGAACACCCATCCAAAGAATATCCATTTACAGAGTTCTTTACCACGTATTTGATAGTCGAATAATATAAGCACTAATCCTATGATGAAAAACAACGGAAAGGGAAAAATAAATGCCATCACTTTCACCCATGTTGACAAAGGAAGATGCTGTTTTTCCACTTTCTTTTCTATTTCTACCTTAATAAGTTTTTCTACTTCTTCTGTAAAGTCCTGATACATAGATGGAGAAATTTCCCGTCTTTCCAATTCTTCTTCTGCGGCAATCACAGCATCAGCTTGATAATCCGCACGTTCTACAGTTATAATTCGCATTAATTCCACATCATCTTTCTCGGACATTATGGCAAAGTACTTATTTGTTTCTATATTTTTCATATATTATTATCAATGAATTACTATTAAAATCATACTAACTCCGATATGATTCACGAATTAGATTCCCGTTCATATCGAAGTTAGAGAAAAAGAGAACCTAATTGCCCCTACATTCACCTAAGAATATGGGCCCCAAAAAGAAGATTACAAAAATTATTCCCACATTCCTTTTTGCAGAATCATCTATTTTCGCAATCTCTTTTAGAAGATTGGTTTTACCCCCTTTTATCAGCCAACCAATTAGTACTACCAGCCACATAATCAGAGTACCAAGATAATCAATACCTCTCATCGTTTTTTCTCTTTTTATTAATATACAAAAAGCCATCTATACCATCATTCATCTTTTTAAACGCATTGGGATTACGATTTATTTCATCAAACCTTCTCATCTCCATATCATAAACAGAATGCTTAATCTTTGTAGGAATGTGAGGATTGGCATATTTAAATTTTAGCCATGAAACCGGCTGTAATTGTTTCAATAAACGGGAAGCAGGAAAACTCTGAGTAGCTACATTAATAAATCCATTTGCTCTCTCATCAGGAGTTGCATATGTTCCCGCCCATGACTTACCCGTCAACCACACTTTCGGAGAATTCATTAAAGAATAAACTGACGATGCCGCATACTTAGCAGCTCCATCAATCAATCCTGTAGGAGGTTCATTAAGAGTAAGTTCTAAGTTACTTATTAAACTTGATACAGAACCTACATTGTCATACTTTCCTGTGATCTGCCATTGCCAGAACTCCGATTCAGAGAGATTTACTTTCTGATCTCCGTAATCAATATACTCTTTTCGTCCGATAAAGGTATTGTGAAACCAATTATTATGAGTCGTTTCTTTATAAGTTCTATCTGGATTATAAATAACTTTCATTTGTCCATCCGGATCAATCCAATTAATCGAATTATTTCCACAATATCCATATGGACTCTCCCAATAATACTTCTCCGCCATCGGGTCAACCACATGCCATCTTCCCAAAGCCGGATCGTACATCCTTGCTCCATAATCATACCTGTTCAAGCCATTATTCATATCCAACTCCTTATTATTATATTTATAAGGTTGTTTATCTCCGTGAGTACTCTCTGTAAACGACATGCCGAAAGGATAATAATGATTTGTTTGAGTTACTGTCCCGTCCGATTTAGCCACCACACGATTATTACCCAAATGGTCCTGCAAATAGAAATAGTAAATGCCATTTTCAATGTAGCCACCATCCACCAATATACGTTTTAAAGAACCATTTTCGTAAATCATGTTACCTATATAATCGGTACGATTCTCGGCAGAAGATTTATGAATGACGGATAACTTCTTTCCATCGGCAGAATAAACATACTCATGAGTAGATTTGTTTGTGTCATTGAAAGTAATCCGTCTTGGCAAATTTAATAAATTATATTGAATATCAGCTATACCTTTATTTAAATCTTTAATCAGATTACCATTTTCATCATAAAAGTATTCCACATCCTGCTTCGCACCATTCCTAAAATCCATAGATGATACCGAAAGATTTGAATCTGATGCAGTATCCTCAACCTTTATTAGCTGATTACCACGGTAATTTAGAGCCAAATTATCAATTATTCCATAGGTAGTATTCTGATTTCCGGAACGCATCAGAGAGACTATATTCCCCTGCTTATCATAGTTATAAGAAGTGTTAAAGTTATGATTGCGAATATTATTTTCAAGATAGTCCGCATAGAGTAACCGAGAAAGATTATCATAAGAAAAATCATAACCACGCTTTTTATCGCCATTTACACCCCAGTCCATACCAGAGATATTACCGTTGTAATAACGGGTGTTGGTTGGGTTGGAACGGGTGTCATTATAATATAATGTCTTACAGAACAGAGGACTACTGATTGATTCAGTCCACGAACGGAGATTATAAGCATAATTCGTATGCAAATTAGACTGCCCATTCCGCCTGTTATGTTTCAGGCGCCCCAGTTCATCGTATTCATTATTGACAAGAGTCATTACCGGTCCATTATTTAAGCAGTGAGTGGTGGTTTGCAACCGGTCCGCATAATCATAGCTATATGAGTAAACTTCGCTTTGGGTCGCTTTGCCTGCAGCAGAATGGATATGCTTATGCTTTGTAGGCTGGCCAATAAAATTATAAGCAATATAATCTTTTTCAACTCCGCCGTTCAAACGGTTATTCGATTTACGTTGTATCACTCTGTCGTGATCATCATAATACATCACAGTATAAAGATAGGACTGCCCTTTTTCATCAAGACAGGCTATCAGATTACCTGTAAGCATATCCCGGGAACTTGCCGAATGACGTTTGCCAAAACCTTCCGACTCTGCATTGACATCATAACAAACACCGGCATCTGTAGAAACCGGAAATCCGTTTCTGCCCAAGAAAGAGTAATCATCATAATACTTGACTGAAAGTAAGCTGGAAGAAGTCAAAGTGATGCCCGACAAGCTATAACCTTTATACGATCCACTGCCACCGGCAGAAGAAGAACCGGAATACCAAGAGGCACCGACAACCGAAGAAAGTAACGGATCGACAAAAGGATTCAACGCATTCCTGCAAATCCCCGAAAAACATTCACGTCCGAACATATCCGGAATGCTGAACGACCATTCACCACGACTATGCTGATTACCGTCCTGAGAAAAAATCAACCGCTTTCCCTTATCATAGATATAAAAAGACCAGCTACAACCCGGAAGTTTCTTGGCTATCTGGAGTTTACGACTATTGTACTTGTATAAAAAGGCATATTGCAGAAGCGTCGCATCCGTATTACTCATCCAACTTGTGGAACTGCCACTTTCAAACATGGAAGAAGCTGCCGGAGGAAGCACAGCCACCCGATTGCCGAAATCGTCATATATATAGTAGGTATCATATAGTTCCTTATTTCTTCCGGTCTGTATGATCTGACGGGTTAAGACAAGCTGATTCAGTTTGTCTTTAAATTCGAAAGACGGATTACCATCTTCATCTTCCACACGGGTGACATAAAGTTGCCCTGTCGCATAGTTACCAATGCGACTGATTCGCATGACAGTATCACTTACGTTCGTTGCAGTGAAATGGATACAGTTCAATGTATCCGTACCTGTCATATTGGTCAGATAGGTATTTTTCACACTATGATGATTATCCTGCCAGCCTTGTCCGGGACCGTATTGTTCGAGAATACGATTCAGCGGAGAAGCTTCATATACCGGACGGGAGTAAGGAACGTTATCACCATACGTAGCTATCACTTTACTTTTTACCACATCAGGAAGAATGAACTTTCCTCCATTATCTTGAAATGCAGTGGGCAACCATTGCTTGGAACTTCGTCCCTGGGCATCATATTCCTGATAGGCTACTATATCATTCTTGCTCTGGGAGTATTTCAAGACAGATTGTTCCAAACGTCCCAAACCATCGTAATAGTCTGTCTTATCCTGCCATCTAATACCTGTTTCCTGCGTATAGGTACGTGTAGCAACATAATTCTTATCACGGGAACGTACATTATCAAAGTGCTCATATCCCTGAACCCGGAGAGCTATCTCACCATTATTCTTACTGCCTTCCGCTACAATATAATATGTACCTGCAGATAAGTTTGAAACATAAAGATTTTTATCATTATTTGTATCCAAAGTCCCTTTAAGAAAATCAGCCTCATTTAGCAAATAAACATTTACACCTCCTTCAACAGTAGAAGAAGGAACTGAAACAAGAATATCCATAGGAGAGTTAATTTTCAAACGGTAATACACATCTGATGTAGTATTTCCATGATAGAAATCAGTAAAAAATTCCGTATTGAATGTATCCTGAAAATCTAATGGTAATATCACAGAGTCTATATCAATCGGTTTTTCTTTTTTATCTCCTTTCAGGATGTCTGTACTACCTGATATATTTAGCTGTATATTTCTTTTCGCTTTAATAAACGAACGTATCACATAATCTCCTGCATCAAGCATTGCTTTTTTTATCAATTGACTCCCATCGCTTGTTGCCAGTATTGCACCCGATTTTTCCATTATTTCTATTGAATGGAAAGACTCAACCGTTTGTTCCGGAGAGAGATTAATTTCCATTGGATAGTTCAACCTTACAGAAAAGAACAATTCCTGCGAATCGTCAAAATCAAACAAACCAGAGAAATGATAGTTAAAATCATCCGAGAAGTCCCCTATTTCCATCGGTGCTTCCATAGAAGTTCCCAAAGGATTAATATAGATATTACTAGTAATTTCTCCATTATAATCATTCCAAATGTTGATGCTCCTTCACACTGAAAGATATAATAACCAGGCTGCAGTATTTGTACAAAAAGTGATCCAATCACTCCATGACCAATATTCTCTTCCAAATGAAGATTCAGGTAAGGTAGTAATTTTATTTTCTCCTCCATCTTTTCTACATAATTACCCGATGTAACAGGGTCTCCCACATCAACAAGATTATCCATAGGTTCACTTAATGGGAAATACAGCAAATGAGCTTCAACATCCTCTAAGCTCGATCCATTGAAATGGGAAACAATGAGGGTTGGGCGATATATAGAAAAAGAGAAATAAATATCATTATTCTCATTCCCATAATTGTTTGTCCCATTTCTGGTATCATAAGTCTCGCGAACAATCACTGGTTCAAGAATCTCTCCCAAATCAGTCCATAGATCACTTTTACGTAATTCACTGATAGAATTACCCGGTTGAGCGTTACTATCAATGGATAGCAATGTCATTATAAACATACAATATAAAAAATTCTTCATATCTGATTGTTTTTAATAAAGAGAATTAATAAGCAAAAGGATAACCACCTATAACGTATGTATCTTCATGACCGGTATAATACTCAATGTTATAGTTGATATCGAAAGCATAAGGAGTGGATTTTATAGAAGGCTCCTCATATGCCCAATGATCATCTTGAGGTGCAACCCGAGTATCTCTATAGAATCTTCTGGGTACGTAAACCTTAATAGGCTCATAGTCTTTGAGTACATCTCCCGTATCAGCGATTTTGCGGCTGGGTGGTATTTCGTAATAATCGGTAACGATGCTTCCCTGAACTCCCCAATCAAACGTCAGATAATAATCCTGTTCCATGGGATTATAAACAGACACGATTATATTCGAATTACATTCTGCATGCTCATTGGCATATTGCTGACCATTATTCCGCAAATCGATATAGGCTTTCTGATTAGCGTCTTCCTGTGATAAAGTTGAACTATATTTCTTTGCAGGCACTACATAATCGATAGATTCCCCCATTTCTCCTAAAGATGCGTCACAAGTATTCCGGGTAAAAGTTTCTCTGATTTGCTCATTATAATAAGTCAATTCAGGTTCTACGGATTGATTCTGATAAAAATAATCATATTCCTTAACTACATTCATATCGTTATCCATCACAGATACCAGCCTGCTAAAGTCATCATATCTATAAGACTCCGTTACTCCCCTTTCATTAGTCGCACTCCTCAATCCTATGAGAGGATAATAGCCATATGTAGTTATCGAAGCATCCTTAGGATATACACGTACATCGTCTATAGGGTATACTCCTTCATTTATTGAATCCCGACCATTGACAAAATCATGCTTCATATACTCCCACTTCCCATTCTTAAAGACCTGATAATCTATTACATATTTCCTTTCCGGATTCGTCACTAAAGACACCGTATAAGGACCGATACAACTATTATTACTATGATATCCGAAAGAAGCAGGACGTAAATGAGTGGTTTCAAAGTTCTCATAGAATACATCATCTGTACCACTTGTCTCGGGAGCAATACTTTTTCTTGTCCAATAAGAGAAATGAATATCTCCGTCATATACATTTGCTGACGATTCCTTACACGCATCAGTACTAAGAATACTAAATGTATGATAACCGGCAGAGACATAGAATGTTGCACTGTACGTATAGGCATTTTGATAGTCAGTCCAAGGCTTGCCCATGTTATCAGAGCTTCTCATCTGAACCAGATTGAAAGCCTTATTGTCAAGATGTCCTGATACATACCAGTTAAATCCTAACGCTCCGGCAAGGACTATTTCAACATCACCCGCTTTTGATGTATAAAAGTTATACGATTTCACATTAGCCGACAATGAACTGTATTTCAGGTTTACGTACTTAGTCGTTCTCTCATCCCTATATTGAGGAACGGACTTGAAAGTATTTCGGGCATTTACCACTTTAGCCACAGGATACAAGCCTTTATATCCCCATATATAAGCCGTCTTGACACCAGCCTTATCTGCTATATTGGCCGGATTACCGTATGAATCATAATCAAGATATTCCATCTCGAGCGCACATCGATTGTCCATAGAATATTGAGCCGAGTTCAGCAGTTTGAAAGAGGAGTAGTCGCTTAACGGCACATCATTTTCCAACTTATACTGTTTATCCTGAACGGCAAACTGATCAGACAGCTTATATGTCATCACTTCGGCAGAAGTAACTTTTCCATTCCGCTTAACAACAGTTTCTACAGGATAAGACAACAATCCTTGTGCTCTCATAGTATCATAGACTTTCAATGGAGAGCCGGAGGAAATGGAACCGGAAGTTACACTATCATATTCTTCCATCAAGTCGGAAATATATTTAGTTCTCGCTTCCAACATACTGTTATCATTCGGATTATTAATATACTTTCTCGTACATGTCAGCAAACGATACTTATTGTACTCATATTCTTCCGTCTCATGTATAGAATCATGATCTGTATAAAGAAATCTTTCTACGATGTTTACATTTCCTTTATCATAATTAAAAGTGAGATTTTCCTGATTGGGTAATATTATTTTCTTGATATGCCAAGTGGATGCTGTAGCTAGTAAACTGGAGTGAAAACTATCCCAAATCATACTATGACTCCCTATCTGATCACCATATACACTATAGTGACTATCATAATCAGGATCTTTAGAATACGCACAAGACAGGTCAATACTATTAATATCTCCACCAAAGATATAGGTAAGTCCTTCCGAATCAACGATTGTTATTTCTGTAATCAACACAGGTCTGGATTCGATATACAACTTGGGATGATATGTTTTGTTTAGATGAGCATTAGTCCATTCCGTTTCTGCAAGTAACACATCAGGTATTTTCCCAACTTTCACATCCTTTACCTTAAAGTACGAATTATTTTGCGATGAGATTCTTGTTTGTATTTCTCCTTCCTTATCTTTATACATAAAGAAGGAAGCATTTATTTTTCCTATATTTATTATAAATTCATCCAAGTCGGGCTCATGAAGATAATCTTCATTATAAATGAAAGGATTATAATATTTATTTAAATTAGATTCCTGATCCCAGTTCGTATTAGCAGTTCTGTCCATATACTCATTAAATGTATAGACTTCATCAATCATCCCATTAGCAACTCTGTATATTTGTCCACCGGTAATGGACCAACCTAAGCCTACATTACCAACAGGAAGATCAACTTTGTTGCCTTCCGAATTATATAGCAATTGTATATCGTAAGAATAATTTTTCAGTGCTATGGAATACAGAGGGATAGCAATATTTGCTCTTCCGGAATGCAAGTCAACCGGCAGTGACTGTACTCGTAGCAATGAACCAACTCCCGGACTCGGAGTATCATATTTTAGCATTGACTGCGAAAATATAGGCTGAAAGAGGAAAGTAAAAAGAAACATGAATAAATATCGTATCTTTCGTTCTGTTGGTCCCGATGTATATGTTAACACAGTACAATACTGATTCAAATTATGATATTTAAAACTATTTTTCATATGCTGTTTTTATATTAATTGCAATAAGCTTATTTTTATAAAAAAATCACAGGTTATACAAAATGCTATCGCTTCGTTCTATTATGAATAAAACTAGCCTCCTGTTTTGTACACCTGTGATTTACGAACTTACAGATTCATCGCATTACCGCCCAGCGCTCCCAGCACTGCCGAAGCCACCGCGATGACTACTTTCAAAATGGTATCCCAGAGGGATCTTTTGACTGCCATAACTTTACACACCTCCTTTCCGACTCTTTACATGATTGATTACTAGGCAATCATCACTAAATGATTGATTACTCCTGAAAACTTTCCTCCTTTACCTCAAAGCACGGACATGCCTTGATCCACTCCTCCGGCTCAATCTCTCCATTCACGTTGCGGTCCGGTGACAGGTCACGATGGCCGCACACCCGGCAACCGGGGAATTTCACTTGCAACTGATGCACCAGCAGTCGGAGTGCTGCCCGTTGCTCCGGCGTCCGGGTGTCCGCCGGGCGTCCCCGACAGTCCAGACCGCCTTCGTAGCAAATTCCGATACTCTCCGCATTAAATCCACGTGCGTGCGCACCGATCCGCTCGACAGGACGGGTAAGAAGCGTTGTACCGTCCCTGCGGATATAGTAGTGATAACCGGTACCGTTGAATCCACGCCGACGGTGCATCGTGTCCAGATCAAAAGCTGTCAGTTCCTTGTCTTCACGGGTGGCGGAACAGTGAATCACGATCAGACTGA
>ENA-OROH01001873-OROH01001873.1-human-gut-metagenome-genome-assembly--contig:-NODE-1873-length-17852-cov-2.898859_pt1 | contig 17852 bp, 25 predicted proteins | sample MGYA00242125_ERZ509042 | MGnify/ENA primary metagenome ERZ509042 (study PRJEB26280, sample SAMEA2338738) | human gut metagenome | biome: human gut; feature: human-associated habitat; material: faeces... | reverse complement strand
CGGGTGGATGAGCAGAAAATCATCCATGTACCTGACATAGTATTTGATCCGCAGTCGCTCCTTCACGAAATGGTCAAAGCCATCCAGGAACAGCAGAGCCAGCAGTTGCGAGGTCTGATAGCCGAGAGGGAGCCCATCTGCGCTTGCGTCGATGTAGGCGCACATGAGCCGGAACATTCGGTCGTCCACCACCACCTTTCGTAGTTTCTCCTTCAGGAGGTCATGGTCAATGCTGGCAAAGAAGTGCCGCACATCGCATTTCAGGACCCAGCCTTCTGTCGTGTGGTTCTTTCTCCAGTAATCGCACAGGAAGTCCTTCAGGAGGTCTAAGCCGCACTTCATTCCCTTCCCTATCTGAGAAGCACAGTTGGCTTGGACAAAGCTGCTGGTGATTGCTTCATACAGCATATTGTCTACAATGGCGTGCTGAACGACCTTATCAACAAAGGCCGGAGCTTGCACCAACCGTTTTTTGGGTTCGTAGACAAGGAATGTCTCAAACTTGCTGGGTGTGTAGGTGTCATGGGTGAGGATGTAGGAAAGCCGTTCTGTAAGCATCAGGACATTTGCCTCATACTGTGCCTCGCTCGCTTTTTTCCTCTTCCCTTTTCGAGCCGCAAGGTAGGCCCGATAAAGCACCTCAAAGGTGCATATTTCTTCAAAAGTCTTTTGCATGAGTGAAATGTAATACCTTGTAGGCGCATATTTCTTCAAAAATCGCTTTCATGGGCATAAATTCAGGGGGCTCCGTCTCAGAGCAGCAGCCCCCCTTATCCTCTAAACGCTGTGGCGGTGTGCTGCCAGACGGCACCGCACAGTAGCCGGACATCCCGTGGGACACCTGGCATCAGCGTAATGTATTTATCCCCGACCTCCCAGGAGGTCGAGGATAGGATATGGCCCCCTTTGATGATGGATACTCTGCTTTCGGCTATGCCTACTCGAACTCGTTCTTCCATCAGAGCGGGACGGATGCCATAGGAGTTGGAACAGTTGTTGTTGTTCCAGTTGCCATTGGAGTTCACATTCAGGGCGTTGGTCGCCCCGTTGTTGGAGTTGCAATACGGAGAGCGGAGCCACCAGTTGGTGGCGCTATGGGCCATACCCTAATACAAGACGGCCGCCGCCGCCGAGTATCCTACTTTCTGCCCAGAGCACGGGCAACGGCCGCAGCGATGATGCTGGCCTGAAGCTCATAGTCTCTGACAGCTTCCTGCTTTCGCAGTTCCCGTGCTCTCTCGGTGTCCTTCTTCTTCCATGCCAAAGTCATATACTTGACATCTGTGATGAGCTTGGTCCAGTGGCCCATACGCTTCATGCTGATATAGCCAAGGGCCTGGCTGATCTCGACGAGCTTCAGAAGGAGGTTGAGGTCGTTAAGGGCGGCGTGAATGAGGTCCAATCGTCGCTCATACTCAAACTGGAAGGAGCAGTCATTCGCCGCATGGATATTCTTCATGATGGAGACCGCTGTTTCCCGGATGGTCTTGATGTAGGTGTGCAGCGCACTTTTCGGAAATCCCTGCTTGCTGCTGGCCTTCTTCATCTTGTCGAGGCACTCCCGGATGAAGTCGTCCTTGGCGTCTTGCGGTAGGCCGATGATGGTCTCCATCATTTTGATGACTTCTCCGATCTCCATGGTCTTGTCGCCTATCGGCTTTGTGACCACAAAGGAGTAAACCAGCAGGTCTTTGGTCTTATTGCCCAGGACATACTCTTTCTCAGCCATGACAGCACCTCCGGTCGATGCAAGGTCTCCGTGCTGCCTCCAGGTCTTCCTCTTCCCCCTGGAACACACAGTAGTCCTTCAGCACCAGCAGGGTGGCCATATTCCCGGACAGCGTTCTCCCGTGCAGGGTAAGTCCTACGGGGTGCAGGGCATCGCATGGAGGCTCCAACTCCGCAAACAGGTTTCCTACAACGCATGACAACTCTTCCGGCTTTACAGAAAAGACCTTCTCCATCAGAACTCAATTCTCCCCTGGGTGGCATTGTGGACACCGGTGACCTGGAGCCCATCAAGCTCTTTGAATGTGATAGTGAACGGGTTGCCGGAGACATCAGTGCTATACATCAGCTCCAGCAGCGTGAGTCTGGCATCCAGGCCGTCAATCTCCGTGTGAATGGCGGGGTGAGCCTCAGCATCCTCGTTGTGGGCGTCAATGAGCTCCTGGGCCTTTTCCAGGAACTTAGGGAGCACCGTGGTCATACAGAAGCTCTCCACATCCTCAGCGGTCATAAAGGCCATGGGCGGGTAGGTGATGACCACATTCACATCGGAGCTGACATGAAGCGTGACGGGATAGCGTCGGATGTCGATAGCGCCCTCATTGTAGGCGCTGACCCACTGGGGATAGTCTCCCAGGGAGCCGTAGTAAATCATGACCTCCTCTTCGCCGTCCATTGCGAAGATGCCGAACTCATTCAGCCAGAAGCCGGTGTCCAGTCCGCCGTTCAGGTCGGACCGGTACTCCACGATCATGTTGACGCTCTCCCCATCTCGCTGGGGAGATGTCGAGGTTCCTCTTGCGACCGGTGCCACCAGGTCCGTGAGCGCCGACAGTTCCTCCAGCGTCTCGGGGCGGCCGCTTCCGACCATAACCCTGCTGATCTCCAGCTTTTCTCCCGCCAGCAGGGATGCGATAAGCTCCCGGCCGGCAGCGGGGATAAAGAAACCATACTGTGCCATATTTCATTCCTCCTATTCGCTTTTAATTTCCGGCAGGACAGTCTGCATGGCAGACCAGATTGCCGGAACAATTTTGACTTCTTCCCGAAGATTGTAGTCGATCTGGATCTCGGGCAACTGGGTGGAGATAATGCCCTGGAACATAGCGCCACCGACATAGACCTCCCCTTCCATGACGGGGTTTTCTGTGGTGGCAGTCAGCTTCAAATCTACACCGCCAGGCCGGATAATGGGCATCTCCAGCAGTTCCCTCGGGTTCGTGCTCGGGTCCAGCGGTGGCGTGCTCAGAAGGATGGTAGCCGGGATTTCAGGGTCGGTTTTGTAGTACACCGGCGTCTTGTCCCAGAACATCTTGATGCCCTTCATGATTGACCAGTAGGTGCAGTCATTGGTGTTCAGCAGGATCTTCCACTTGATGAGCTTCCGGTAGAGGTCATCATCCAGTGCCTCCCCATCATAGGACCGCTCTACTATCACTCGGGCGTCATACCTGGACAGAACGACAATATCACCGATAATGTCAAGCTGTGCCCCAGTACAGGCGTCGATGTCCAGCAACTGCAAAAGAGACTCCAGGAAGTCATGAACTTCCTGGAGCTGCTTCGCATAGGAATTGGCCACGACGGCGATGTTCTTCTTCCCCCGGAACTGCTCCAGGAGGTCCTGGTTCAGCTTCTCTCTGAAGTCGAGTTCAGCCATCCAGCGCCACCTCGATCCTATCCGAACTGGTCACCGCCCGTTCCCGCTGGGAGACAGGCACGCTCTTGTCGGGGTATTCAGGAGGCTTCCCTTCTTCGGACGATGTGGTCTGGTAGACCGAGATGTCGATGTAACTGATGCCGGGGATCTGGGCGTAGATGTCTTTGAGGAACTGCTGCGGGATGACATCTTGGCCTGTTCCAATCTGGTCCATAGCATCGACGATGGCCTCTTCCACCAGCTCGGCGTAGTTGGTCGGGACCTGGCTTGCCTTTGAGATAGTGAGCTCCACTTTGAACCAGACATAGATGTAGGTCGGTCTGTTGAAGCAGACCCGGATGCTGTCATCATCTTCTCCGGGGACATCAACGGAAACCGAGCCATAGGTCGTAATGCCTCCAGCGGAGGACGCCAGGATCTGAGCAGCAATGTCACTGTTGCTGCCTCCATCAACCACAGCCTCTACGCTATGTGGTGGACGCCCGGCGTCATCCGTCTCGTTGGTGCGGTTCTCATAGACCTCGGCCGCCGTGACTCCCTGGCAGTTCATGAGGATGGCGGACCGGATACTGTCGGTCATTCTGGACGAGCGGCTGAAAATCTTATCCCAGTAGCTCTGCCGGAGCTCCACATCGGTCTCCAGGAGCCGCCCGGCGATGTAGCCGCACAGGTTGGTACAGCTCAGGAAGCCGGTGGGCGCTGTGACAATCTTTGTGATTGCCCCGTTAGGCAGCGAGATCTCCCCCACTTCCTCGCTTGCGAAGTTGATGATGGTGGTCACGCTATGGGTCGTAAGGTTGTCGGTCAAGAGCATGGCATTGTCCGACTCTACATTCACAGCCTCGATGAGCAGCCAGCCGTTCTCCCCATCGTAGGAGGCCGTGAACTCCCGCTTCTCGTCCCCTTCAATGAGTGCTGCTATTGCGCCCAGAAGCGCCTCTGGTCCTTCGTGTTCTCCCAGGGTATGAGAGAATAGGGTCCCGTTCAAAGCAACCGTATAAGCCTCCCCAGCCTGCAAGGAAACAACCTTTACCTTTGCCTTGTTGAAAGACGAACGGGAAACAGTGATATTCTCTGCCGACAAGAACTTGATGGCCGGGTTGGTATCCGACTCTATGAGCGTCTCAGCGTTCAGGGTGATACCCTCGGTACACTCACAATGAATGGGATAGTAGGTGCTTCTGGCCCTCTCTCGGCTATTTCCGCCGAATTGGACCGCCTTGTCGAGGGCAGCGTTCTCCGCTGTCAGCGGGGACAGGTTTTGATAGATCTGCTCCCCAAACTCCCACAGCTCGGCAATCTTATCGGCCACGCTGGTGTTCATCACATTCAGGAAGGACCTGGCGTTCGCTCCTACCTGAACCACAAACCCCTCCGACTGGTAAGCATTGATTTCCTCCAGGATAGTGTCGAGCCGCTTGATCTTAACGCCGGTCTTGACAATTCCGTATTCAGACAGTCACCATCACCTCCTCGCTAAAGTTCTCCCCGTCAGCAGTTCCATCGAAGGTGATAACCGCCTCTCTGGTCTTGTCGTCTATGACGATATTCAGGTTCATGACATCCTCCATACCATCGACCGCCATGATTTCCTGCCGCAGGATCTGCTTGATGCCCTCAATGTCCGGCTTTTTTACCATCACTCTCTCCAGGTACGGAACGCCGTTCTCCGGCGCAAACCGCCACTCCCCGAAGAGCCACCGGAGCCTGATTTCTACCGCTTGCCGAACAGACTGGGTGAGCATCACATCCCCAGCTTCACTGATCTCCAGGTCTCCGGTCCTGTCCAGCTTCAAGTCATACATTTCTCAACCTCCAATCAAGACATCTGCACTCCCGGCTGTGACGGTCCCCTCCCCGCTGTGCGGTGCCAGGGCATCCCCTCGCCTGGCAGCCGGCTTCCCGTTGATAAAAACCGAGGAGCTTCCGGCGGCTACCTTACCGCTGGAGCTCCCGCAGCATCCATCTCTTTCCGTGGTCACGCTACCGACTGTGGCCGCCGCCATTCCGTTGATGAAGACATCCCCCGAACATCCAGAGCTTATCTCTCCCGAGAATGGCTCCGGGCTGTGCGGCGGCACATGGCCCGTGTGCTCCCCGGCCGTGGTCCCGGCCACCGCATCGTTCAGCCTTGCAGCTTCAGGCACTTCAATCCCCCCCTTCAGTTCAGCTTGACCACGCCGCCCTGGGTGGTGAAGTTCCCGTTTACCGTCACATTCCCGTTGATGGTCACGGTGGCGGCATCAATCTGAACCAGGCCGCTCTGGACCTTCACTCTCGTCCCCTGGGCATCAACGATGACGGCGTTCGAGTTGGTGGCCTCAGCCATAACGCTGTTGCCCTTGGCAAATAGTCCGACGATTGCAACAGCATTGCTCAGGTCAAACTTCAGGTCCGTCCCGGTGTCCCGGTCATAGAGGAACTGGTCAAGGGCCTGTTCCGAGAACAGGATAAGGCAGCCATCCCCGGCCTTCACCGGGTAGGCTATCGTGACCCCCTGGGCCGAGCTCTGAGGAAACACCACGGGGACGCCGGTGATTTGCGGGTAGTCCAGCATCTCACCGTTCGGCTTCTTGATCTTCATGGACGGAAGGACCGTCGCCTGGCAGGTAGAGGCATCGAAGGACACCACTTTCCCAGGCACACAGGTGTGTACCTGGTCCAGGGACGCCTTCATGGTCTCCTTCACCTGCTCCACAAACTCTCCGTTCATTCATACCACCTCCAGAACTCGGGCTTTGCATTGCCACGCTCCGCCCAGGTTGTCTCCGTCGATTTCCAGGGAGTAGACCCGGAAGAAGCCCTTCAGGTATTTGCTATCTACCTGAACATAGTCCCCCGGACCTATGGCCCCATTCATGAGGTAAACCAGGTCATAGCCTACCTGGTTCTTTCCGTTCTGGTCTGAGCTGCTGATCTGGACCCGTTCAGGGATGCTGATGAGCCCCGTCTCAGGGCTGATGACATACACCTCTTTGCTCATGACATCGCCAGGCTTTTTGACCTGGAGGACGCCGTTCTGGATGGACCATTCCAGGCCGCTCACCGCACAAGCCTTCGAGAGGGCGTGTTTGGCCTGGCCAACAAACGAAAATCCGTTCGGGATGTCTGCGAACTCAGCGTTATAGCTGTATGTCACCGTCACTCCCATCTGGGAGGCGATGTCGTCGATTATCTTCTTGGAGTTGACCTTCCCTGCATACGAGATGGAGACCCAGGTGTCACGGATCTCCGCCAGGCCATCAACGACCTCGATTTCCGTGAGGGTGTCAGCTCCGTCCAGCTTTGTGTTGCTGTGAGACACCGTTCCGCTCAAAATGACCGGGAGCGTATTGCCATACCCGGCCTTCAGGGTCAGATAGCAGTCTTTCTCCTCCAGCGTGGCCAGGTTGGCCTTGTTGAGGTTCCAGACCTGGACCTTGGCGGTATTGCTGCTCTCCAGCTCCTGCTTCTGGACCGAAAAACTGATGTGGAGGGCATACGGGGATGTTCCCCCGATTTCAAACCCCACACTTCCGGGCTTCCCGGCAGTCATTCGGTACTGCCTGTCAAAGTTCTTCATGCCGCTCCCTTCCCAGAACACGCAAAAGGGGCCGCCATTTGGCGACCCCATTTCCGGTACTCTGTTATGTCCTTCTCATGATCTCCTGCTTCAGCATTACGGCCTCCAGGATGATTGCATCCAGTCGGTCCAGGATGCTTCCGTCTTGCCGCTGGGGAGTTGACGCCTCCCACCTGGGCTCCGGCTCCGGGTCTTGGTAATCATACCCCATGCGGCCGCCAACAGCTTCCGCCTTCGGGATAAGCTCTTCCAGGACCCAGCGTTCAAGCTCGTCGCTCGGAACGCCGTGCCGGAGGAACTGCTCCACCCCACGGCTGTCGATGCAGACCGCCTCTGACTTACCTCGTTTCTTTGCAGAAACCCAGGGGACGAACCGGCGGTACTTGGTGATTTCGTCCATCCGTGTAACCGCTTTGGTGGGGGCGCTATACCCCATGCAGGCAGCCAGGTCTGTCGCACAGAACAGCGGCGTCCCGTCCGGCTCGTAGACCACTCGGATCTCCCGCTTGCTGTCATCAGCAAAGACCATGCAATTCTGGCCAGCGGGCCGGACCAAAACTCTCTCACGCATGGGCTCCACCTCCGTAGAAGGCCACGCTCAGGGCCATGTACCGCTGCTCGAACACTGACTTCAGTATGTAGAACGCCCTCTCTACCGCTTCCGGCTCCGGGTCTCTGCCGACAAAGGAGCGGTCCATCATCAGAAGCACCGTGCCTACATCCTCCATCCCGAGGATGCTTTTCTCAATTTCTTCTCTGTTCATAGGCTTGCCCTCCGTTCTGGTCTTGATTGGAGCGCCCAGCCATGATATAATCGTTCCACTGGTGGGCAACTCCATCTGTGTTTAGAGAGGCGGTGCGCTTGTAGTGGGGCGGCACCGCCTCTCCCCTTTCGGTATCATCATTCTATCAAACCGGTGTCTGGTGACAATCAATGTTACCGAATTGGAAGGCATAATACAGGATGTTTCCCAGGTGGTAATGCGTCGGCGCAAGCCGGCGCTTTTTTCATATTTCCCGTAAGGGAAATAAGGTAATATACTGGTTATGGTTATGGTTATGGTATTGGTTATGGTTACAGGTGGATTGTCCTATGGACAGTCCTGCGGAGTGTCCGTCAGGACCGTCCGGTGGACATCGTTCAAACGGCCTATTTTTCTGCCGGGATGAACACGAACTGAGCGTCACCAGTGATGAAGTCCTGGCGTCCGATTGCTTCCAGCTCTGTGATGGCGCCAAACGCCCCGGCCGGTAGCCCCAGGTGGGCATACGGCAGGTTGAGCGGGAAGCTGGGCACAACCCGGACCCCTTCGATAATGGGGACCCTCTCCGTGGTGTAGAGCCCCCACATCCACCGCTGTGCGGTGTCGTTCCAGGTGAAGCGGATCTGGAAAGCCTGGCCGCCCAGAACCACCCGGGAGAAGCTGTCATTCATATCAGGGACAGCGATAACGGTGTATTCCATGGCTCACCTCCGTCAGATAAGTCCAGCCGCAGAGGCGACTCCGTAAAGGATGGAGCCGGAGCTTTGCTTTTTGGAGCTGGAGCTCCCGGAGCCGGAGCTGCTCCCCGACCCGCTGGTTGAAGTGGAGCCTTTGCTTGTGCTGGCCGTTCCGGCATTGGCACCGGTGGCCCCGCTCTTCCCGTAGCTGGCCGGGATGGCAGCGGTCTTGGTGGCCGTGGTGTTGACCTCCTTCAGGCTCAGGGAAACCTCCTTGTTGAAGCCCAGCTCCGTGGACCTCTTGATCTGCATGGATGTGATGCCCATGTTGTTGAAGGTCCCGCTGGGAGTGACCACCGTGAAGGTGGACTTCTTGAAGTACAGCTCCTTCAGCATGGCCTCGGTCTCAGAAACGGAGCGAACCCTGCCCCGCCAGGTCAGCGGTGTATCGCTGATGAGCAGGGTCAGGGGCAGCTCCATGGGCTGGAGGATGATGCTGTCAGATACCGAGTACCCGGTCTCAACCGGATAGCTGGGGATGTCTGAAGTGAAGGTCTGGGTCTCGTTCATGAGTGCTGCGAACTCGATGCCCGCCACGCTCACGGGCTGGATGTTTCTTCTTGGCATAGGCATCACCTCGCATACTGCAACGCACGGGCGAGTTCAGCGGTGGAGTCCCCGGCCGCCTTGTCCATGGCCTCGGCGGATTTCTCCTGCCCGGCCCGGTCGCCCTCAAACTTGTTGTTGATCTCTACATTCTGGACTACGCTCTTGTTCACCTGGTTGGAGCCGGTCGCCACAGAGGCAGTACCAGGGCTGACCACATTGGCCTTCGTCATGACGGACATATCGCCGGTGAGGGTTTCCAGGGCAGACTTAATCTTCTCTCTTCCGGCGGTGATGCCCTGGCTCATGAGGTCAATCATGTCAGGCATATAGGTGTGGAAGTCGCTCAGAGGTCCTTCGTCCGGCTCGGAGAAGCCGAGGAAGGACTTGATCTTGTTGGCCACTCCGGCTACTGCGTCGCCCACGGCGCCAATGGCGCCCTTGATGCCGTCCACGATGCCCTGGATGATGTCAGCACCCCACTGGATGGCCTGTTCCGGCAGAGACTTGATCCAGTCGATGGCGGCTGTAAAGCCTTCCACGATGGCGTCCTTGATGGCCGTGACCTTCTCAACCACAGCGTTTCGGATGTTCTCGAAGATACCCGTGAAGATACCGACCGCCGTGTCCCAGATGGATGTGATAATGGTCAGCGCACCGGAGATAATCGTGGTAATCATCTGCCAGATGGCGGCCGCAAAGTCCTTGATGGCCGTCCAGGCTCCCTCCCAGTCGCCGGTGAACACGCTTGCCAGGAAGCTGATGATAGCGGCTATGGCGTCCAGGAAGGGCTGAATGAGGGAAATCAGCGTGTTCCAGATGGTCGTGAAGATGGTGATGATGGTCCCGCCCCAGGTGTCCCAGAACTGCTGCAAGGCGCCGAAGATTGCCTGGGCAGCGTCCGACAGGGCGTTCCATAGGGTGATGCAGAGGGTCTTTATCCCCTCCCATATCTGGGAGAAGGACTCCATCACGGCGTCGCCGTTCTGCTCCCACCATTCGCTCAGGGCCCCAAAGATGACCTGGGCAGCCTGTTTGATTGCCTCCCAGACTGTCAGCAGGAAATCCTTGATGGCCCCCCACGCTTGTAAGATGGTTTGCCTGGCGTTCTCCGCCCCGATACCGGCCTTGTCGAAGAGCTCACCTATGAGACTGTTCTCGCCCTTCATGAACGAGATGAAGTCCTGGATGAGCAGGGCTATGAGGGTCACCACGGCGATGATGGCCAGCATCTTGAGCTTGGCCCCCAACAGCGCCTTGTCTATCTTCATGATGGTGGTCAGGAATGTGAGCAGCTTCGGCAAGGCTATGACACCGAAGGCCGAAGCTGCTATGGTTCCTATGAGCTGGAACAGCTTTTCTGTGCCGCCCAGCTTTTCAGCCAACCATTCCACACGGGTCTGGACCCGGCGTAGGACATCCATGACCAGGGTGAACCCCTTGACCATGGTGGTCCCGATGGCGGTCGATATGCCGAGTGACTCGTCCATGTCTGCTACCCACAGGCCAAACTGGTTACGCACATTCAGGAGGGCGTCTGAGATTTTGAAGCTGGTGCCAGCGAAGGCAGCAGCAATCTCATCCGCATTGTCCACAAAGGCCCCCTTCAAGTCTGCCAGGGAAATCTTCCCGTCGGTGACCATCTGCTCCAACTGGTCCGATGTGGTGCCCAGCCGCTTGTTCAGTAGGGCCACAGCTTCCGGCGACTGCTCCAGGAGCTGGCTCATGGTTTCGGAGTCCACAACGCCCTTCGCAAACGACTTGTTGATGGCCTCCATCAGACCGGCTATCTGCTCGTTGCTCTTACCCGCGCTCTTGAAGAGCATGGTGGCTGCATCGTTGAAGGCGATGGCCTCGTCGATGGTGCCGAACAGCTCACTGTTCTCTTGCACCAGGGACGAGACTACCTTTGCGGAGTCTGCGTAGGAAGTGCGGGTCCGGTTTGCGGAGTCCAGGATTTTCTTCTGGATCTCACTCTGGTCGCCCAGCAGCTTGGTGCCCTGGGCGATCTGGTCGTTTGTCGTTCGGAACTCCTCGGAGAGCTGGTTGAGGTTGGCCAGGGAAAAGCCGACGCCGATGGCGCCGAGTATCTTTCCGGCTTTGTCCTTGAAGGACTCGATGGCATCGTTCGCTTTCTTCTCCGACGCCTCATCCACACGGAAGCCCAGACCGATAAAAAGCTCACGGAGGGTCAATGGCCACCGCCTCCTTCCGCTCTAAGCTCGTTCAGTCGGCAGGCTTCCACATCGTTCTCCATTTGGTACAGGGCATACAGCTTCAGAGCTTCATCGAGGGTGTAGGCCTCCTTCAGCTCCGTCATGGAGGCCAGCCGGGCTTTTATGAGGACATACATCCTCATTTCGAGCTCCGTGAACTGTGTCAGGTCAAGGGAGCCGTAACGCTGGTATTCTGGACTCTCTTCAGAAGGTCGCCGTCCAGACCAAATCGGGCGGCGAGATTCTTGAAAAAACCCCCGAAGTTCACCTGGATGACATACCACATCAGGATGAACATATCCTGGATGTCCCCGCAAAACACCTCGTTGGCCAGGTCCTTGTCCAGGAGCTTGGTAGAGGTTTCTCCAGGAAGGACCACCGAGATGTTCTGGTGCTCGACCAGCAGCTTACGGCACAGGTGCTCCAGCTTATCGCCGGAGAGCCCGGAAAAGGCCCCCTGCAAAGAGGGGGCCATCTCTGCGATGTCCGCATCCAGGACCTTCTTGTCCTCGCTGCCGAGGGCCTTCACGGCGATGGGGGCAATAGCCGCCAGCATGGGCGTGGCCACATTGGCCAGGTCGCCGGTCATGTTGGCAGCGGTGAAGGCAGGGAACGGACGGATGTAATACTTGGTGTCGCCAATCTCTTTGACGATGGGCGTGAGCTGTTTCATCGTGCTACCTCCTTATTCATCCAGGCTTGCCGGTCCGGTGTGGAGCTCCCACTCACGGGTGCCAGCAGCCTTGCCAAAGCCACGGACCGAGGGCTTGGGGACCCACGCCTCGTCTGCCGAGAAGAGCATACCGCCCTTCAGATCCTGGACCATCAGGGCTTCAATGGCGTCTCCGGTTTCCTGGTCCCGGTTGTAGAGGGACTGGAAGTAGCTGTTGCTGTCGCTCATCTGGTCAAGGGTCACCTTGACCGTATAGGACTTATCCGGGCTGATGGAGCGAGTGACCTCGCCGTCGCACCCGGTCTTCTTGGTGGTGCCGTCGCCGCTGGGCTCGATGCTCACGAAACTGTCTTCGGCATAGCCGGTGACGATGTGGGAGCCCAGAGCAATCAGTACCTCTTTGGGGTTATAGGTCTTTACCTTACCTGCCATGATGCTTCAACCTCCTTAGTGGGAATAGCCCAGGAAGCCTTCGACCTTGGTGACATGGATGGCGCCAGCCAGCAGAGCGGAGAACTTGACTCCCTCCAGGGTTCTGGAGTGGCGCTGCTCGTCGGTCAGGTCGGCAGCCTTGGGAACCGAGGTGATATAGCCAGGGATCAGCTCCTCTTCGCTGTTGTACTGATCCTCAGCAATGCCACCCCTGCGCCGTCCCTCCTTCAGGGAGGCGATGACCTGGTTGTGCACCAGGCCGATGCCCTTGTCGGTGTACGGGATCTTAGGCCGCTTCACCTTCAGGTTCAGGATGCGGAGCTGCATATCGTTCTTAAGCCAGTCACGGAAGCGGATGACATCAATCCACTCGCCGGCACGGACCTTGCCGCCCTGCACCAGGCCGGTGCTGCCCACCTGGATGTAGTAGCTACCAGGGTCCTTGTCGATGGTGTCGATTTGGGTGTCCGTGAACTTGCTGGTCGAAACGGCGGCCAGGCTCTTGTTGACCCAGGTTTCCTCACCAGCATCGTAGGACAGGAACCGAACGGCCATGGCGATGTGCTTGTAGGGATCGCCGGAGCCGGTGTCGTCTCCGTAGCAGATGCCGAAACTGCGGAAGTAGGTATTGGCCACCGGGTTGGAGTCCGGGTTCTTGTAGGAATAGCCGAACATCTTCTCCCGGGCCTCGGTCCATTCTGCCATAGCCTCAAACTTCTCTTCCTCGATACCGGCGGGCATAGCCACATACCAGCCAGACTCCGCCTCTGCCCTGCTCAGGGTTACGGTGGGCTCTTCCAGGGTTCCGCTGTCAGGTTCACCGGTATCCTTCTGGACTGCGATGTAGATCTTGCTGGGCTTCACCGTCTGGCTAAAGGCAATTCTGGCGGCAACGCCAACCGGGTCAGCACCTTCTCCCTCGGACTTCCAGCCCATCTCGTTGACGGAGGCAAGGCTGGTGTAAACTCCGACATCAGGGACGGTCGGATCTTCCGAAGGAACCTTGGGCGCAGGGCCGACAATGAGGATATTGTCGAAGCTCACGCCGCTGGACACAACAGTCTGGAGCTCGATGTTGATGCTCACAATTCTGTCGAGGTTGCTCATTCGCATATCACTCCTTCATTTCTTCGATTTTGACATCCGTGAAGTAGCCGATCTCCTTCTCAGCGACATCCTCGTTTCTGCCGCCGCTGGGGGTCTCACTCCATTCGGGGTCAATATGGGGCGGGAGTACCTCGCCGGGCTTTTCGGGATCTGGTTCATCCTCTTTGATGCTGGATTCATCCAGAACACCGCCGTAGCCTACGGCGGCCACGGGGAAGGTCGCATTGAACTCCACCATAGCCCGGTACTCATAGTTCATGTCGTTGATGATGGCTGTCACATCCTGAATTTGGCCGGCTGTGAGTAGCGAGAGGTCATCCCTGCTGAACTCCGTGGTCATCATCTGGGACATCATGTAATTCACATAGTTGGTCAGGTCGCTTACGGCGGTATTTGCCATAGCTCCATTGGACAGCTTCTTGCCGTTCGTGTAGAGCTGGACATCCAGGCTCATGCTGCCGGTGTAGAAGTCCGCCACATCGCCGTCGTAGACCTTTTCGTTCGGGAATGTAGACAGTTTGAGAGGCCCAAAGGTCATGATGACCATGGGCCTCTCTTTCTTCACCTGCTTGGAGTTTCCTATAACCACTGTGGCGCCGGTGAAATACCGACTTGTAGCCTGAAAGATGATACTTCTGGCCTGGTCGTAGGTCATGTTCCCACCTCCAGTTCGGGCGGTTTCGTGTCCGGCCCCGGAGGGACCTCAACGAACTCCGACTCGTAGTGGGCCAGTATCGTATGGTCCCACTTGTGACAGGAGCTGCACTCGAACCATCGTCCCTCGTAGTACACCCAGTCGCCCCGAACTCCCGTCTTTTCGTCGGCCGGGGTGAACTGCGTTGTGCCGATGGACTTTATCCGGCGGATGCTTCGCTGTCCTTCTGGCAGGGCCTGGATTTCATCGGCGGAGAGTGGCTGGAAGTCTTCCAGCTTCAGAACGGAGTCCTCATAGGGAGCAGCAGAGAAGCCTTCCACGACGGTTTCCTTCCCGAAGCGTCTTACAATGTAGTCCCTCTTGAAGAAGGTGAACAGCATCAGGATCTCCCCTTTCTGTCGATGATGGTGGTGACCGACTGCCTCATGTGGCCAGTGTCGATGAGGGGCTTGTCAGACCCCTTCTTCTTGATGGTGCTGGGGGCGTTGGGGGTAAAGTCCCCCTCTACCATGGTCTGCTGTATCAGGCCCTTTTGGAACACCGCCAGCTTTCTAAGCATTTCTTCTGCCGTGGTTCTCCCTTGGAGCAGCAGCCGGATTTGTTGCTGGCAAAAGGCAGCTATCTTTGCCTCGTTGTCATCCACGCTCTTTCGGAGGAATGGACGGCTCGGAGCGTTAGATGTGCCCAGCTCATTCCACATGGCCACATCCAGGATGTCCACATCGGAGTCAACGATGCTATCGCCATCCCTCTCCTTTGCCTTCGTCCCGCCCTGGAAGCCAGCATAGACAGCCAGCTCCTTCAGCTTTTGGATCTCTCTCATGAGGCGCTCCCCTTCCGGGGTCATACGGTCAATGACTGCCATCATCGTCCCCCATTCGCTATCGTGATCGGGACAATGTAGAGCCGCCGCAAATTCAGGTACTCCATGCCGTAGGGGGTCAGTGCATACCAGCTATTGTCCGCAGCATTGATGTTCGCCGTGTTGAAAGACATATTGGCCGACCCCTCCCCCACGCTGGCAAGCTGGAAGGCAGCGGTGGCCCCGCCACTACCGGCGAGGCCACCAACAACAGACTCTCCCAGCCCGGCCAGCTTCATTCTGTGTGCAACCAGCAGGGCGAGGGCCTGTTCATAGACCCTTCCAAACTTGCTTTTGCTCACGAACGGTTCGGTGATGACCAGGTACTTTTCAACCACTTCGTCCTTGACAGCCTGGAACTCCGGCGCAATGATGCGGAAAATGCCGAGAGCCGTGCTGTCGCTCATAGCTTAACCCTCCTGGAGCTTGGCGATGAGCTTCTGCTGGAGAGTGGGGACGGTGTCGCCTTCCTCCACCTCGATGCCAGCCTCAGCGCAGGCGGCGTCCAGCTCGGCCCGGTTCATCTTCTTGATGGAGCGGGTGGCCTCCTCGATCTCCTTGGCCTTGGCAGCCTCAGCTTCAGCACGGACGGCGGCCTCAGCATCGTCATTCAGGGGGGTCTGGGCCGCATTGGACTGAAAGGGCTGGTCGCACACCAGGGTGCCACGCTTGATGAAGAAGCCGATGACAGGGTTGCCCTCATACTCCTTGGGCAAAGGGGCGGTGTTGCCCGGCAGAAGGGCCAGGGAACCGATATTGATGATTTTCTTGCCTCTGTTGGTGATATTCATAACATTTCCTCCCTCTTACACGCCGACCGCAATGATGGCGGACAGCGGGTAGTAAATCATGGCGCCGACGACACGGGACTCGCAGGGGACGATGGTTTCCAGCTTCTCATACTGGAGGGGGTGCTGGTAGAAGGGCATCGGGATCTCGATGGCCAGTTTCTCCTCGTCCTTGGTGTAGAACAGGCACACGCCCTTACCATCATCGTCAGCAGCATAGGGGTTGGTATCGACGGCGTTGCTGTTGAGCTCGGCACAGGACACGATCTCGTCGATGCCGGGCAGGTTCTCCTGGAGGAACTTCAGGACCGTGGTGTTGGTGGTGGGAATGCGCTTGGTGGCCAGAGCGATGTAGGTGTCAGAGGGAAGCGCCATGACATTGGGGTGCTCGACATTCATGGTCAGCTTGTTCACCTGCTGGAGGATGGCACTGGCATCGGCCAGCACCTCATCGGCATCCTTATCGGCCCAGGTGGTCTTACCGGAAGCACCGGCCTGGATGGTGAACACAGGGATGTCATTGTTCTCATCCAGGACGCCGGGGAGCTTTGCCTCCTTGTCGCCGGCCCAGGCGATGATGTTGGTCAGGCGGTCGATCTGGTAGCGGGCGGTCTCAGCCTTCCGTACATCCAGGGACTTGCCAGCCATGCGGGAGGCCCGCATCTCCTGGACAGAGTAGCCATAGCTGTCGCCGATGGACTTGACGGGGACGGTGGTGGGCTCGCCCTTCACATCCACACGGGGCAGGTCGGTGGCATAGTTGCTGATGATCTTGGCCATGCCGGTCTTGTCGTAGGAGTAGTAGGTGACGGTCTCAGCGCCCTCGTTGACCTCGTGGGTGACCGGGAACAGCCGCAGGGCGGTGAACTCGGGGTACAGGCGGTCATAGGTCTTGGTCTTGATGTAGTCCAGCTCACGGGCGAAGAAGACCGCAGCGTCCTCGGCGGAGTCGAAGCGGAGCGCAGGGCTCTCAGCCAGGGTCACAGGGATGTTGCTACGGCGCAGGGCCTCGTAGTCGGCCTGGTCGTAGCTCTGAGAGGGCATATTGGCGTCATATCTCATGCTCATGTTCATTTACCTCCATTTCTCAATTAACCACCGACGCCAGCGGGGGTCACGGGCTTCTGGTAGAAGAGCTCCACAGGAGCGACATCGCCGGTCCCCTTGCCGCCGATGAAGATGCCGTTGGTGACCTCGATGGTGTCGCCGCTGGTGGTCTTGGTGAACAGGCCGGCGTCGGCGCCGTTCACGATCAGGTACAGCTTGTCGCCATAGGCGGGGGCGTCTTCCGCCTTGATACGGACCCAGATCTTGCCGTACTGGAGGACACCGATGGAAGTGTTGGGGGCCAGGGTGACCTTGCCATCACGGTCCATCTCGCTGGTGTAGCCGTTGACGGTGACGCCCTCGAACTTCTCGATGGTTGCGCCGGAGGCAGGAATCTTGATGTCGGAGCCGGGGGTGGTGCCCTGGACGACGCCCATGCCGAACTTCAGGGTGTTGCCGGTCTCGCCGTTGATGCGGGTGTTGATGGCACGGGGGGACAGGTCATAGAGGCCGCCAGCCACGCCACGGGGGGTTGCCTGGGTATAAGAAGTCTGAACGCTCATTACTTGTTACCTCCATTCTGCTGCCGGGCGATCATGTTCTCCCGGGCTTTCTTAGCGTTGGGAACGGTGGCGCCATCGGCACGACGGGCACCGCCGCCGTTGACCATCTGGTTGCGCTGGAAGTTGGTGTCCTTGCGGGTGTTCATGGTGTCCTTCGCCAGGTCGAAGGCCGCCTTGATGTAGGTTGCGTTCTTGCCGTCCAGCCGCATACCGGGATTGACGGCCCGGATGATGGCCTTCTGGGCATCCAGGACGCTCATGCTCTCGATGCCGTCCAGGTGCAGACGGTCGCCCAGCCGAACCAGCTCAATGCGCTCACGGATAATCTTGTCGGCGGCGTCAGCGTTGATAGCGCCGGCAGAGCCGCAGTCATCGCCGTCGGTCTTGCTGGGGTCGTCTCCCTCGTCGGTCTGGGGGTCCTGGGTGGCAGCGGCCTCGTCGAAGTCCTGCTTGGCCTGAGACGCCTCCAGGGCATCCAGCAGGGTGCCGATGTCCTCGTCCATCTCAGCGAT
>ENA-OROH01001871-OROH01001871.1-human-gut-metagenome-genome-assembly--contig:-NODE-1871-length-17869-cov-2.264455_pt1 | contig 17869 bp, 18 predicted proteins | sample MGYA00242125_ERZ509042 | MGnify/ENA primary metagenome ERZ509042 (study PRJEB26280, sample SAMEA2338738) | human gut metagenome | biome: human gut; feature: human-associated habitat; material: faeces... | reverse complement strand
GTTCAGCAGCCATCAAAGCAACACTCGCCGGCTGAGACAGTGCAGAGAAGCTTGGATAGATATTTTGCAAGTACATATAGGAAGAACGTCCTGACTCCTGACAGAGCTTTAAGAACAGCGGCATGTCCTCATCCTTGAGAGCCTGAGAAACTTCCTGAGCACGCAGATTTTCGTTAAAGAAGTGGTGAGCACGCAAAACAGCGCGGTCGCAGGTCTTTTCGCGAAGAGCTGGAAGGTTCTGATAAAATTCTGCAGCAGGAACCTGACGGAGATACTCTTTTCCAAAGAAAGCAGCAACCGATTTCATCTCGGCAGGAACAGCAGCATATTCATCGGTCAGATCGGAGTGATCGCCCTTTACATCCACGATGCACATACTGTATCCGCAGCGGAAAAGGTCAAACTGTGTTTTGTCCACGATTGGATGAGCAGGATCGTAAAAATCGATTGCAACAAATCCGCCGACAGAACATGCCATCTGGTCCATCAGACCACATGGTTTTCCGAAGTAGCGGTTTTCTGCCATCTGACCAATTTGAGCGATCAGAACCGAATCAAGTTTAGCATCATTATAAAGATAAGAAAATACAGTGCCGATCAGCACTTCAAAAGCAGCAGAGGAAGAAAGTCCAGAACCTCTTAATACCTCGGAGGTAACACAGATGTCAAAACCACCGATCTGATAGCCCATCTCATGGAAGATAGCAGCGGTGCCCCGGATGAGGGAAGCGGTGGTGTTGGTTTCGTTTTCATGGACACTCAGGTCATCCAGGCAGATTTCCTCAAAATCAAAGCCTTCAGACTGGATGCGGACAGAGTTTTTGTTGTTTTGGGATGCTGCAGCAATCATATCCAGATTGATGCTGGCAGCAACGACGCATCCATGCTGATGGTCGGTGTGGTTACCACTGATTTCGGTGCGTCCCGGCGCACTGAACAGTCGCGGAGTGTCACTGTCTGGAAAAGTTTTTGCAAACAGTTCCAGAAGATGGGTGTAGCGTTCCCTCTGGTGAGCGATGGAATCTTCATGATAGAGCACGGAGAAAGTGGAATCATATTCACCCTGGGAAATTGTATGTAAAAGGGAAGAAATGTTGTTCACAAAAAAACCTCCTGAAAAAATATAGGAATATAAAATAAAAGTGCTTATCTATTAGAGTAACTTATCTTAAGTGTGAAATCAAGATGAATATTAAAAGAAATCAAGCTGTTTTTTTTGACAAATATTTGTCATCTCGTTGTTTATGATAATTATAGAGAAGCAAAAAGTACAGATTAAACAAAAAATGCAACCGAAAAAACGGCTGCATTTTTTTAACAGATTTAGTTTGAAAGATTGGAAAATTTCATCTTTGCCTGCTGGACTTTTTCTGCAGGAGCGGACTGGGTTGGATACCAGCCACGTTTTTGCAATTCGCTGAAAACATCATGCTGAATCTGATGTTCTTCGGAAAGAAGATTCATGAATTCGTTCATCAGAGAAGGGGAGGCACATTCATTTGCGTAGGTGTTGTAGTTTTCGGTCATGAATTTTTCGGACGAGAGCGCATCGGTGAGCATTTCGCGGTCAGTAAGAGTCTGTTTTGGCATCTTGGTTCCTCCTTTTGGTTAACCCAACAGATTGAGCAGTTTATTTTTGTGGATTTCATGCTTTGCTGCAATCTGTTCGCAGGTGGTTTTGAGCTGCTGATCCTGTGTCATTTCGGCATACATCTTAAATTTCTGAATCATCAGTTGTTCCTGCCCAAGCTGCTCTTCGATAGCGGTCAGTTCTTTGGTGGTAAGATCCATGTTTTTCCCTCTTTTCTTTTGTTTTTGAGATAGGCTTCATCATCAGTGTGCCCGATTTAAAGCAATTCTATCAACATTTAAAAGAAAAGGCAGGGGAAATTTTTGGAGGTAAGCTTAAAGTTGGAAATCACTTCCGAAATATTTAGCAATTTCTGTTTTCATACTGTCCAAACCATGACTATCACCGATTGCTTTATAGATATAGTATGCTTGTTTGTAATAATCTTTGCTCTTTTCATCATCGCCGAGAAAATGATAACATTCTGCAATAATTTCTATAGAAGAGGGAAGCGTAGCATATTGACCATACTGGACACAGGATTCCCAACCCAAATGGGCAACCTCAATGGCTTTTTCATACTGCCCATCCAAATCCAATTCTCGAGCATAGTTGAAAGAAACTAACGGAAGCAGACCACCGGACTGCTTGACGTTATGAAAATGCTGTTTGATGTATTCGATCAGCTGAACAAAAATTTGAAGCGCTTGTTCACGTTTGCCTTGCTTGGAATAGATATTGGCAATTTGGTTGATAACCTTGACCTCATCAATGCAGTACAACCCCTTGTCAATGTGGTCAATGTCAAAATAAGGTGAGGTGAGCCGGATTGCTTCAAAGAGCATCTCCAGTTTTTCTTCCAGCGAATATGGCTCAACCTTGCCGTCAACCAGTTTGCCAAGGATCGCCCTGGAACGAAGGATAAACTGACGGACCTGATTGTCGTTTGGTTCTGCGATTGCTTCCAGTTCCTCGATTTTTTCCAATCCTCGCAAAGAGTCGTGGAGCACGTTGCTGGAAACGATTTCGGTCTGCAATTCGGAAATACGAAGCTCATTTTTGCTTACCAGTGCATAATATCGTTCATCTGGAAGTCCAAGGCGCTGCATCAGCATGCGCAGCTTATTGCTTCCGGGGGTTTGTTTTCCTGATTCCAGACGGGACATAGTAACAGGTTCACAGATTCCTTCGCATAATTCACACTGCTTTAATCCAAGCTCCAGTCTTCTTTGTCTGATTAATTCGCCGATAAAAAGTTGTTCCATCTCAGCATCGATCTCCCGTAATAAAAATTATCTGAAAATCATGTTGTTTGAGCGTGTCGTAGAATACAATTTTTGTCAATTGTCCTAATTTCAAACGAATATGATACTAATATAGCAGATTTTGTCCAATTTTGCCAGATGGAATGTGGAAAAATTTAGAGTAATATGTGTAAAGAGGAAACAGTACAAGAAATTACCGAGAGAAAAGGTCTTGAAAATAACAACAGGAGAAGTTATAATATCGACAGACGTAAAACAAGTGGAGAAACGTCCAAGGGAAAAAGACAGCTGTGGGGTCCGACATCAATGAATTCATAGGAGGAAAACACAGATGAAAAAAATGATTGCATTTTCGACAGCAGCAGCGATGATGCTTACCATGGGTACAGCAGCATTTGCGGATATTAGCACAGGAATTGTAGGGGAAGAAAAGAACGAATGGCCAAATGAATTTGGCTTCGGCGGTGAAATCAAGGTGGTGCGCGGTGAAGAGGCACTCAGCTATCCGCTTGCTGAAGAAAATGAATTTGACCTTCAGCCGGGCGACACCGTTTACCTGCCGCTTTACTACACCACAAAAGAAGGTGAAAGCGTTACAATCGGTGCTTCTAAAGAAGAGATGACCGGCCATGTTCCATACACAGGTTCCATCGATAAAAACTGGAAACTGAACTTCATCGATAAGTCCAAGGACATGATCGAGACAGCGGAACTTTACAAGGCAAACTCTTCTGATAAAGCTCTGGTAAAAGGTGCAGTTTATGTAAAAGCACAGACCAAGGCAGCATATAACAGCCTGGATGATCTGGAATTTAACATTGGCGTGTTCGTTTCTGAGCGTTATACCCAGAACAAGACTGAGCAGATTCAGCTCAAAGGTGTATACAGCAATCCAAAATCCGAAAACATGGTAGACTTTGAATGGGAAAACCAGGTGTTTGAAAAAGCAGTTTGGGAAGTAGCGGAAGATCAGGACGGCACCGCAACCTTTAACTTTAACGATGATGCTTACTATACCGTAAAAATGTTCGGTGGCGATAAAGTAATGCTCGATTTCGACCGTACTTACAATAAAGAAGTTGCAAATCGTTACACGGAAGACCTGTACTTCTATAACTTCAGAGGCGATTTGGATTCCTTCAGCGCAACCGGTACTCTGACCATCCCAGTTGAAGAGGAAATGTACCTGTACGAAGTTGTAAATGGCGCACTCAAAACAACCAACGCTGTATACAACGAAGAAAATGAAGCAATGGAACTGAAAACCAGAAACCTCGGTGAGTATGTTCTCACTCCATCCAAACTGGATCTGAGCGCAGAGACAGAAAACGAAGGTTCTGACAACAACTCCAACGAAAATAACTCCAACAATTCCGGCAACAACGGCATTGTAGAAGAAACCCCATCTCAGGGTGAAAACCAGGAGAACAACGATTACCTCGGCGGCGGCAACAGCGATAAGGGAAATCCGGATACCGGTGCAGAGGATCTGGTAGGACTGATGACTGCTATGGCAGTAGTTTCCCTGACAGGTATCGTATTCCTTGGCAAGAAGAAAAGATAAGCTCTTTTTCAAAGAGTTTTGATAAAAGACTAAAAAAGATCCTCCATCTGGTTCTCCACCCGGATGGAGGACTTTTTGTTTGCCTTTTATTACAAATATAAACGATTTATGCTTGTGAGCAAAAGGAAACTATGGTATGATGGAAAAAAAGGAGGAATGATCAGAATGAATCGACGAGGTGCAGGCGTATTTTTTTGTTTGATTGCAGCCCTTTTCTTTTGTTGTTGGAATCTTTCCGCTGCGATGTTTATGAGCGGGGGTGCCAGCTGGAGTATGGATCTGTTTGCCGCAGGGCTCGAGTATACTGGGATTTTTCTTCCGGCACTTAGTGTCGCTAATCTGATCGTTGGGGTTATTTATCTTATCCTGGCTGAATCAGCACAGATCAAAGAATTCATCATGAAACGAAAGGATTCTGGAAGATGAATCAAAATATAGGGGTAAAGATTTTTATGGTCTCTGCAGCAATGCTGCTAGCGTACTTTGGAATACCATCGGCAAATGCTTTGGTGAGCCTGCTTGTGGGAATAATTGCCCTGATGATATTGGAATATAAGGAGAGAAAATAAAAAAGAGCTCCCATCAGGGAGCTCTTTTTTATGCATGAAAGGTAATGTTTGGATTATGGTAAAGATTTTGCTCCCACAAAGTAGTCTGACGGGAAGGCTGTTTTGCGGCGGGAGAAGAATCGGAAAAAGAGTCGGGCGTAGAATCGTCGCCCACTTCCTGCTGCTGGGTGATATATTGCTGGTAAGCCTGCAATACAGCATCTTCCAACTGCTTTCTTGCCTGAGGGGTGATGGGATGGGAGATATCCCGGAAGGTGCCGTTTTCATCTTTGCGGCTGGGCATTGCAACAAACAGGCGTTCCGGTCCCTCGATGATTTTGATATCATGTACAGCAAGGTCATAGTCCACGGTGATGGAAACCAGTGCACGCAGGCGGTTATCAGAATAGGTTTTTCGGATTCGGATATCAGTGATATTCATAAGTGTTCTCCTTTTGTCTAGAAATGATGCAGAGTTTTCAGGGAAAAGATGGTGTCAACGATAGTATGTGCATCCACATATTTCTTATACCAAGCGCAGAAAAAAGAAAAAACCGAGGAAAATCGCACAAATCCTGTTTATTTTCCGTTCGATAGGCAATATAATAGAAGAAGGAGAAAAGCTAACACAGCTGATTCACTTTAAGACAAAACAGAAAGGCAGAACACTTTGTTCTAACAGAAAAGGTGGTTTGTATGACACATATTCGCAAGGATTTTTTAAACGATAAAAAACATATCCATTTTATTGGAATCGGTGGTTCGGGAATGTTCCCGCTGGTGCAGATTCTGCATGGCATGGGATACTATATCACAGGCTCGGACAACAATCCCGGTGATACCATCGACTTTGAGCGGGAAAAAATGGATATTCCGGTTGTTCTGGGACAGAAAGCCGAAAATATCAAGGGGGCAGACCTGATTGTACACACCGCTGCAATTATGGATGACAACCCGGAACTGATTGCAGCAAGAGAAAGTGGTGTGCCGACCATTGAGCGTGCCGATCTTTTGGGACTGGTCACCAGCTGGTTTGACAACTGCGTTTGTATTTGTGGTACACATGGTAAGACAACCACCACTGCCATGCTTACCCAGATGTTTATGGAATGCGGGATGGACCCTTCGGCAGTAGTAGGCGGCAAGCTGCCTGCAATCGGCGGTAGCGGACGATTGGGAAAAAGTGATATCATGGTCTGCGAAGCGTGCGAATTTGAGGATCATTTCTTAAAGTGTCATCCGGATATTGCAGTCATCCTCAACGTAGATGCTGACCATTTGGAATACTTTAAGACGCTGGACAACATCATTGCTTCATTCCACAAGTTTGCACAGATGACCACAAAGACAGTTATTTATAACGGGGATGACATAAACTCCTGCAAGGCAGTGGAGGGAGTTACCGGCAAAAAGATGATTACCTTTGGTATGGATGAGAAAAATGACTACTATCCAAAGAATATTGTCCACAAGGATGGCAGACATACCCGCTATTCCCTTTATTACCATGGGGAAAATTTAGGGGAAGTATTGCTCAATGTACCAGGAGATCACAATATTTTAAACAGTATTTCGGCAATTGCTGCGGCAATCGAATCAGGATGCAGCGTTTCACAGGCGCTTTCTTCGGCAAGTGTGTTTGAAGGAGCTGGCAGACGATTCGAGATTATGGGCGAAAACAAGGGTGTTACTATTGCGGACGATTACGGACATCATCCGGCGGAAATCGAGGTTACCTTAAAAGCAGCAAAAGCAATGGAGTACAAACAGGTTTGGGCGGTACATCAGCCATTTACCTATTCCAGAACCGCAATGCTGCTGGATGATTTTGCAAGAGTTTTGCAGATTGCAGATCATGTGGTTCTCTCAGAAATCATGGGTTCCAGGGAAAAGAATACCTACAATATCTATGCCAAGGATCTTGCAGATAAGATTCCAGGATGTGTGTGGTTTGAGACCTTTGAGGAAATTTCAAAATATGTCATGAGCCATGCTCAGCCAGGAGATCTGGTCATTACCTTGGGATGCGGCGACGTTTATAAGTGTGCAAAATTAATGTTAGTAGAGAAGTAATATCTGTCAAAAACAGAAGTTTGCGGGCACCCCTGTAACATTTAATAAAACCAGAGAAGCAGTTTTAGAGATTCCGCACGGGAACGGTGAGATGAGGCTGTAGTTTTCCAGCTAACCATCTGCACTCAGTACGGGAAAAAACTCTTGAAAGTTGGCTGCCTCTTGTGCTACAATAAAAAATACAGAAGGAACGTTTTGGTTCCTATATTTTCTGGTTGAATTGCCCAGAAAAAATGATAACGAAAAGGAAGAGATTACCATGAAAAAAGTAGTTGCAACAACAAAAGCTCCAGGCGCAATCGGTCCATACTCCCAGGCAATCGTAGCTGGTGACAATATGTACATTTCCGGCCAGCTGCCAATCAACCCAGCTACCGGCGAACTGGCTGAAGCAAACATCCAGGCACAGACAAAACAGTCTCTGGAAAATATCAAAGCAATCCTCGAGTCTGAAGGTCTCTCCATGAAAAACGTTGTAAAAACAACCGTTCTCATGCAGAACATCGGTGATTTCGGCGCAATGAACGAAGTTTATGCAGAATACTTCACCGAAGAGTGCCCAGCTCGTGCAGCTTACGAAGTTGCTAAACTGCCAAAAGGCGCTCTGGTAGAAATCGAAGCAATCGCTTACGTAAAATAATCACAGACTAAGTGTCTGTAACCTAGGAAAAAGGACACCTCAGACGGTGTCCTTTTTTCGGGTCTTGGACAAAATACGGGAGTTTTTAAGGAAGGAAACAAGATGAATTATCAGCAAGCTTGTTTTTATATTGAAAAATGTCAGCAGGGACGCGGAAGATTTGGTCTGAACAAGCTGGAAGAAGTGCTTCATCAGCTGCATGACCCGCACAAGAAGCTTTCGTTTGTTCATGTGGCAGGAACCAATGGAAAGGGTTCCACTGCTGCCATGTTGTCCTCTGTTCTGACCAAAGCCGGTTACAAAACGGGACTATACACCTCACCGCACCTAATGCGCTATAACGAACGAATGAAAATAAATGGACAGGATATCCCGGATGAAGATTTTATCGAGGCTGCCGAGACTGTAAAGAAAGTCTGCGATAAAATGGGAGGGGTTCCGATTGTCTTTGAAATATTGACCCTGATGGCACTGTGGTATTTTGCAAAGGAACAGTGCGATATTGTAATTCTGGAAGTAGGAATCGGCGGACGCATTGATGCGACCAACTGTATTCCTTCCCCAAAGGCAGCGGTTATCACCCAGTTGGGATTGGATCATACCGAAACGCTGGGAGATACCCTTGAAAAGATTGCAGCGGAAAAAGGCGGAATCATAAAACCCAGATGTTATGCTGTTATGGCAGAACAGAAGGAATCTGCAGTGGATGTGGTAAGAGAAATCTGTAAACAAAAACAGGTTCCTCTGACCATTGCTTCCGTTTCCCGCATGAAGGTGCTGTCTTCCTCGGTAGAGGGACAGCAAATCGAGGATAAAGAATATGGAGCTATCTTTCTTCCTCTTGCCGGAGCACACCAGGTAAAAAATCTGGCCAATGTATTGGAAACGGTGGGAGTATTAAAACAGCAGGGATACCAGATTTCGAATGATGCAGTCGTGGATGGAATCCGGCAAACAAAATGGCCGGCCAGAATGCAGCGCCTTTGCACAAATCCTGATTTTCTTCTGGATGGGGGACACAATCCACAGTGTGTTCAGGCAGCAACAGAAGCATTAAAAGCATTCTATCCGGATAAAAAAGTAGTATTTTTAACTGGGATGATGCAGGACAAGGATACAGATCGGATGCTTGAAGAGATGGTGCCGCTTGCGCAGGAATTTGTCTGTATTCATCCGGACAGCCAGCGTGCAATGGATCAAAATGATATGTGCCGCATGTTGAGGGAAAGATATGGGGTGCAGGCAACTGCCTGCCAGACGGTCAACGAGGGAATCAGGACTGCAATCAAAAAAGCGGGAGATCATGCAGTGGTCTGCGCGCTGGGATCGTTGTATCTTGCCGGAGAGATTCAAAGCTTTTTTGAAAAAGGAGAACAGTGTCGTTAATATTTTTCCAAACTGTAAAATATCCGACAAAAGCCCTTGGTTCTTTGACAAATCGGCTGAGAAATGGTATCATAAATTTTGATTATGAAGATAAAATGTGGGTGGAAGAAAGTGCAACATTCCTCTGCTCACAGAACAAAAGACCCGTAGGGTAAATGGGGGAAAAACAGTGAAAAAACTGATTGCTTTATTACTCGCAATGATCCTTTCTGTTTCGATGTTCAGCGGATGCTCTTCCAAAGAAGAAACCGGCGAACAGCAGCAGACTGCCGAGCAGACCACTTCTACTGAAGGAAATATGGTCAGCGCTGACTGCAAAGGAAGCGTGCTTACCTGGAACCTTGGTGTGGACAGCCAGACTCTTGACCCGGCAAAAGCAGTATCTGATGACAGCATGAGCGTGATAAACAACACCTTCGAAGGTTTGATGCGCGAAAGTGCAAACGGTGTAGAACCGGCAATGGCACAGGATATGCCGCAGGAAACAGAGAATGAGGATGGAACTGTAACGCTGACCTACACACTGCGCGATGCATCGTGGTCGGATGGACAGCCAGTTACTGCCAACGACTTTGAGTTTGCATGGAAACGCTGTGCAGATCCTGCTAATAATGCGGAAAACGCTTATCTGATGGGATATCTTGCAAATTACGACGATATCTCTCAGGGACTTGCTGAGGTCGACACTTTGGGTGTAAAGGCAGTGGATGATAAAACTCTGGAAGTAACACTCAAACAGCCAACAGAATATTTTAATGAACTGCTCACACTGCCGGCATTTATGCCATTGAGAGAGGATATGGTCGGCTCGGATGACAGCTGGTCCAAAGATCCGCAGAGAGCAGTTTCCAACGGTCCATTCACTCTGGCTGGATATACAGCAGGAACGGAATTTGTTCTCCAGAAAAATGATCAGTACTGGAACAAGGAAAACGTATCTCTGGATTATATTGTAGCACGAATGCTGGATGAAAACTTTGCACCGGTCGGCATGGCATTTGGTGATATTATGCTGACTGAGGGAGAGGTTTCTCAGCCGGAAAACCAGACCGATACCGAAGGAAATACCGTGGAAGTTCCACAGCTTGCAAATACTGTCACTGCAGCGACAATTCCATCTTCAACTGTAGTCAGCCTGGTGGTTAACACCAATACAGCAAATTCTCTTCTGAAAAACGCAGACGTCAGAAACGCACTTTCTCTGGCATTGGATCGTACTGCAGCAGCCGAAGCAGCAGGCGGACAGGCACTGCTGTCGGTAAGCCCATTGGGAGGAGAAAATCTCTCTGCAACAGCAGATACCGAAAAAGCACTGAGCATGATAAATGGTGCAGGTTCGGAAGAAGCAACCGATACAGAGGAACAGACTGCAGACGATAAATCCATTGAGATTGTTTATCTGGAAAATGATGAACTTGCAGCAGCTCTGGAAACAGTAAAATCTTCCTGGGAAGCACTGGGCTTCTCGGTAACCCTGACTGCTCAGGATGCAGAGACCTTTAAGCTCAGCAGAAACAGCCTGCAGTATGCAGATATTCTGTGCAGCGTATGGGAAGCAGATGCACAGGATCAGCAGCTTTATCTGGAACCATACCTTTCCTATAATGTTCAGTCGGGCTGTGGATATACAAATCCTGATTTTGACCAGCTGATGCTGGATGCAATGCAGGCATCGGGCGAAGAAAGAACAGCAAAACTTTCTGAAGCAGAGACCACCCTGCTCGAAGACGGATATGTGATGCCGCTCTATCAGCAGACCATCACAACCACCAGCGATACTGCGAAGGTATCCGGCTGGAGCATTCTGCCAAATGGAATGTACTGGTTTGGTGAAGCTTCGGTAAACAAATAGTTATCATATCGGATTATATAACAAAAAGGCGGGAAGTATATTTCCCGCCTTTTTTGTTATACTAAAGAAAAAATGTTGTGGTGATGTGTGTGATAAAAAAAGGTGCATATTCGCTGATTTTGTTTTTGTTTGGCGGAATCGGTTACTCTTTTATTGAGGTTTTGTGGCGCGGATTTACCCACTGGAGCATGTTCTTACTGGGAGGATTTTGTTATCTTCTGATGGGAATTCTGGCAGAACAGTGCTGCGGCAGGTTACCTTTATGGTTCTGCTGCTTTTTTGCCACTCTTTCGATCACCTTCCTGGAGTTTATAACAGGCTGTGTGGTCAATCTGGGGCTTGGCTGGGATGTCTGGAATTATGCAGACCAGCCACTGAATCTAATGGGACAGGTCTGCCTGGGATTTACCTCCCTGTGGTTTTTACTGAGCATTCCAGTCAGCGAGCTGGCTTTCTGGATGCGAAAAAAGTTAAACCGATTATAGGATGGAGTAACGCTGGGCATAACCGCAGCGCCGGCATAATTCTTCGGATGGGGTTCGGCGTGAAAAACCATCATACAATGCCTTGGCACGAGGAGAGGAGAGAATCTCTGAAAGTGGTTTTTCATAGATATTGCCAAGGTCAATGTTCCCCTCTGAATCCAGACAGCAGGGAACAATTGTTCCATCTACAAGAACGCCGAACTGATCGCGGAGCCCATGACAGAACACACTGTCAAACGATTCTTGCTGCTGAATATCCGGCCAGGAAAATTTTTCCGCGGTTTCCAGGTAGACCCTATCGCAAAGGGAGATGCTGGGTTTATGTTCCAAAGCCTCAGCTGGGTCGAAATCGAGATGAAAAAATTCTCTGACCTGATGAAAAATATCCACATTGCGCTGATTTGCCGCCTTTAAAACAGCACTGTCCTTGTTCCAGAGACGAAGTACGCAGTAGGTTTTGGTTTGTTGGGAAGCAAGGGCACAAAACTGCAGGATATCCTGTAAGTATTCCTCAAGCGTTTGTCCGGTCTGATTTGCTTCAAAGCTGTGGACCGAAATGCTGACCCGGTACAGGGATGGGGAAGAAAGCAGGATGTCCTGTTTTTCTTTGAGCAGGGTTCCATTTGTGGTGAGCGATACCTTTAAACCTCTTTCACCGCAGATGGTGAAAAATTCTCTGAGGTTCGGGTGAAGAAGTGGTTCACCCATCAGGTGAAAATAAACATAGTCGGTAAAAGGAGTTACCTCGTCGATCAGGTGCAGAAATTCCTCTGTCGAAACAAAACGCGGGGACGTTTCGTTTTAGGGCAGAAAGAGCAGTTAAGGTTACATACATTGGTGATTTCGAGATAGGCTTTCTTAAAAGGTTTGCTGGATTTTTTTCCCATACTCAGTTTCCTTTCCGGTAACAGATACTTTCTATTCAGTATACCAAAAAATAAGGGGAAACAGAAGGGCTTTTGTTGAAGGACAGGGCATTTTTTGATATACTAAAAGGACAATAGAGAAAAGAAGGAAGAACAGGATGAAAGCATATGGGTTGCTTTTATTGGCGGCTATTGTTTGTGCATTGTTTTCGGACCAGATAGATAAAATATTTGCTATGGACAATCAACTGAAAAAAGTACTTTTGGTTTTTTCGGCTGGAGTTTTTCTGGTTTGCATGGGGGTAGCGGCATCCATTTTTTCAATCATTAAAATGGGATAGATATACCAAAGTTTTCCTGTTAAATAAAAAATGAAAGTGCGATATAAGGTCTAGGCTTAGCCTAGGGGAGGAGAAATATGCTTAAGAAAAATCAGATAGAAGAGGCAGAAATTACTGCGATGTCCTCGGATGGAAATGGCATCGCAAAAATAGATGGAATGGTTGTGTTTGTTCCTTATACCGCCGTTGGGGATAAACTGAAAATCAGAATCGTAAAGGTGCAGAAAAACTATTCTTTCGGTATCATAGAGGAAATCCTGCAGCCTTCCCCGGACCGTGTGGATGACCACTGTCCGGTTTATAAAAAATGCGGCGGCTGTGCGTTTCGCCATATTTCTTATGAAGCGGAACTGCGCCACAAGGCAGAGTTCGTACAATCGAATCTGCGCAGACTGGGCGGATTAGATCCGGTTATGCTGCCAATCACACCATCTCCGCTGGTACAGGGCTACCGAAACAAGGCACAGTATCCAATCCGTGAATACGATAGAAAAATCGAAGCAGGATTCTTTGCAAAGCGCAGCCACAGAGTCATCTCCTGTGCAAGCTGTGATTTGCAGCCAGCCTTTTTTGAACAGATTCTCGAATATACCAAACAATTTTTGGAAGAATACCACATCTCAGCTTATGACGAAGAGACAGGAAAAGGAAAGGTACGTCATCTCTATATTCGCTACGGAGAAGTTTCCGGCGAAGTCATGGTTTGTCTGGTGGTTAATTCCGAACGTTTGCCGCATGCAACAGAATATGTAGAAGGCCTGCTCAAGGTTTGCCCACAGGTAGTATCGGTGGTGCTCAACATCAATCGTGAACAGAATAACGTCATTCTGGGACAGAAATGTATTACCCTCTATGGAAAGGACACCATCGAGGACACTCTGTGTGATGTTCGTTTTGAGCTGTCTCCCCTGAGCTTTTATCAGGTCAACCGCCAGGCAGCTGAAAAGCTTTACCGCCTTGTAGCTGAGATGGCTCAGTTTGAGGGAAACGAATTGCTGATTGACCTCTATTGTGGGGCAGGTACCATCGGTCTTTCGATGGCTTCCAAAGTGCGGGAGCTGATCGGGGTAGAGATTGTGCCGGATGCAGTTGAGAATGCAAAGGAAAATGCAAAGCGCTGCGGAGTAGAAAATGCGCGGTTTATCTGTGCAGATGCAAAGGAAGCTGCAGCACAGCTGGCTGCGGAAAATCTGCATCCTGACGTGATTGTTGTGGACCCGCCGAGAAAAGGATGTGATCTTGAGGTATTACAAGCAATTTCTGCTATGGCTCCAAAACGTCTGGTCATGATTTCCTGCAACAGTGCTTCTCTGGCAAGGGATTGCAAGGAGCTTGAAGCATTGGGCTATCATCTGGAGAAAGCAGCACCGGTCGATCTGTTCCCGAGGACAACTCATGTGGAGACGGTATGTTTATTGTCCAAACTCAACACAAAACAGCACATTGAGGTTGAGGTGAAAATGGATGAGTTGGATATTACAGCTGCGGAGAGCAAAGCCACCTATGAGGAAATCAAGACGTATGTGCTGGAACATACAGGTCTGAAAGTCAGCCACCTCTACATCGCCCAAGTCAAACAGAAATATGGCATTATCGAGCGGGAAAACTACAACAAGCCAAAATCCGAAAATGCCAGACAGCCGAAATGTACACCGGAAAAGGAAGCGGCTATTATAGATGCTTTGAGATATTTTCAGATGATTTAAAAGGGAGTGATAATATGCCAAGAACAGGAATTACTGCTTATGATTTACTAATCTCTTGTCCCGGGGATGTCCTTCAATATGCTGAGATTGTGAAAGAGTGTGTTGAGTCATTTAATCATACTTTAGGTTGTATTAATAATGCTGAAATTGTAACACGACATTGGGCTACTGACAGTTTTCCTCAATCTGGAGACAGACCGCAAGAGTTATTAAACAAGCAATTTGTGCGAGATTGTGACGCAGCAGTCGCAATTTTCTGGACAAAATTTGGAACACCTACGGATAAGTATGGATCAGGAACTGAAGAAGAAATTGAAGAGATGTTACCTTCGGGTAAACAGGTTTTTCTTTATTTTGTAGATGCCCCAATTAACCCATCTGTGATAGATATGGAGCAATATCATAAGGTAAATGATTTTAAGGAAAAATACAAAGGACGTGGATTATATGGATTGGTCAAAGATGAAAGCGATTTAAGGAAACAGTTTGCTAATCATTTGACAATGTATTTTCTGCCAATAATAACTGGAGAGATTTCTCAAGATACAACAACGGTAGCCCCATTGTTGCAGATACAAGATTATGATTCTGGAAATGAAGATGTGGTTACATATCAACAATTAGCTCTATCAAACTGCAAGCTTATGAGTGACAAAGTTCAAGCTATCTATACTCTAATAGATAACTTGAAAGACAATTATTTACCACAGCGTACGCCTGAAAAACAAGAAGAAGCTTCTCAAAGTTTGTTGAACGATGGTAAAAATGAATTAATAAAAAGACCAGAACTTTCTAAAATGTTTTTAAATTCATTAACAGATGTAAATATTTCTGAACGGTGGAAAGAAACAATTCTAAAGTTTTGTGAGCGTAACAACATAGAGATTCCAGAGCAGTTTTGGTATGTAGGCAACTTGAAGCAAAGCAGCATAATCTTATCTACCCCATTTTCTAATAACTCTCCATCATTAGAGGGGAATGATGCTGAACAACAACGTTATAAATCTATACAAAAATTGTATTGGGATATTGTTGAATACAATGAATATCTGATGTTTTTTTCCAGGATAGATACTCAAAAATTTGTACGATTGGTAGTAGCGAATACTGGAACTACATTTGATGAAGATATAGATATAAAACTTATTGTAAAAAAGGATTGCTTGCTAACTTTTAATGATTTCCCAATTCCTGATATCAATATAATAGATGAAATTTTGGAGATGGATTTTTTAGAGTTTGCCTATGAATTAAAAGAAACAGATTCTATTAGCAAATATAGCGATTATCCTGTTACTCCAGTTAATTTTGATTATCGAATTCCAGATCCATTCAATCGGGTATCTGCAAGCGATGAATACAAAAGGCAAAAGGAAAACTACAAGACTCAGTTAAAGCACATTATGTGTTATCAAAAATACGAAAAAGAGACCTGTGATATTTTAGTATTTCACATTTCATATTTAAAACATCATGTGAAAATGGCTTTCCCATCTGTACTTGCGTTCAAAAATCTACCTGAAGAAATAGAATATGAAATTACATCGAAGCATGTACCAGATGTTACAAAGGGAAAAATATCTTTAATTTCTGAAAAAAACTAAATATATTATAAAGTTAACCTTTTATATGTATTCAGCCAGTTCCACAATGATATTGCGCTGCCGGAGCAGCCAGTCCGAAAATTCCTTCGGACTGGCTGTTTTCTTTTTCACAGCCTGTTTCCGCTGCAAGGCTTCTTTTTTGAAAGATTCAAAAGCAGCCAGCATTTCTTCCAAACGGTCGGCAGGAAAGCCGGGGGTTTTCTTTGCCTTATTGATTTTGTTTCGCCAGTTCTGGCATTCGTTTTTGTAGAGCAGATCATAATTGTTTTCTCTGGCTCGTTCATCAAACTCACGCTTGTTCTGGAGAGATTGCTTTTTACGACACTTATCACTGCAAAGCTCATATCTCTGGCTTTTGGCAAGGAATACTTTCCCGCAAATTTTGCATTTCCGGAAATAAAGTCCCCAATCGTTCAAGCGGTTCAGATAATAGATAATCAGCGGATACAGGGATGAATAAGCAGAAACACATTCCATATTTCGTTTGCTGTCCGGATACCAGAGGTCAAGCCGGGTATCTTCCTGCGGTACAGAACCATAAATATGTGTAGAAATATTCAGGCGCTTTGGTTTTCCTGAATCCTCATCAAAGTCAAGGGGTGGATTTCCCATAAACAAGGCTGTGAAGCCGTTCATTTTTCCAATAAAACGCTCGCAGGCAGCTTCCCGATTTCGTGGTTCTCTTGCCTTTAAATATTCGTTCCAGATACGAAGTGCCACATACATTCTCACCGGATCACCGGTGAGATATTTTTTTGCCAGAAAATCACCGGAAGCCTGTTCCAGTCCTGGCTGCTTCCAACGGTTAGAGTGCAACGCTTCTCTCAATGGCATCAGACCAAAACGGTTCCATTCGCCATCAGGATCATGCTCAAAGGCTGAAAGCATAGCTCCCAAAGGGCGTGTAACATCACACAGCACCTCTGCATCGGCATATCCTTGTAAACGAAACCGGATTTGCAGTTCTTCTCCAATCAAAATGCGCTCTTTCATTTTCTGTCTGTCCAGCGTCAGTACCAGCAGAATCCGGTCATAAAGCGGTTCGTGCCGCACAAATTCAAAGTCCATGCAATTCCCTCCCATTCATTTATGGTAATTTTATAATCTGATTACATCTGTTACACTAATGGTACTGCGAATCTATTGTTTTGTCAAGGCTGTAGCGATATGATGACATCATATGGTAATTTCATTCCATCGTGTACCTTGACAACTAAATGACCGTCTGAACTGAGATAAACCGCCATGACCTCTCCTGAAACGGAGGGCGAGCGCATCGAGAAATCGGTGACTCATGTATGTCGAGCAGGGCAGCATGAAGGAAACGGGACAGGTAGAACGGCAAATATGTGAAAAATGAAATATCAATCAATTCAAATAAAGGAGGAACACCGATATGAAAGAAAAAACAAAATGGAACGACTATGACGCTCTGCCCCTGATTTTGGATGTTATGGATATTCAGCATATCATGGGGATTTCCAGAGCCAGTGCCTATGAGCTGGTACACACACCGGGGTTTCCAGCAGTGCGCAGCGGCAGACTGATTAAGATTAGCAAGAAAGCCTTCTTCAACTGGCTGGACAGCGGTGGCACTCCGCACGAGAACGAAAAAGAAAGGACGGCGTAATCATGAATTTGAGTATTCAAGAAAAGAAAATTCTTTATGCCTTTGCCTGTCCCAATCACCACAACACCGTGACAAGGCTCAAATGGCTGACCGCCTTGACCGTTGACCCCCAGGCCAAGCACCAGATGCTGGAGCTGGCCCGGAAGATGGAAACGGAGATGGCAGAAAGCTGGTACACCGGCTTTTATCACCAGCTCCGTGCGGAGATGGACGAGTATTACCGTGCCAAGCGCCGCCTGCGTTTGGTAAAGGAAAACACCGAGTATGAGGAGGATCTGTATGACGAAGCTGTCTAAGTATGAGAAAGAAACCATCATCAACTGGAACGAGGCGGAGAAC
>ENA-OROH01001862-OROH01001862.1-human-gut-metagenome-genome-assembly--contig:-NODE-1862-length-17976-cov-4.866916_pt1 | contig 17976 bp, 18 predicted proteins | sample MGYA00242125_ERZ509042 | MGnify/ENA primary metagenome ERZ509042 (study PRJEB26280, sample SAMEA2338738) | human gut metagenome | biome: human gut; feature: human-associated habitat; material: faeces... | reverse complement strand
TTCCCAAAAGGTCGTCACTTCCGGCATCGCATGCAATACGATAAGTCGGAAGTGGGGACCAACATCTGTGAGCCAACCGCCAAAAACATTCGATGGCTCTACTTCCGCAAACGTCAGCCTGCGTTCAGTAGAGCCATCGGGCAAGTCATCATTTGTAGATATTTTTTTCAACCTCATTGACACTGTGAGACCCAACCAAGTGGAGCGTAGTGGAACCATGCTGCTTCTCTCTGTGGCAATGGACTGAAGTTTCCACTCGTTGCCAAAGCCATTCAGCTGGGCTTTGCTTGGTGTTGCAAACACGGAGCAAACCGGACAGAGTTTCAGCCAAAGGATTTACTTTGTACTATGATTCACTTTTAACATAGGCAGATTATCCTTACCCTTAACGGGTGAATAGGATGAAATATAGCCGACTCGCTTCAAAGTTTCCAATAATTCTCTATTGAATTCATAATCTGGCAATTTCGGTCTTTTATCTTTATCGCTTATTATACTATATGTGCCACCTAGTGCCTTCAAGTAAGTATCAATATCCAACTCATTATGCCTGCTTATCATACGTGCAGCAAACTGAAGGCGTAATTTTGTATTAGAACTGCTTTTCAACAAATTCAAAGGCAGAACATCATTACTCAAATCGAGATCGTTACTATTAACAATGATAGATAGAACGAGATTGGCTGTGTCGACATCTTGAGTCAGTAAGTTTACATCAACAATCGCCAATATCCTGCGCTTATCTTCATCTTTAAATGTAGCTGATTTCAGAAGTTCCATGAAGGTTTGATAGTCAATGTTATAAGACCAATTGAGATTGGACAAAAATTCCTTTGGGTAATACAAAAGATATTTGCTTAAGGATTTTGTATTGTTTATCATGAACAAATAATCTTCGGAAAAAGGAATTCTACCTTTATTAATGAGAGTATTCAACTGCTCTTTAGATAATAAGCTCTGACGAAATTCACAGAGCTAATGATTGCCAAAATTGAGAATCTGCAGGAGAATTGGAAGAAACCGTGGTTCCTTCCGGGTGCTACACAGCCTCCTCGGAATCTCTCAGGGCGCCACTATAACGGAGCCAACTCATTGATGCTCATGATGCAGGCGGAGAAAATGGGCTACAATATTCCCGTATGGGGTACCTTCGACCGCATCACCGCCATGAACTACTCCAAGACAAAGGACGGCAAGGCTCCCATGACGGACAAGGAGGGCAACAAGCTGCCCACCGTATCCGTCAACAAAGGCGATAAATCATTCCCTGTATTCCTTACCACATACACGGTCGTCAATCAGGAAACCAAGGAGCGCATCCCCTACGACGACTACCGCCAGATGTCCAAAGAGGAGCAGGCAGACTACAAGGTCTTTCCCAAATTGCAGACCTTCAACGTCGCCGCACAGACCAATATCCGTGAGGCGCGTCCTGAACTCTACGAGAAGCTGAAGGCTCAGGCCTCAGTACCCGAAGAGCGTCAGCAGAGCGATATGACCAACCATCCCGCCATCGACAAGATGATTGATGCCAACCTCTTCTTCTGCCCCATCCATCAGGTGCGCGGCGACAACGCCTATTACAGCATCTCGAAAGATGAGATAGTGATACCCGAGCGCAGCCAGTTCATCGACAGCGAGGCTTTCGCGTCGAATACGCTGCACGAGTGCTCGCACGCCACCGGGGCTGAGAGACGTCTGAACCGCCTGAAGCCAAGCCTGTTCGGTTCAGCAGAGTATACCCGAGAGGAACTTACGGCAGAGCTCTCTGCAGCCGTCATTGCCAGTCAGTATGGAATGTCTAAACACGTCAAGAACGACAGCGCAGCCTACCTCAAGTCATGGTTGGGCTCACTCCACGAAAAGCCTGACTTCCTGAAGACTGTACTCTCAGACGTAAAGCGTTGCACGAGTCTCATCACCCAACGCATCGAGGCCATCGCACAGGAGATGGACAAAGGCGAGAAAGCCGACTATTCCCAATTCAAACCCTAGAATGAAGGGAAGGAAAAGCACTCTGCCGAAACCGTAGATGTCGCCGCCAAGCAGACCTCCGACCCTCAGGAGGAAGAGCATCACTTCAGGCGAGGAAGGTAGTTCTCTGATAATGTGAGGTTGTGTCACGTTTGAACACAACCTCATTTTGTATAATGCTGATCAAGGAAGGACCATATATTACCACTATAAAGCCCTTTTTTCTGAGATTTAGGGTTATTGTCATCCAACTTCCTTTCGTAATACAATTTCACCTCCTGCTTTACATCCTTCATCAATTTATTAAAGTTCCCATCCTATTTAAAATCAGAATATCTAGCTTTGGCTTTTGTAGTAACGTTTCTGTACGTTTAAAGGGTATCTGCTACGAAATTCCTCTTCCGACAATCTTACAGGTACACCATCCTTATCATATTGGACGCCAACTGAATCAAATGAATTTTCTTTTTGAAACTGCAGCTTAATCTTGATGGCAATATCATATTCGTCATCAGGTTCTGCATTATTCATGATATTCTTGATATTCTTGATACATCTGATATAGTTGTTGGCTTCTTGTGTCAATGAAGAAGATGCTATTACTTTGCTATCTACATAAGCCAATGGCATCAGATAGAGATTATATTTACTGAGGCTACGGCGTGGTTCCCACTTCTTTAGTATAGCGACATAATTCTTAATGCAAGCGAATCCAAGTTCTTGAATGCTTTTGGCTATAGAAGCTAAATTCGTCAAATGAATCGCATTATCTCTAAGTTCTATAAGCGCTTCAACATTATCCTTCAAGTTAGAAGGAAGTAGGGATTCCTGTTCCAATCTCTTTATAGCTTCTATGATAGAAATAGATTTAGGATTACCACATCTATTTCTGTCCAAAACTTTCTTTCTCTTAGACTTAGAACCATCTTTATTTATATAGGGCTTGTAGGCGTAAATTGAACTCTCCTTATAATTATTCTGCTTAAAAAGCTTAGCTTTGAAAAGCAACTCCCATGAATTTACGGAAAGTATGGCAAAAGTCTCCTCTCTGTACTTGAAATCAGGTTTGTTGTAAATCTCAATAGCAGACAGCATGCTACTAATAGATTTATCAATAAGGCTTTCGTACAATTGGTTTCTCTTCATAAAACAAACTCTTGAATACAATTTTTAGACTAAAATTTTATTTCTCCGCTTTCACTGTGAATCCTTCGTCTTTGGCAAGTTTGATTATGCCATGCATATAGGCAATCTCCCATTGGGTGTTGACATAGAATTCTACACCGTCACCGGATACAAGTTTACCGCCATTCATCTTGACACTATAGCGTCTGTCCTTATATTTATTATCCCATTTGCTATGAGTATCAACGGAGAGCAGCAATCCTTTGTGCTTGTGACCTCTTGAACAGAGTCCCTCATGGAAGACTTTCAAGAGCTCAGTATAGGTTACCGACGGATGCTTATCTATATATGTTCTTACCACATCAAGAACGAATTGATTCTTGGCCGTTGCCGACTTACCATTCAGAGAGAATTTTGTATAGTCGTGGTTCTCGCAATTCCTCTTGATTTTGCCTGTTAAAGTAAGATCTTCGGCATCAGCAGCATCCTCTTCATCCTCCGGAAGGTATGAAGGCCAGATTTCCATGGCTTTTTCAGCTAGCCATTTAGCACGATTCTGTATGGTTTTCTCATTCCATGCAGTCAAGCTAAGAGTATCTGACATTGTCACGATATCAGCTGCATAGAACAAAAGTCCTTGTGACTTCCCTTTGCCTGACTTCTTGGTTTGCCATGATGCATTGCTTATAGAAGTATTCAACTTTGCAGGAAGCATGGCAAGGTTGCCTAAGCAGAGTTTCAGGTCATCCCTTTGGTCTTTGTCATAACCATCCAGCATCGGCCAGTTGTCTTGCCAGTTTTTAGGTAAGAGATGTTCCAAGCTATACATATCAAACGGATAGAGCTTCGTGGCGTGTGGCTTACCCTCACGCAATGCTGTTTCCATAAGATATAATATGGCGAGTGAACGCTTATTAGGAAGGTGACTGTTTACAAAACCCTTTCTAACCATGCCGTCACTTGGTAATGCCAATGCCTGTTCTTCACTCTTGTTTTCCAGATAGTCACGCAGATCATCTATGGTAAGTATTTGGTTCAAAATCAGATTCTCACCGAAAAGGTCGCTGAAATTCTTGTTGTCACTCCGACATACCTGACGGCGAAGAACATACGACTCAATGTAACCGAAGATTTCATTACGCTCTTCTTCCGACGGAACATTCCTGAGTATGTAAAGAATGTAAGGAACAAGTGTTGTATATTCAAGTACGAATATAAGGAAGTTGATGCGCTCAATACCCGGCTTACCTGGGATTTCGCTATTAGCTATCTCAGGGTTGATATTATCATGATACAATTGGGCATACTCTAGAATATCCCATATCATATCTTTCTTGTCAAGACTATATGTACTTATCAGGTCTTTGTAATTGTTGAACAAACCTACAAAACGACGGTATCTGACCTTATGTTCAGCACTTACTTTTATGGACGGATCCTGAATCTTGATACACAGATAAGCATTGAAGAAAAAATCGATATTGGCTCTTTTGATACGGCCAGAATTTATTGTCGAATCCCAATAATTGGCAAGTTCTCTGTCTTTCTCAGAAATAGGCATCCACAAATGCTCGTACTCCTGTCTTGTACTTTCAGTGAAGAAGTAATTCTTCAGAAGTTCACCAATAGTAAGCTTTACGCCCAACGAGTTTATAGTATCAAATATTGCCTGCTCATCTTCGCCGGCCTGAAGTGATATGCCGATAAAGATTATGTGGCTCAGAAGAACATCAACATCAACTTTCTCCGGGTCGATATTTTCGTGAAAATAATTGTATGCGTCTATTACGTTGCTTGGTACGTCAGTTTCCAACTTGCAGTCTGAGTCCAGCACCATAACCTTCTCAAAATCCTGCCTGTCGTTTATGCTGTGACGTATAGCGATGTGTCTGGTTTTCGCTTTCTTGTCCCAGACAGTGAATTTACCTTCAAAGGTCTCTAAATCATCAGTTTTCAGACATAAAGATTAGAAGAACAATGCAAGCGTTGTGAAACGTTGTTACCCATCAATGACAGTCTGCAAGTCGTAAGGCGAGATTCCTGTCTGTTCCTGTTTAAGGATAATGGAACCCAGGAAATAGTCCTGCCCCGTATTGGTTATGTATTCCATATCAGACAACAGTCTTTCCCACTGCTCTTCCTTCCAGACGTAGCTTCTCTGGTAGTAAGGCACCTCCAACACTCTGTTACCATTTAGTATATCGGCAAGTTGCTTTATTCCTGCATCCATAATATATCAGATTTTGTTATTCGGTTATTAGTTTTGATGATACCCAACTTCATCTTCTGCTGCCATCAGAACCTCTTCCTCCGGCATCTCATATGACTTGATACTGTGATCTTTGAGGAAGATGTGCGACAGCGTATATTCGAGAGAGTCCAAGGTTGCTTCCCTTACCTTCGGTTTCAGCTGACACTCCCATATGGTTATGCAGTGCCATCCCATCGAGGCGAGCTTATGCTGAGTCTCAGAATCGCGTTCCTTGTTTCGGTCAATCTTCGCTTGCCAAAACTCAGTATTCGATTTCGGCATAACGAAGTATCTGCATCCTTCGTGTCCATGCCAAAAGCATCCATTGATGAAGATGCAGGTACGATACCGGCGCAGCACTATGTCAGGTTTTCCCGGTAGACGCGGATGATTCAGCCGGTACCTGAAACCACGCGACCACAGAAATTTACGCACAAGAAGTTCCGGCTTCGTGTCTTTGGCACGAATCGCAGCCATATTCCTGTGGCGTTGTTCTGTGGTCAGGCGGTCAGACATAGTTCTTTATTTTTGGTTTAACTCATTGACTGCAATAAAAAACGGTTCGTATTTCTTATTTCCTTTCGGCAGTATTATGTTGCTGTCTATCCTGACAGGTTGTTCTGATTCTGCCATATCAAATACGAAGAAAAAATCTCCGTGCTTTGGCGTGAACCCCTTTTCTGCCAGTGCCTGTCTGGATGCAATGCGGGGCCCTCTATTATTAAGCTTGTAGAGCCATTTTTCATCGGTGTCCGCATCGTAAAGCAACATATATTCAGTCCACTCAAATCCCGGCCGCAGACGCAGGGAACCAAGTTCAAACTCTGCTCTCGTATAATACATTTTATTGGACAAGATAAATTCCTTATCCTTCTTCTTTACGTATCCGACGAGAACAAGGCTATCAGCTTCTCCAGGCTTCAGACTGTATATCAGTCCCTTCTGTGGAATGCTGTCCTTTATCTGCTCGTAGGCAGAATTGTCCTGCAGAATTGATGTCAGATGCTCTTCTAAAAGAGGGCATTGGACGAGCTCCCCAGAATCCCTGTCTGCCGGAAGTAGCGGGAATGCTCCGATATTCACGGTCTCGATACTCTTATAGAAGTAGCGGTTGTATATGGATGTGCCCTCAGCACGTCCGGGGAACAATATATATCCGCCTATGATTTCCTTGCCATGCGGACGCTCATCCTCCTTTATGGCATAGTAGATAGCGTCACGGTATCGGTGCATCTGATTGATAGCATCAGGCAGAGGATAGTCTGCCATATCAATATCCGCTCCTTCGTCCAACTCGCCGTCCTTGCGGTCGTCCTGCACTCGGTATTTGGCATCATACAGGTATGTCAGGACAAAGCCGTCAGGCTTCCTGATCGTAACAACTATATCGGGGCGCTGCTCCGTTGTAGTGGTTCTTACATCCTTGCTCTTCCTGTTATAAGTATGCTGGTACTCCAAACGGACAACATCGCCGTTTGATATATTGTCAAACTCTACCACGTGAGTCATCTCGCTCTTCTGCATAGTATTTATCATCTCGGCCTTGTTTTCACGTACGTGCTCCGCATCGCTAAGTTCAAGATGCAATACCTTTGCTATCAGGCGTTTCATAACAAGGAAACACCATATTTCATAGAGTTCCCATATCTTCTTCATGCCAACATCAGTCTTACCATCCACGAGGTCGAGAGAGTTCTTTAGCATAAGCCACGACTTGTAAATCTGACTATATCCCGTTCTCTGCTGAAGAATTGCGCTTTCCTGACGGAATCCTTCAAACTCGCCCACCTTACGGAAAAATCCGTGTGCCTCCATACGGCGGAAATCTCTGTTATACTCATCAAGACGATTCCGCTCTTCAGCGTCCATATCGCCATACAGGCTGCTCACTTCATTGAATACTTCCCTAAATTTCTTTCCAAGGACGTGAAGTGAGTATTTGACGAATCTGTTTTCGCGCGTATTGACGGTATTCTCTGTCTGCTCATAGCGGAAGAAGTGCTTCTCTGCGTCAGCCCCAAGATTGCGGTAACGTTCTTTTTCGCGTTGGCTCCAGCGGCGTATGCGATCAGGACGTGCATGGTATGTCTTGCGCACAGACTTGTTGTTAGGGCATGAGATAATATAGCGTACTCCCCGAAAATACTCATCAACGACAGTCTTGAAGATGCTCAGCCAGATGATGCTGTTGTTTCTTTCGGAACGCTTGAGCGAGAAACTGCTGAACGTAAGTGTCAGGTAGTCGAATACATAATTCTCGTATTCTTCATTTATAAGGGATGTGATTTTCTGGAGGTCACTCTTCGTATCCAATTTAGGCGAAGCCACGTACAGTTCAAACGACTGCTTAACCATTTGGCCTGTCCCATCTCTATATTCGAAGGCAAAACTAAACTTTCCCGGAGAATTAAGAAAGCCAATACTTCCTACAAGTATGCCAGAATACTTTCCGTTGGGATAGAACTTGAAAGACTCACCGACTGTCTTTATCTGATGTCTGACCTTGGGCAAACGTTTCGCATCACTAGTATCCCATATATTCCTGAACTCCACTGCGAACTGATATTCACAGGTCTCGAAAACCACAGGATGCCTGTTCAGCCATTCCTCTGCTGATACTTCAGGATTCAGACTCTGGATGTCCCGGTTATCGCCAAACGGATAATACAGAGAAAGGTTTCCCTCGCTACCTGACCTATAATCGCAGTAACGTGGTGCAGCATCCTTTACGCGACGCTCAAACCGCTCCCATGCATATTCGATGGAAGCAGTGCTTATTGTAAGCCGGTATTCGCTATTCTCAAAAATCAGAACATCCATATTTCAATGACTTAGTTCCAGAAACTTGTAAATCCACTCTTGTCCTTTCCGAAACGGGCTATCATGAACTCAATCTTGTCCATGCTCTGTTTCCAATTGTTGTCTTCTGCCCGAGCTGAAAGTTTGGTGAGACACTTGTTGCACTTTTCGTAGTCACCCTCGATACGCGGGAGTATCTTCTGCATCAGGATTTCATCAAATACGTTGTCAAGGTCAGTATTGAAAGTAACGCCATCTTCAAATCCTCCCTCCTCATCCATAATTTTCTGAATTTCCTTCTTTGCTCTGTAAAGTAGGATCGTTTCGTTCAGGATTCGATAGCTTATCTTGAAGGGACTGCCCTCCAAATCACTATTGATGCTGTTGATAAACTCTAGGATTCTGTGCTGTTCATCACCTGTCAGCTCGAAATTGCCTGCTTCCATCATCTGCGTTGCTCGCACCTCATCACTGATGAACAGTTTGCCGCTTCGCGGTTTGCTTATATAGTGAAGCGCTACATCACCTGCAAAATAGGAGTCATCAAATTCATTTACGATAGTTTCAAAGGTCATTGCCCTGTCAATGACCTTTCGCGAAAATGAATTGGTAGTATCGTCCATATTGACGGTACCGATGATAATGACATTCTGAGGTATGGTCAGTCCGTCACGCTTCAGCTCTTCCACAATATCCTGACGGATAAAAGCCTGCGCATACTCTTCCTTTGACAGTGCATTCAGCTCATCTGGCTTCCACTCGGGATTGGTTGTAGCCAACCCAAGACTCATGAAGATATTGAACTCGGCGTCATAGTCATCTGCACGAAACACGGTTGCAGGAACAAGTGCATCCGTAACGATAGTTCCGTCCTTTTTCTTCTTTCTTGACTCGATAACACTCAAGAAATCCGCAAAGTATTCCTCTACGGGCGCAAGGTTCATCTCATCAAGGCATACAAAGAAGGGAACTTCAGGATATTGCTTTGCCTTCACAAGAAAACGCATAAAGTCTGTCACATAGTAGTTCTTGTTGACAGAAGAACGGAAACCAGTAATGTCGGTTGCATCGTGCCAGTTAGGCTTGACACTCACTAGGAGGTAGTTTCCGGGCGATGTTTCCGAAACATTAAGATGACCGTCACAAGGGCAAGTTGCAAATGCAAGTTCCTTTACCTTCTGGCTCTTTCCGGTACCGGAGAAACCTCCCAGAATTAGGAAAGGCTTGGTCTTTATCGCAGCAATGTATGAGTATTCCTGAGAATTTAATTCGGTTGATTCACCTGCAGGCTCAACAGGCTGTTTATTTTCAGGATTGCCTGTTCCCGATGGGGTACTCAGACTGTCAAAAAATGCACGTTTGTTATTTCTTTCCAATGCCATAGTCATAATCTCCTTATAATTTGGCTCTAATATTATATTGTTGTGATCATCAACTCGTACAGCTTTGCTATATTGATTGATAGCATATTTTATATTTGCAAGATTGCCTATAGGTTCTCCCCATATATCTTGGCATACCTGTTCTAGATTCCGTACATCCGGATTCTCTTCTATGTATTTGATAATAGAAGTTAACACAGGTAGAGGTTTACAACCTTGTGCGAAACTTTTTGTATAGGGATTAGGTATGTAGTATGTCCATACCCATTTTTCCAAATATGATTCAGCCTCATTCTCCGATACATTCCTATTAAAACGAGGTATATATATTTGGTTATCTATACAATACAAGCCCAACTGACATGCAAGCTGATATGCTGTTCTAGTAAAGCCTTCACCATAGATAGAACCTGACATATGAATTTTGAATTCATTCTCCGCCATTTCCTCTTTGGGAAGTTCTTGAACCAATTCCACAACATGTTCTACTTTTGGCATTCGCCATTTACATAATACATCTCCCATATCATCTTATGTATTGAGTTGAAACTACACCATTGGCTATTGTCGCAATGAGATGTCTTCTTGTTCCTGTAAAGAAAGGATAATACTTGGAAGCAGAGGCCTCATTAGCACGTTCTACTCTTATAGAATACATCCCATTCCCGTTATGAGTTATATGCAGAAAATCACCTAGCCTTACTTCCAATAATCTACACATGGTTTTGAAATCACCTCCGAACCTGAGGTCAGTAGCATTATTGAAAGTCACATCATATATGGAGCCTTCGCCGTTTATCTGAAATGAAACAGAATCTCTGCCGTCAAAGAACTCATAATAGACATAAGCCGTCAAACTCACTTCGTGAGTTATATCATGCTTCATGATTTTCCTTATATATACTTTCATAGTTTCAATTTATTCCAATAGTCAATAAGGGATTGCTCCCGTTTTTCTATTTCGTTAAGCATTTCTGCATTAAAATGTATCGGGTATCTGCTTTTTTCCGTTTTAGGATCAACGTCTGCAGTACGGTATCTGATACCCTTTGTCATTCTATCGAGAAGACTCAAATAGTCTCGGCCAAGAATTTTCCATTCCTTGTCCTCCAAAAGATTCTCTTCTGCAGCTATCTGGATCGTCCATTGCTCTGCAATGACTCTTGCAATGTTTGGAAAGGTCTTGCTTCTCCATTTCTGCCTATCTTCTTTAGTCTTGGTTTTTGTAAGACCATCCGAATACCATTTAGGCTGAGACTTTCCGCTTCCGAAGTATATTCTTTCTCCATGATCTGAAGTTTCCTTGGATGGATGAAGAGGACGTAGATTCTTCAACCAAAGGCACGTATTCTTTGAGTAAGGGTCTCCAAACATATATGGTTGGATTGACTGATCTGGCTTTCTCCAACGGGAGCTCATTACTCCAACGGGATTCTCTATGGCAATACGTTTGACATCTGCACGTGCCAGAAACATAAAGAAGGCAGCACCATCTTCCTGATCGCGTTTTCTTGTAGGGAAATTGGGGTGTGGACGCCTTTCCTCGACAGGTTTATCTTTGTCTTCAGGATGATACATCCACTTAGCTCCACTTACTGCAAGGAAGGTGCATGGGGGGTGACCAATCATGATATCCCAATCTCCTTCAACAACTGCCTGCTCGCCATTTTGGAGAGTAAGGTTTGTCTTGTTCAGAACGGTTGTAACATCATGATTAAAATGCCATTCAGGATGCGGGTCCTTGATTTCAGTTCCGAATATTGTTCCGCTACAGTCAAACAAGTCACAGCTATAAGCATTGTGTCCCATGGCACGGAATGCTCTGCAGCAAGCCTGACTTTCTTCACATGCAATAAGTATATTGAGTTTTCGCTTCATTATTCTTTTGACTTTAATACATCATACATCGCCTCTGCTATTCCTTTTGCAAATAACACGGGTACTGCATTTCCGATCATTTTATAACAATACGGATTAGAGGCTACAAATTTGTAGTCCATAGGAAATGACTGCAGCAGCGCAGCTTCCCTGATAGTTATTGTTCTTAATTGCTCAATGTCCGGGTGAATAAACATATATCCATCTTTGTGTAAATGAGCAACTATTGTAGGTGATGGCTTATCCCATTCTATATTTCTATATTTTATATGATTGGAGGTATGGCCTGTTATTTTAGTGTAGAATTCCATTTTCTCCTTTTGAGAAAACTTGTTCATATTATTTGCAAGCCACTCCGTAAAGAGTCTCTGGTCACGTTCGCCATGATAGCGCGGTATATGAAGATCTATCTGTTCTCCATTCAGCTGCTCATGGGATATATTTGCACGTCCGACCTTCTCTATCTTATCCTTTGGTGTCAGCTTTGGCATCATGCCGATAGCATCCTTAACGGTCTTGTGGGCAGCCTTGCTTTTGTGGGCATTCAAAGCCGTATAGAAATCCTCTGTATTAAAAACGGAATCGTGTTTCGTTCCGATAATTATGGTCCTATTTCTTTTTTGAGGAACATCAAAATCTTCTGCACAATATACAGATTCCTTCAACGTTTCGGGGGTTCTGATATCATACCCGATAGCCTTGAAGGCTTCAAAGATTCGTTCGCGAACAGGTTTGTCCCCAGGACACGCGCTAAGCAGTCCCGGCACATTCTCAAACACAAATGCTTTCGGTTTGAAGAAGGCAACGATTTTAACGAAGCTCTCAAAAAGATAGTTTCTGTAGTCATCTTTCATTGAATTCGGATCTTGTGCTCTTCCTGCAATAGAGTATGCCTGACAAGGAGGACCTCCGATAATCAAATCGACTGTTTCGTTGCCGACTAGACCTGCAAGGCCTTTTTCAACAACAGACTCGTGATTTTCCTTTTCGTATAGTTTTTTTGTCTCTTCTGTCCAATTTCCATGTATCAGTTCTTCTGTTTTCTGAACATCAAACTTGATTACGCGCTTCTTTGCCTCATTCTCTGAATGATGCCACTTATCTATGAGCCGTTGGCGCAAGGTGTTCACCATAGGGGTTTCCCATTCAACATGAGCCAATCCTTCAAACTTCTCTGTCTGTAAGAAGCCCTCACTGAGACCGCCACAACCGGCAAATAAATCAATAAAAGTGTATTTCTTCATCATTCAATGTCAATTACTTTATTTTGTACGTCATGAATAGACTTTATAGCTAATAATTTGTCTTTTACCTTATCCAAGGATGCTTTGAAATAAGATTTATCCATAAATGCAAGCGGCCTAGTTCCCCCAAGCAGATTAAAATATCTGGAGATATACTGACCACGAGCGTCAAATGCATTCTGCATTATCTCTGGATTTTCCATCAGAAATTCAAGGACACCCATCATGGCAGGTTTATGTCTTATCAAACCAAGTTCGCCAAAACGGAGGGTTCTGAAGTCTTGAGACTTAAAAAGCACTTCAGTGAGTTCTGTTGGATTAGTCCTTGACTCGTCATATGTCAGGTATGTATGCCACCATAACCCTGCGAATGTCGTTCGCATGAAATGGTCGTTCTCATGCCAATGATTGAGTATGTACTTTTCATCTACGCCATCCTCCAAAACTTTCGGCCATCTTTGTTGGACGTATGGGAAAAAGTCTACATGCGCCAGATAAACCCATAAGTTAGGTAGAGATGCAAGAAGAGGGCTAATTGAGCTGTATGCCTTATATATCTCGACTGCTGAGGTAAAATCATCCTCAGGATCAAGCCTGTCAAGCAAGCCTTCCGGCTTATATACATTAGCCAGTGATTTTACCTTTGATGGTTCAAATGGAAAGATTTCACCCTGATAATCGGATACATGTATGTTGCGTCTAAGCTCCTCCATGTATGAACGCTTGAATACTTTCTGCAATTCCATAATCAGTCCTCCTGTTCTTCTGTTTGTGAGTTCGCAATACGTTCAAGACTGTCTAGCATACGCTTGTACGGATCTTTGAGCAGCATATCTGCTACACGATACACCTGATTCATGTCTGTAAGGTCGTAAGTACTAAACTGAGGTTCAGCCATTCGTGCCATCAGACTGTCTGCCCACAATTTACCTGAATCCTTATAATCTGATAGGTTACTGAGCGCATACACCAAAGCATTATGCACCAGAGATGAGTGGATTATTTCCGGGAAAGCATTTCCAATACGCTGATACTGTATGAACAGGTCATGCGGCATCTCAATCAGAATCCTATCATTATCAAGATTGAACCATGTACGTTCTATTCCGTCAGCAGCCTCTATTATCTGCATGAAAGAACCTGCTGCATAAAGTTTATCGAATTTTATGTTGGTATTCCACCATGCAAGCGGGAATACTGCAAGCAGGTCACCGGCTTCAAGGTCAAATGAAAAACCATGATAATCCTCATGGAAATCCTTGTTTGTATAGCCAAAAAGCTGCCCCGTAACAGCTATAAAGCACTGAAAGTCTATGCGTCCGTTTACATCCTTCCTGCCCAAAATAATCTCGAATTCTGGGGTAGCAGATTTAAAACATAGGCGCATAAAGGTCTTCTTGCAAGTTACCTCGCAAGCATACAGAGCCTTACCTTCTTCTACTAGGCGGGTGATATCCTTGTTACACTGGTTCAGTTTAATATTGAACCTATAGTCTGTTTCCGTCTTTACCGGATCTGCCATCTGAATGCATCCCTCCTTCAGAAGAGGATATACATCATCATAGATGCCAAGAACCGGATACGGCAATGATACATTATATTTCATGCAATTCCTCCGCTGTCATTTTAAGTGAGTGCTTCATACTATCTGAAAAACGTATTCTTATGCGCATACTCCCTTTATTCATGTGCAAGTCCCTAATTATGTTCCCGCTGACATTTCCCATGCTAGATTCAGCCACGGACAATTCTTCGTCGCTTTCCTCACCGACAGCAAAAAAACGCAGACGGGCATTATCAACCTCGTTTTCCGGATGCAGTACTACATAATGGTATATCTTTCCGTCTTCTTTCTGAGAGAATGTACGGTAAGGCACATTGATAGGCGTTGCAAATATACCTTTCTCACCACCTTGATCTGGTGTGTGTGATGCAGTAGCATCACTAGGCTTCTTTATTCCCGGAGAATTTGGCTTACGCTCTCCACTGCCATTTCCAAACCGCAGACGACCTTCGCCGTCGCTAGCAGGAGTTGTGGTATTTATCATCACATGACCAGTCGAAGATGAGTCTTTTCTTGGAGAGATTCCTGGATTATCATCTTCTTTCGGGATATCTGTTGTGTAGGAAGTACCGTCTTCTTGAATCTTTCCGGTAGGCTTACCCTGAACTGAGTCCATTCCATTGTCTGTTTCCATATCCTCGTCCTCTTCCTGCGATGTAGGAATATACAGAAAATCCTCAAGTCCCTTGATATTAACAGCTAATTTTTCATTCAATGCAAAAGTTTTATTGAGAGATTTATTGATAAAATCATCCATCTCTTGCATTGCAACACGTCCTTTGCCATTGACACGGGTACCCTCACGCCAATTGTTCGGCTTCCACTCATCGTGGGCAGGGTTCTCTAAATTTACGAGTATCTCGTTACCTTTATCGCTGTCACAGAAGAACACTCCATACATTCCGTAGTTCGTTTGTGTGCGCTTGCTGTATATCAGCATCTGACTGGCTCTGAGGTAGGCAATCTTATCAGTTGCTCCCTTGGATTTTGAAACAAAAAAACATACGTGGCCAAGCAGGGAAAGTTCTGTTTCGTAAAGCAAGTACTTCTTTGAAGTATTAGCAAGACGTACTGCATCGAAATAGGGGCGCGGATTGTAATAACCGGCCTTTCTTGTGTTGTCGTCTAGTTCCTCAAAGGTTTCCTCCATCAAATCCGCGATGGTATGCTTGTCAATATGAACGGTTCCGTTGATATCTACAACCAATTTTCCATTCAGGATAGCCATCCAGAAGTTACGGAGTACGGCTTCCGTCATTTCCTTCACGGCTTCATCCGTATATTTTAAGTTGAAGCCAAGGATATTTATATCAGTACCCGGCTCAGAACGGCGGAATCTGGCAGGAATATCAGCTTCATCACAGATAGGCTTGCCGTTTCTGTCATCGTAGTAACCGAAAGCCACTTTCTTGCATCCTTCATACAGATGTGTACAGAGAGAGGTTGCTCCCTCGAAATATTTTTCAAACTTGTCTGTGCAGGTACTTACGATAATTGTACTAATCGGCGAAAGCAGATAATAGGCAGCCTTTCCGAAACCGAAAGAACCTCCTGCAGTGGTATCATCTTTTGCACTCACGCCGGCAGATCGAACAAAGGCATAGAAAGGGCTGTCCGTCTTTCCTTCTTCATACGCCATACCTTTTGTATTGAAGTCACTTATACGGACATATCCCAAATGTTCTGCATACAAATTGTCGTCGAACAATTTCAGCATAGGTTCGTATATTGCCTTCGCATTGCGGTTGTTGGGATAATAGTCTATGCAGCCTTGTATATGATTTTTCAATTCAAAGAATTGCGGATACTCATTTCCGCGCATTTCCTTGAATGAAAACTCCATCCTTACAGGTTCAGACTTGTCAAGCACTGCATCCAATGAATTCTGGATACTTTCTCTAACAAGCGAAGCGTAAGGATGATGCTTGAAATTCTGTTCCATGGCATTATTCGGACCGACCTCCTGCACATTAGGTTGGTCTGCAAAATACCATTTGCAATTCTTTTCTCGTCCTGCCATTGTTATATTGATAAATAGTAGTTTTCTATTAGCTGCATTTCCATCACAGCTCCTTCTGAACCTTCAGGAAACACACAAGTCTCGTCATCGCCATTTACCTCAGTCGCACCCATTGAAAGACAAGCGGCGATGTATGAATAGCGGTCGCTTTCGCTTCTGCCGCAAGCGGCTGCACCTTCGGAAAAGAAGGCTATGAGTTTCTTGCGCTGGGATTCAGAGTACTCCTTCACTTCCCTGCGGATCTGTATCTTGATTGTCTTCATAGGGGGGCTTTTTTAATCAGTCCTCCTTGACCAGTGTACGCATCGGTACATTGAGGACTTTGGCTATCAAATCGAGCGTTTCAAGAGTCGGTTGCTGACGGTTGGCACAATATGCGTTCACCGTGCTGAAACTTTTCCCTATCTTCGCTGCCAATTCCTTTTGCGAAACGTTCCTTTCTACGAGCGCAACCTTGATTCTATTCAATCTGCTTTCCATATAGTTCATTGATAAAATTTATTGCACGCAAAGATAATGATTTTTCTGCAGAATATAGCATGATATCGCATATTCTGCTCAAGTTTCCGCTCAAATCATAGATTTTGCCGTAAATTCAGCACATTTCGGCTCAAAAAAATGCAGAATAAGCCTCAAATAACACGCAACAAGGGAGAGCATCCTCACGGACACTCTCCCTCTCAAGTTATATGCATGAACAAAAAAGTAGGATTCCTTTCAGTCGCCAGACCGCAGCCGCATTTGGCGCTTTGGAAGGAGCGACTAACTTCGCAGAAGAATATGCACAATACCCGGAGCAGGATAAAGCCGAGCTTCCCGTAAAAAGAGAAACACCGCCTTACGCGCATATAAATGGTATCTCCACGAACCTTTCCAAAAAGCAGATGCATAATCAGGGCGGGCAACGATTAAAAGCACCACTCAGCGTCAGTTTGGGGAAACTGCTCCACTGCAACTTGTAGCTGTGGAGCCGCCGCCAAAATGGTCAGCCGCAGGATTGTCCTACGGCTGACCGGTGTCTGTATCTTACACAAAAGTGAAGGGATAGATGTAGAAGTAGGTGTCGTCATTCTCGTACTTTTGCAAGAACGATGCAATGACCAATGTAGAACTACATCCTTGGTTATCTGTAAACATTCCAGAGCCCTATACAAAACAACCTATAAACAAGGAGCTATACAGACGTATCTTGAAAGCCTTTACAACCAATTGGGACTGCAGATATGGCTTCTATCTGGATGACGGAAGGATCTATATATACCGAAGTGACTTCTTGCTCTGCCGATTCAGGTTAAATATCGGTGAACCTATTGCTAATTTCCAAATTGCAGCAGATACACAACAGAATGCAGCCATCATTGCGTTTGAGAATGCCATGGAGTCGGTAGAGCATCGTTGGTATTTGATCGCTGATTCCGGCGAAGAACGACCTGCAAATCTGAAATATTGCAAGTATTACCATGGGGAAACCGAATGTCCTAAACAAATTCAAAATACGATTGCAGCGAAGTTTTGGCATGGAGAGATGATGTTTATCGTAAATAAGCTAGATGTGAATCATTGGAAACAAATTGCCATGCATACGAAGGAAGATTTGAATGAAGACCAGTTGCAGTTCATCTCCAAATACAGTGAAGAGTAATTTGCCATTATCCTCTATATAGAAGAGCTTTACTTGGAAAATTGGGACTATCCATCTGATTGTGTAAATAGAAAACTACGGGATTTTTCTCGTAGTT
>ENA-OROH01001859-OROH01001859.1-human-gut-metagenome-genome-assembly--contig:-NODE-1859-length-18002-cov-13.137572_pt1 | contig 18002 bp, 15 predicted proteins | sample MGYA00242125_ERZ509042 | MGnify/ENA primary metagenome ERZ509042 (study PRJEB26280, sample SAMEA2338738) | human gut metagenome | biome: human gut; feature: human-associated habitat; material: faeces... | reverse complement strand
GCAAACTTTTAAAACAGGAATTAGAAGTTATTTTTCAACTCCTGATTCGCATTATATATTAATCATGAAAGATCAGCCTATGAAAACAAACAAATGGCTACTTACGCTGCCGGTGTTGGCATTGCCTTTCTACGCGTGCAACAACAAACAATCACAGTCTGACGAGCAGACAGAGAAGAAACCGATGAACATTCTCTACATCATGTCGGACGATCATTCGTACCAGACAATCAGCGCGTATGATACCCGGTTTATCCAGACACCTAATATCGACCGGATTGCCAACGAGGGTGTACGTTTTACCAATAGTTTTGTAGCCAATTCCATCAGTGGTCCCAGCCGGGCGTGTATGCTGACAGGTAAGCACAGTCATGCGAATGGCTTTACTGATAATAGCTCGACTTTCGACGGCAGTCAGCAGACGTATCCGAAGTTATTACAGAAAGCCGGATACCAGACAGCGATTATCGGGAAATGGCACCTGACCTCCGCTCCTACCGGATTTGATTATTCGGAAATCCTGATCGGACAGGGTATTTATTACAACGCACCATTTATCAAGAACGGCGAAGAGATTACCTCGAAAGGGTATGCGACGAATGTTATCACCGACAAAGCTATCGACTGGCTGGAGAACCAACGCGACAAGAGCAAACCGTTCTGCCTCTTGCTTCATCACAAGGCTCCGCATCGTACCTGGATGCCGGATTTGCAGGATTTGGAGCTTTTCAGCGACAAGACTTTCCCGCTGCCGGATAACTTCTACGACGATTATGAAGGCCGTCAGGCGGCTGCAGCCCAAGAGATGAGCATCTTCAAGGATATGGATCTGGTCTATGACCTGAAGATGGCGGATAAAGAAAACGAAATCCATACGACAACCGGATTGGAAGAAGTAGGGCGCCACATGTACGACACCATGACACCCGAAGAGAAGAAGGCTTGGGATGCTCACTACGATCCGATCATCCAGAAATTCAAGAAGGCGAATCTTTCCGGCAAGGCTTTGGCAGAATGGAAATACCAACAGTACATGCGGGATTATCTGCGGGTGATCCATTCGGTGGACCGTAACATCGGTCGCGTACTGGATTATCTGGAGAAAGCCGGATTATTAGAGAATACCATGATTGTCTATACATCCGACCAAGGTTTCTATATGGGCGAACATGGCTGGTTCGACAAACGCTTTATGTATGAAGAGTCATTCCGCACACCGTTGCTGGTTCGTCTGCCGGGTGGTATTCATGAAGACGTGGATGCGTTCGTCCAAAATATCGATTATGCGCCGACCATTCTGGAACTGGCTGGTGTGGAAATTCCTAAAGACATGCACGGTGAATCGTTCCTGCCGTTCCTGAAAGGAGAAAAACCTACTCACTGGCGCGATGCCTTGTATTATCACTTCTACGAATATCCGGCTGAACACGCAGTGAAGCGCCATTATGGTGTCCGCACAGATCGCTACAAGCTGATCCATTTCTACAACGACATCGATGCGTGGGAATTATACGACCTGCAGGAAGATCCGTCGGAAATGAAGAATATTTACGGCCAGCCAGGTTATGAGGAGATCACCCGTCAGTTAGAAAAGAAACTAGTGGAACTGCAGCAGCAGTACCAGGATACCACAGCATTGGCGTTGAATCACTTCTAAACGGGAAGCTTGACAACAATAAAAACACAGAGGCACGGAAACAAGGAGCAAAATTGAAATTCCTGTTTCCGTGCCTCTTCTATTAATTGATTCATTCTTCCGTCAAAAGACTTCTCAATTATCTGAATTAGGAGACTTTCCAAACAATACTTATACCAAAGTCTATAGCTTAGCTAATTCTTCCACAAACCGTTGGAGCCGGATGACATATACTTTGGGAAAAGGAATTTCTTCCAAGACCCGGAAATGCGCATCCTCACTGACTATATAATCTGCTCCTGCAACAATGGCACAATCCACAAATTTATTATCATCAGGATCTTGCTCAATAAGGCGGAAACGAAAATGGGAAGTATAAAAGCGTGTAAATGGACTACGCACAATCGCATTTACCACATTGTAGGCCACCGCTTCGTTTGCCACACGTTCCAAGATTTCTTGGTATTCTTCCAAGATTTCATTCGTCACACAGAGTTCATATTTTCCCTCTCGAAATGCCTGCCAAGCAGGGCGATAAGAACTATGCACTGACAACATTTGTACCAAGCAGTTGGTATCTATCACTACAAACCGCTTCATGACTTATATGGTGTACGATAATGAACTTCGCCCAGTTCTTTCAATGTCTGTTCGTTCCACTCACCCGATTGCCAGAGTTTATCCAATTCTTCATCGGCACGACGAGCATAGAACTCTGAAATGACATGCTTCAGTTCCTCCAATTCTTCTTCACTGCGGATTCCTGCCATAATATCAAGCATCTCCAACTGTGCCTTATTAAATACCGTTCTGTCCATGATTCATCCAGTTTTCAGTAATCTTACATCTGCGAAGATACAAAATATTCTCTTGCCACAGTATTTCTCCCCTATTATCTCATCCTTCTTATTCCCGCAAAGATCAAGCTATCATTCCATTGAACGGGCGATACCTAATTCCAAACCACGAAGCTCAGCCAAACCACGCAGACGGCCGATACAGGAATAGCCCGGATTGGTTTTCTTCCGCAAGTCATCCACCATCTGATGACCGTGGTCCGGACGTACCGGGATAGAGACTTTCAGTCGTTGTTGTATCTCCAGCAAAGCCTTCATCATGCCATACATATCAACATCACCTTCCAGGTGATTGGCTTCGTAGAAGTTTCCTTCGGCATCCCGTTTCGTACTGCGCAAATGAACGAAATGAATCCGGTCGGCAAACTCATACATCATCGCAACCAAGTCATTGTCGGCACGCACGCCGAATGATCCGGTACAGAGACACAAGCCATTCGATTTGTTAGGCACTCTTTCTATCAGTTGACGGAAATCATCTGCCGTTGAAAGGATACGTGGCAGACCTAAAATCGGATAAGGCGGATCATCGGGATGAATCACCAGATCAACACCTACTTCATCGGCCACCGGTGTTATTTCAGACAGGAAATAAACCAGATTATCACGTAACTTGTCGGCATCCACGTCTTTGTAACGATCCAATGCTTCTTGGAACTGTTCGAGGGTGAAGCTTTCTTCCGAACCGGGCAGTCCGGCGATCATGTTGCGTACCAGGCGCTGTTTCTCTTCCTCATCCATCTGTTCATAGCGGCGACGGGCTATTTCCTTATCCGCTTCCGAATATTCCTGTTCTGCTCCGGGGCGTTTCAGGATGAAAAGATCGAAGGCCAAGAAAGCAGCCCGCTCAAAACGCAAAGCCTTCGAGCCATCGGGCATGGTATAAGCCAAGTCGGTACGTGTCCAGTCGAGGACCGGCATGAAGTTATATGTCACACAACGGATCCCGCAGGTAGCCAGATTCCGCAAGGTCTCTTTATAGTTATCAATATAACGCTGGAAATCGCCGGTCTGCGTCTTGATATGTTCGTGTACCGGGACACTTTCCACGACACTCCAGACTAAACCTGTTTCAGCAATCAGTTGTTGCCGTTTCCGGATTTCTTCTATACTCCAAACTTCTCCGTTGGGAATATGATGCAGCGCATGGACGATATCAGTGACTCCAGCCTGCCGGATATCCCACAGACTGACCGGATCATTCGGTCCGTACCAGCGCCAGGATTGTTTACATAGATACATATTGATGAGTTTTTGAATTAACTAAATAGAAAATGCGTCGAAGCCGCCGTCAATAACGGTCAAAGTACCGGAAACGAAACGCGAAGCATCACTTGCCAGCCATTGCAGTGTACCCAGCAATTCTTCCGGCTCACCGAAACGCTTGAAAGGTGTATGAGCCAGAATGGTTTCTGCCCGCGGTGTCAGGCTACCGTCCGGATTCGTCAATAAGGTCCGGTTCTGTTCGGTCAGGAAGAATCCCGGAGCAATGGCATTCACCCGCAAGCCCGGACCAAACTTCGTAGCCAGTTCGCCACACATATATTTCGTAAAGTTAATGACAGCCGCTTTCGCTACTCCATAACCTGCCACCCGTGTAAGCGGACGCAATCCGGCTTCGGAAGCAATATTGATAATTGAGCCCTGCTTCTGCTCCACCATGGCACGGGCAAAAATCATCGTTGGTAAAACCGTTCCGAAGAGATTCAGATCCACCACTTGCCGCATGGCTTCCAAATCCAAATCGAAAAGGGTTTTGTCTGGGGCAATTGTTGCTCCCGGCATATTTCCTCCGGCTCCATTAATCAGCACATCTATCCGGCCAAAACGTTCCATGATGTCGGCATAATTCTGCTCCAGCCGCTCTTTATCGAGTACATTCGTTGTATAAAACACAGCTGTTCCTCCGGCTTTCACCGCTTCGTCGGCCAACTGATTCCCGACTTGTTCATTTCGGCCTAAAATCACCACTTTCGCTCCTTCTTCAGCAAAGTGGCGTACCATCGCCCGGCCTAATACACCGGTTGCTCCGGTGATGACGATTACTCTATCTTTTACATCAAACAGATTCATATTTTATTGCATTAATTCGTTTGTAAATTATCCATTTTCATTGTCGTTACGAAAGCGGCCTAACTTACTCGTTTACAACGCCTATAATCCCAATCAAGAAGATCAGGCAACAACTCCTTAAAAAGCCGGCGTGTTTTTAGGAAAAGGTAGGCAGCTATTTAAACGAAATAAACGGGAATCGATTTTGATTCCTGTGAGTTTCATTTTCGGTTCTCGTTTATTTCAGAAAATGATTAACCACCGATAATCTTATATCTCGGTACTAACGTCTTCATGATGATCCAGCCCACCAGATAAGCTACCGAGCAAATACAGAAGATGATGAAGTATCCGGCCGGTTTCCCGACAAATCCCAGAAACTCCAACTGTACCTCATCGGCATAGACAAAGAGATTTCCGGCACATGCCTGCATCAACATCGAACTGACTCCGCCGGCCATACCACCAATTCCCGTCACTGTGGCAATCGCATTCTTCGGAAACATATCGCTCACAGTCGTATAGATATTTGCAGACCAGGATTGATGCGCCGCACACCCGATACCAATCAAAATAACCGGGAACCAGGGAGAATACGTTCCCAACGGCTGGGCAAACAAAACGACCAACGGAATGAAGGCAAAGATCAACATCGCTCTCATACGCGCCTCATAAGGATTCGTCTTCATCCGCTTAATAAAAATTGTAGGAAGCTTTCCTCCATACAACGATAGCATGACGATGGCATATAAAGTAAAGATCAACGCCATTCCCAATCCTTCTGTCGTCTTGATTCCAAACTGAGTATTCAGATAGGAAGGAGTCCAAAAGAGGAAGAACCACCACACACCATCCGTACAGAATTTACCCAGCAAGAAAGCCCAAGTCTGCCGATAGCGGAAGCATTCCAACAAAGACATCTTCTTTTCATTAGCCTGATCCACATCCACCAAATCAGCTTCCAGTAACTTGTCCTGCCCGATGTATTCCAGTTCGGCAGCATTGACAAACCGGCTCTTCTCTGGCGGTGTATACATGAATACCCAAAATCCCATCCAAATGAAGCCTAATACACCTATGATAACGAATGATAATTCCCAGCCCCAATATTTAGCCAGCAACGGAATCGTCAACGGTGCAGCCAAAGCACCAATAGAAGCGCCCGCGTTAAAAATAGAAGTCGCAAACGCCCGGTCCCGTTTCGGGAAATATTCGGCTGTCACCTTGACTGCCGCAGGGAAATATCCGGCCTCTCCAATAGCCAATACACAACGGGCCGCCAAAAAGAAGTACATACTGAAGGTCGCGATCAAGACAGCCATATCACCCGTAGCCATCATCAATTGTGTCCGATCTTCAAGTCCGACACAGGCTTCTGTTGCCACACCACAAAAAGCATGCAGGCAAGCACCCAACGACCACACCCCGATCGACCACAAGAAACCAGCCTTCGTTCCCATCCAGTCGATTACCCGACCGGCAAACAACATTCCGATCGCATACACAATCGAGAAGGTAGCTGTAATCCGACCGTAATGGATTTCATTCCAATGAAATTCGGGTTTGATAAATTCATCCCAGGTCAAAGACAGCACCTGACGATCCAGGTAATTGATCGTCAGGGACAGAAACATCATGATACAGATAGTCCATCTGTAATTTGTCATCTTCATTTCTCCGTGTTTGTTCATGTCATTCCGATTAAAAGGTTAGCCATCTGTCTCATCAACCTCTTGCCTGTCGGATAACCTCCAAAGCAAACCGGCATTTCTCTGTAATATAATTCCAATCCTGAGCCGCGATCCGATCTTTTGGGAAGAGTTTAGAACCCATTCCTACACAAGTCGTTCCCGCTTTCATCCAGGCTGTCAAATTCTCTTCCGTCGGTTCTACGGCACCTGTCGCCATAATCATCGACCAGGGAAGCGGAGCCTTGATATTCTTCACAAACGAAGGTCCGCCCACATTTCCCGCCGGGAAAATCTTTACCAGGTCACAACCCAATTCCTGCGCCTCGCCTATTTCCGTTACCGAACCACAGCCCGGCGTATAAGGCACCAAGTGACGATTACACAAACGCGCCACTTCCGGATTCAGGTACGGACCGACCACAAAGTTTGCCCCGTACTGTAAATAAAGGGCAGCTGTCGGAGCATCTACTACGGAACCAATACCCAAAATCATCTCCGGACATTCCCGACAAGAGAACTTCATCAGATCAATAAACACCTCCGAAGCGAAGTCGCCCCGATTTGTAAACTCAAAAGCACGGACGCCACCTTCATAACAAGCCTTCAATACCTGGCGAGCCACTTCGGCATCACTATGATAAAAGACCGGGACCATACCCGTCTGTTGCATTGCCTGCAACACTTGTAATTTCGTAAATGCAGCCATTTGTTCTCCTTTCCTCTGTTAACGTGAAACCCGACCAGAGCCATCGCCCTTCATCAGATTCTCAACCTCTTTTACTGTTACTTCATTATAATCTCCATAAATCGTATGCTTCAGGCAAGAAGCCGCCACGGCAAAATTCAATGCCTGCTGATCATCCTGCGGATATGTCAGCAAACCGTAAATCAGACCGCCCATGAAAGAATCACCACCGCCCACACGATCTACAATGTGTGTGATGTCATAGCGAGGTGACTGGAACAGCTGTTTGCCGTCATACAAAACACCGCCCCATGTATTATGGTTGGCATTGATTGAACCACGCAACGTGATAATTACTTTCCGAGCACGCGGGAAACGTTGCATCAACTGTGTACATACACTTTCAAACTCAGCAGCATTCACTTCGCCGGCTGTTGCCGTCACATCAAAACCTTCCGGCTTGATGCCGAATACTTTCTCCGCATCTTCTTCATTTCCGAGAATGATGTCACAGCCTGCCACTAAATCCGGCATTACCTCAGATGCTTTCTTTCCATATTTCCACAGATTCTTCCGGTAATTCAAATCGCAGGAAACCGGAATACCCAACCGATTGGCTGTCTGAATCGCTTCCAGGCAGACATCTGCTGCTCCCTGACTGATTGCCGGTGTAATTCCCGTCCAATGAAACCAGTCTGCACCGGCCAAAACCTGTTCCCAGTCAATCATACCCGGTTTAATTTCCGAGATAGCCGAATGAGCCCGGTCATATACAACCTTACTGGCGCGAGCCACAGCTCCTGTTTCCAGAAAATAAATACCCATACGGTCGCCTCCATAAACAATATGGTCGGTCTTAACTCCGTGTTTATGTAAATCTTTTACACAAGCGGCAGCAATATCATTCTCAGGCAAGCGAGTCACAAACCCAGCTTCCATTCCATAATTAGCCAATGATACAGCTACATTCGCTTCACCACCACCAAATGTGGCACTCAATTCATTTGTCTGACTAAAACGTAAATATCCGGGAGTTGCCAATCGAAGCATAATCTCACCGAAGGTTACTATCTTTCCCATGTGTGTTCTAATTTATCCGTTAAAAGTTAAAATATCGTTTTGCATTATAATAAGAAATATCTGCTACCATCTGTTTCAGGAAATCCATCTCACTCCGTGGTAACTTTCCTGCCTCTATATCTTCACCAATCAAGTTACACAAGATGCGACGGAAATATTCATGACGCGGATATGAAAGGAAGCTGCGTGAGTCCGTCAACATTCCTACAAAACGGCTCAACAATCCCATAGCCGACAAGGCATTCATCTGCTTCCGCATCCCATCTTCCTGATCCAGAAACCACCAGCCCGAGCCTAACTGCATCTTTCCCGGAACGGTTCCGTCATTATACGTATAAGCCAATGTTGCCAGTACTTCATTATCCTTCGGGTTCAAGCTATACAAGATGGTTTTCGTCAGTTTCCCAACCTGGTCAAGCCGGTTAAAGAAACGATGTCCTACAACCGAACAATTCACTTCCATGATGGCATCAAAACCCGTATCCGGTCCCAAAGCCTGAAACATGCGGGTGGAACTGTTGCGCACAACACTGATATGATACTGCTGTGCCCAGCCTTTTTCCCAGTCCATGACAGCCAGTTCAAACAACAAGGCACTCCGGAAACGGCGGATCTCCGTTTCATCCAATAACTTTCCGTCCATCACCTTCTTGAAGATCTGCTGAACTTCGGCTTCTGTATAATCATCTGCGTAGAAGTTATCCAAACCATGATCAGACAAACGACAACCCAAAGATGCGAAATAATCATGTCGCTTCCGCAAAGCTGTCAATAAATCCGCATAGGATCGGATCTCCACATCTGCAGCCTGCCCTAACTTTTCTACATAAGCCCGATAAGCCACCGGATTTTCTACAGCCAACACTTTATCCGGACGCCAAGCCGGATATACACGTGTACCCAAAGGATGTTCCTGCAAATAACGATGATGTTCCAAAGAGTCGATCGGATCATCCGTTGTACATACTACTTCTACCCGACAACGCTTCATCAGCGCCTGAGCACGAAAATCATCCGTCTGCAGCATATCCGTACAAGCTTCATAGATTTCGCGGGCAGTCTGCGGCTTCAGCAGTGTATCAATACCGAAAATACGACTTAACTCCAAATGAGTCCAATGGTATAAAGGATTCCGCATCGTATAGGGAACTGTTTCCGCCCATTTCTCAAACTTCTCATAATCGCTTCTGTTTCCGGTAATATATTCTTCCGCAATGCCATTGCCGCGCATGGCTCTCCATTTGTAGTGATCGCCACCCAGCCAGACTTCCGTCAGATTCTTAAACGAATGGTTCTCGGCTATCTGCCTGGGATCTAAATGACAATGATAGTCGATAATAGGTAACGACTCCGCACTGTCATGATATAATTCACGAGCCGACTCATTCGTCAGCATAAAATCTTTATTGATAAAACTCTCCATTTTTCCTGTATCTGATTTTCGTTAACAGCAATCTTCAACCTTATTTATTCCTGAACTTCCAGGATATAAGAAGACAAACCTTCTACACGACCTTTCAGCATGCCTTTCTGTACTGTAAAAGAAACGTTATGCACGGCATCCGTGTAAGAGCCGTCGGGCAGACAGGTCTTGATGGAAATATCACCCGCTTCACCCAAGTTGATCAGGGCCGCACCTTTTTTACCTCGTGCCACTTCCATCACCTTACCATCAGTCGAGTAATACAAAGTTTCCTTTTCACCCACCATTCGTTGGCGGAATTTATTGACCGCAACCACTTCCGGATGGAAGAAATTATCATTTCCACGCGGACCAATCCGGTTATTGCCCCAACGATTCTCAGGAGATGAGCCCGCCGGGCGGCTCAAGAACAAAGGAACACCCGAAGCACGGGCAGCCACAATCGCCCAGCCACAACGAATCTGAGCATCCGTCAAGCCTGACGATTCTCCGGCATTACAATAGGTATCATGACTTTCCACCCACGTAATCAATTGCTTCGGATTCGCCTGATGGTGCCATGATTTCAAATCCACGCCCGAAAAACTTCTATTTTCCAGTGCTTTCCGCAACTCTCCGCCATAATTGCTGGCCGTCAGTCCGAGGTATTTGGAATATTCTTTTTCCTTCACGTCCTTGCCCTGCAAAACTTCGCCATAAATGAAAAGTTCTTTGGAAGTATCCAGACTCAAACCATTCACAGCTTCCCGGCCTGTAGCAACTTCCCAGAAGTTATTACGAGATGATTTTTCATCCTTCGGATCGGAAGGCAGGCCAATGTGCTTGGCGGTATCATACCGGAATCCGCCGGCACCACAAGCGATCAGTTCGTTCACATATTTCATATAATAGTACTGGAACAGCGGATTCTCCGTATTTACATCGGGCAATCCGCCGACTCCCTGTGTTGTACACTGCAAACGATCATCATAATCTTCAATCGGCTTCAGTCCGTTGGCATGATATAACTGATCATGTCCGCCCACAGCCTCAATGAACTGTTGGGAAACAGCCGTTGTGTCAAAGGCCGTATGATTGGGCAAGACATCCACCAATACGGTAATTCCATATTTCCGCGCCTCGGCAGTCATGGCAATAAAATCAGCTTTCGTTCCCAGCTGATAGTTACCGATGGTCCATTCTACCGGCTGATAATGATAATACCATTTCCCTTTTCCAAAGATTTCCAAGCCACCGTCGTCGCCCACAAAACATTTATTGGCCGGCGAAGTCTGCACCAGTGTAAACCCCGCATCCGCAATCTGCTTCATATTATCCTTAATGGTCTGGAACGACCAGCAAAACGCGTGCAGGATCGCCCCGTTTTGCTTATCCTTCGGCAAAGTGTTCTGTTGACCGAATACTAACTGCGGACAAGAAAACAAGCCCGAAAGCACTGACAGTGCCGCAATAAAAACTTTTCTGATCTTCATAATTATTCTCCTCTTAATTTAATTGTTTTTCTCATTTCACAAATCTGATTCCTACTCCAGAGGTTCCTGCCTCATCCATGATGGCACGGGCCGAAACTTCAATTTTATCCGATACAAACTCCGGAATATTATACGACAACATACTGTCTTCATAATAATCTCTGGTACGTTGGGGCAACATAAAAGGCTTTCCTACTTTGCCATCTTCTGATACATATGCAATGTACGGCCGTGTATAGAGTCCGTCATCCCGCCGGCTGCTGAATACAAACCAACGACTGTTGCCACTCCAGGAATGGTAGCTTTCCACATCCGGACTGTTGACTTCCTCCAGACAGCGGTGTTCGCCGGTCTTCAGGTCTACCCAATACAAATCAGCGTCTTTATGCCAGATCGAGAAATTCCCGTATCCGGACAACGTGTACAACAAATAACGTCCATCCGGCGAGACACGCGGAAACGAAACACTTTTGCCTTGTTGTTCTGCGGCATACAAGGTATCTACCCGACTGCCGAATGTCCGTTTTTCCGGATCAAAAGCAATCGAACAGAGACTGTATTTCACTTCCTGATAAGCATCCGGCATCGGTTTTGCCTGGGCTGTACAGAAATAAAGAGTCTTTCCATCAGCCGAAAATGTCGGGAACGTTTCAAAAGCCTGATTAGAAAACAAGGCTGGAGCCGTAATCAATTCATGTTTCTCCGTATCGTAGACGACTACATCTGATTTCTCATCATAGACTTCAATCCGATTCCGGTTATTCGGATGAAAGAACTGTTTCGTGATATTCGTCGAAAAAGCCACAAACCGCCCTTCGGGATGCCAGGAAGGATATACCAAAGACGATATGGTCTCAGGTGTTTCGGTATTGAGTTTCTCAACGGTTCCGTCTTTTACCAAATAGGTTCCACCTAATTTCTGACGCATGTGAAACAGGAAACGGTCTGCTTGCCGATTACAAAAGGAATGGCAATTCATACAGTTTTGATTGGTTTGCCGGTTTTCCAATACAGGCGATTCGTCGAATGTTTCCAGATTACGCTGATAGATTCCCATATTTTTCCACAATTCATAGCCCGGAGCTATTTTCCGATAAGCCAAATAAGCATCCATCGGTTCTGAAGCCACATAGATATCAAAAGCTTTGAAACCCATCCATTTGCCCTCTTCTTTAACAGACACCGATACTTCCAGGCTTTTTCCTTTTGCCAGTTGTAGCAATTCTTGCCAGGCTTTCAATGGAATCTGGAAAGTACTGTCTTTCAACCAGACCGATATGGAATGTTCTTGGAAAGCAAAAACGGCTACTGCATCTTCCACGGCATCCCGCAGACCAAAATTCAGGGGAGCCACATTTACCGGAATAGTGACTTCCTTATAATCAGGATAAATAACCGGTGTTATCTCTTTTTGCTCGTCGATATGGGGCAAACTTGGCTGACAAGCCACCAAGCCCAACAAACATCCGATCAATAGGTATAAATATTTATTTCTCATCATTTGCTATTTTATAAGAAGCTCCCAGCCTTCCTATTAGTTCTTTATTTAAATACAACATAATACCAATACGTATCACCAAACGACCGATACAACAACCCGGCAAGTCCCCGATTATTCCGGTTGGCTAAAACCTGTTTCCGAAAATCAGCATACCGGTTCAAGACATCCTTATTCAAGGCATATTTGTCCAATCCTTCCGGATTCTTTTCATGGGCAACGAGCAAAGCTTCCTGATAAGCCACGGGTAAATCAGGCAAAAGCGGAGTTCCCCAATAACGGTCAATCAGATATTGAAAACTGGCCATGTCTTTCTTTAATAAATATGCTCCCATCAAATACTCGAAGGCTGTTCTGGCTTGAGCCGAATTGGCCAATATAGGAAGTTGCATGGCCGTCTCCAGTTGTTCACCGGCCACCTTTTGTTGGGTTGTATCTTCCGGAGACAACAATAACGAACGCTTACTACCTAATAGCGGATCATTTTCTACCTCTGCATCATTGTAAAGGAATTTCCTTTGCTGCTTTGCCCACTCCCGATAAGTCCACGATTTCTCCAACAAACGGATGTATTTTTCAGCAACTGCATACTCGCCATAAATTAAATTGGTCTGAACCAGCCGTTGGAGCAAACGGGCATTATAATTCCCACGGGCACAGGAATTACCTTCGAAAGCCAGTCGCTGCGACAAGGCGATATTTCCTGCCGTAAAATAAATATCACTCAACAAAACCGAAACATCTTCTGTATGATTCCAATTCACCGCCAAAGCCTGCGGACCTCTGAACTGATAATCAAACATGGTATCTGCCAGTTTGCCTTGTTCGGCCAATGCACGGGCAAGGATATTCATATAAAGGAAATTCGTTATCTTATCCTGGCAATCGGCTTCTATTTTCTGCCATTGCCCGGTTCGGGAATAATGATCCAGCATCATATAACGGCGCATCTTCAATTCTCCAAAGCGAAGCGTCCCGACATAAAATACAACTATCAAACAGACGAACAAAGCCACTGCAACCAGTCTTTTACTCTTCGTCGTTTTCAATGACCAGTTACTTCGGTGTAGAATCAGCGCATAACCCGTCAGCAGCCATACGCCCCACCATGAAAAATAAATAACCGATTTAGGCTCTAACAAATGATGATAATAAGCGTCGGGTAAAAAGGCAAAACGAAAATCACTGATAACGGCTGTTCGCCATAAAACAAACAACAGACCGGTTGTTATCAATAAAGGACACAACGACAGCCATTTCTGCTTATTATTACGTATAACAGACTCATATAAAAACACCCAGACGGCAAATAATACGGAAGCTGCTCCTACCCACCAGACTAAAATCAATCCTCCTGCCGCTTCAAAAAGCAAGCGAACCCGATCCGATCGAATAGACAGACAAGTCCACGCACTTATGAGGACAAAGACTATCGACAGGACTCCTTGATACAGGTAGTTAAAATCAGCAATTACCCAAACCTGAGCCATGGCAACCAACCAACCTGTCATTGCCAAAATAGATGATCCACTTAGCTTACGTAAAATTTCACCTTGCACAAAAGCTATCAACGTCAATAGTATGGCAGTAATACAAGCTCCCGCGTATGGATAGGAAAAAAACTGAACCAAGAACTCAGACAACCACAACGTCAGACCTCCGGGGTTCGGCAAGTTTTCCCAAAAGAAAGCCGTTTCAGCTAAAAACAACTGGCTCTGTTCGTTGAAAAAGAAAAGATAAGGATAGCAAACTTGTAGGAAAACGAACAAGGCAACTCCGGTTAATAGCCAAAACAACAATAATTTACGACTCATATTATATATTAGTATTTTTCATGTTTACAAGTGTCACAGCGAATGTCACAGCAAATATATGATATTTATAGAAACGAAAAAGCGGAAGCCCCCTTTATTTTTCTCCAAATGGATATGATCTAATAGGTTTGCCTACCAGCAAATCTTTATTCGCCGTGGGCGAACATACGTTCAGCGTCGGCGAATACATATTCGCAGTGGGCGAATATATATTCAGCATCGGCGAACAAAATATATCCAGTCGGTTCTTTCATTAAATGACATAAGGCAAAAAAATAGTTCCGCCTCTGAAATTACCTATTCATAGGTATTGATGGAACTAACGATATATCGTAACTTTGTACACGTTTGAGAACAGTATATTAAGATGAGACTATCAGAACTTCGTACAGGCGAAAAAGGAATTATCGTCAAAATTATGGGGCGCGGAGCTTTCCGCAAACGTATCATAGAAATGGGCTTTATCCGTGGAAAAGAAGTACAAGTCATTCAAAATGCCCCGTTGAAAGATCCTATTCATTACCGGATTATGGGATATGACGTTTCTCTCAGACGCCAGGATGCCGAACTCATCGAAGTTGTCAGTGCTGCCGAATTTGCAGCCGAACGTGAAAACCTCATTTTTGCCGATAAACCGGCAACTGCCTACATCACTCCTTCGGACGATGAATTAAGAGAAATTGCCTACAATAAAGGAAAGACCATCAACGTTGCTTTGGTTGGAAATCCCAATTGCGGTAAAACGTCATTATTCAATTTCGCATCAGGAGCTCATGAGCATGTCGGGAATTACAGCGGAGTAACCGTCGATGCCAAAGAAGGTGTATTCAAGCAAAACGGATATACGTTCCGGATTGTCGACTTGCCGGGTACGTATTCTTTATCGGCCTATACTCCGGAAGAATTGTATGTACGAAAACATCTGAACGAAAACCAGCAACCGGATATTGTTATCAATGTCATTGATGCCTCCAATCTGGAAAGAAACTTATATCTGACAACCCAGTTGATCGACATGGACGTGCAAATGGTCATTGCCCTCAACATGTACGACGAACTGGAAAAAGCCGGTAATAAGTTTGATTATGAATCGCTGGCACGTATGATCGGTTGCCCAATTGTTCCGACCATCAGTAAGACGGGCTTTGGTATCGAAGAGTTATTCAACCGCGTTATCAAAGTGTATGAAGAAGAAGATCCCGTTGTTCGCCATATACATATCAACTACGGAGATATACTGGAAAAAGGTATTGCCAACATAAAACGCAGTATCCAAAAAGTAGATAGTAATATGCCTAAAAGTATATCAAGGCGTTACTTGTCTATCAAGTTACTGGAAAACGATCAGGAAATAGAATCTCAGATACGGAAGTTTCCGGATGGTGAGCAAATCATCCAAGAACGGAACCGCAACGCCGCCCAAATCGAAAATCTTTTGCAGGAAGACTGCGAAACGGCGTTGACAGATGCGCGTTATGGTTTCATCTCGGGAGCTTTGCGCGAGACCTTTGAGCAGAACAAAATCAAGGAAGCGACCAGTACCCAGATTATCGACCTCTTCGTTACTCATAAAGTATTGGGATTCCCAATTTTCCTTCTTTTCATGTGGATCATGTTTGAAGCCACTTTCCGTTTAGGCGATTATCCCATGCAAGGCATTGAATGGTTGGTCGAAATGATCGGTAATTTCGTCCGTACCCATATGGCAGAAGGACCGCTCAAAGACTTGCTTGTCGATGGAATTATAGGTGGTGTTGGAGGCGTCATCGTCTTTTTACCCAACATCCTGATCCTATATGCTTTCATCTCCTTTATGGAAGATTCGGGCTATATGGCTCGTGCCGCTTTCATCATGGATAAGATCATGCATAAAATGGGCTTACATGGCAAATCATTCATCCCATTGGTCATGGGCTTTGGCTGTAATGTTCCGGCCGTAATGGCTACCCGAACCATTGAAAGTCGTAACAGCCGTATGATCACGATGCTGGTAACGCCTTTGATGAGTTGCAGCGCCCGACTTCCGGTTTATGTATTAATCACGGGAGCCTTATTCCCGAAAAATGCAAGTTTCGTACTACTTTCGTTATACGTCACCGGTGTTATCCTGGCCGTTATCTTAGCCCGGGTATTCAAACGTGCCTTCTTTCATGAAGAAGATGTTCCCTTTGTGATGGAGTTACCGCCCTATCGTATGCCTACAGGAAAATCCATTCTGCTCCATATGTGGGAAAAAGCCAAACAATATTTGCACAAGATGGGAGGCATCATCCTGGTTGCATCCATCATCATCTGGTTTTTAGGTTATTTCCCGAGGGAGACAGCACGTACAGCTGCTTTTAAACAACAAATAGCTTCCATCGAGAATACCCAGATAAGTCCGGAAGAAAAGGACAAGCAATTACAAGAAATAGAACACCAGATGGCTATGGACCATCAGGAAAACTCTTATATCGGCCGTATCGGTCAAATCATTGCGCCCGTCATGGAACCTCTTGGATTCAATTGGAAAATCAGTGTCAGCCTGTTATCCGGAATGGCAGCCAAAGAGATCGTTGTCAGTACGCTAAGCGTATTATACACCGGTAGCGACGACAGTGAACAAGCACTAACGGAACGATTGTTACAAGAAAAGAATCCAGACGGGACAGACGTCTTTACGCCCTTGGTCGGACTCAGTCTGATGCTGTTTGTTCTGCTTTACTTCCCTTGTATTGCTACAGTGACAGCCATCGTGAATGAATCCCATTCCTGGAAGTGGGGCGCATTTGTCATTGTCTATACCTGCTGTCTGGCTTGGGTTGTCTCCTTCTTAGTTTATCAAATCGGAAACATAATTATCAACTAACCATGTGGCAGGAAATAGCAGTTTATTTGATAGGTTGTGTCACCATCTTTTGGATGGGACGCAAAATCTATCGTTTTTTTACCCGTCCTATTTCAGACAAATCAAGTTGTCAAAGTTGTCATACTTGTCCACTCAAAAAACAAGGATGCCAAACTTCCTCACGCAAAGCCAAGAAGTAGGACGATTTTTTCCTATTCTCAAGATGTGATCAAAAGAGATCATCTTTTTTCCTTATAGATTTCACACCCTTCACAGGAATAATCAGGTAATCAAAGCAATGAGTCCGTGTGTGAACCCCTAAAAGAAAAATCAGAATAGGAGAAAAGGATGAAAAAAACACACATTCTACCCTACTTTTATTGCTCAAGAAAATCAAAATCAAAACATCGGAGAATTGAGAACAAAGGTTTAGATAATGATAAAGAAGCACATTTTTTTTAATAACATTCATTATCCTCTCAGAAATATAATTATGTTTTTTGAAAGCCATTCATCTATTAAATTTATTTTTCAAAATACTTATAAGTATTTCATAGATAACAAAAATATTTTGCTTAATATTGTAACAAATAAATTTAGAAATAAATCATGGTATATATATTTGCATTTATAATTAAAATATTGCTTTTTCAAACTAAAAGGCTTTCATATTTATGTCTTTTTATTACTATCTTTTTGATTTCCTGTTCTCATGAAGATGACATCGACTGGGATATAAAGAAAAGTATCAACGATTCCATATACGTCATAAACAACAGACTTGCAAAAGAACGCATGGCGCAAATAGAATCGCAATATAACACAGAAGGTTGTTTTAAACTGGTTCATATTTCAGATCCACATTTATCAGAATTTTCTGAAAGCAATCATTATTCTTATCCTATAAATTTAATTTAAGTACATGACAAAAATTTAAAAACATCGAATTTTGGGATGTAGAGCGGGC
>ENA-OROH01001852-OROH01001852.1-human-gut-metagenome-genome-assembly--contig:-NODE-1852-length-18050-cov-2.371548_pt1 | contig 18050 bp, 18 predicted proteins | sample MGYA00242125_ERZ509042 | MGnify/ENA primary metagenome ERZ509042 (study PRJEB26280, sample SAMEA2338738) | human gut metagenome | biome: human gut; feature: human-associated habitat; material: faeces... | reverse complement strand
CGCCGCTGTCCTTCCGATGTGGCTGCTCAAGCAGCCGCGCGACTACATGACCACCTTCATGTTCATCTGCATGATCGCAGGCGCAGTCGTTGGTCTGGTTGTTGCACATCCGACTATGAACCTGCCGGTATTCACCGGTTTTACCAATGAGAAGCTCGGCACGATGTTCCCGATCCTGTTTGTAACCGTTGCATGCGGTGCGGTTTCCGGTTTCCACAGTCTGGTTTCCTCGGGTACGTCCTCCAAGACCATCGAGAACGAAAAGGACATGCCCAAGGTTGGCTATGGCGCAATGGTGCTGGAAAGCCTGCTGGCTGTTCTGGCACTGTGCGTTGCCGGTGCAGCAGCAGCTGACGGTACGCCGGCAGCGGGCACGCCGTTCCAGGTATTCAGCAGCGGTGTCGCAGGCTTCTTCGAGATGTTCGGCGTTCCGGTTTATGTTGCTACTGCATTTATGACCATGTGTGTTTCCGCACTGGCGCTGACCAGTCTGGACGCGGTTGCGCGTATCGGCCGCATGAGCTTTCAGGAGCTGTTCTCCGTCGATGACATGGAGCATGCCGAGGGCTGGCGCAAGCTGTTCTGCAACGTGTATTTCTCCACGGTTATCACGCTGGCATTTGGTTTCCTGCTCACCAAGATCGGCTATGCCAATATCTGGCCGTTGTTCGGTTCGGCCAACCAGCTGCTGAGCGCTCTGGTGCTCATCACGCTCTGCGTATTCCTCAAGGTTACCGGCCGCAGCAACAAGATGATCTTCCCGCCGCTGATCATCATGCTGTGTGTTACCTTCACCGCGCTGGTGCAGCGTTTCCTCGCTATGGTAAAGGCGATCTCTGCTGCCGCCTCAACGGCTATTCCGGCCGGTGAGACCACTTGGGGAGCGGTATTCATCGCAAACGGTCTGCAGCTTATCCTTGCGGTACTGCTGATCGTGCTCGGTCTGACGATCGTTATCCACTCGTTCAAGAGCTATGCCAAGAGCGAGAGAAACAGCGAGAACGCATAAAGCCGATTCTCCATATAACAAAAACGGCTTCGAAAAACCGAAGCCGCAAGACTATCGAAAAACCCGGTTGCAGCCTAATCGCAACCGGGTTTCTTGATAGGAAAAATTCACGGAGTAATTACGGATTACTCATTCCTGATTATTCTTAAGGCAACACCGCACAATTAAAGCTGTTCGCGGATCAGTGCACCCATCTCGGAGGTGGACAGTACCTTCTCACCCTTTGCGGCGATGTCCGCGGTGCGGTGACCTGCGTTGAGGACATTCTCAACAGCGGTTTCGATGGCGTCTGCCTCGTCCTTCAGACCGAAGGAGTAGCGCAGCATCATCGCGCACGACAGGATGGTCGCGATCGGGTTCGCGATGCCCTTGCCCGCGATGTCCGGCGCGGAGCCGTGGATAGGCTCATACATACCCTTGCCGCTCTCGTTCATGGAGGCGGACGGCAGCATACCGATGGAGCCGGTGATCATGGAAGCCTCATCGGACAGAATATCGCCGAACAGGTTGCCGGTTACGATAACATCGAACTGACCCGGATTGCGGACAAGCTGCATCGCGCAGTTGTCAACGTACATATCCGTGTACTCAACCTCCGGATACTCGTCCTTGATGCGATGCATGGTTTCGCGCCATACGCGGCTGGTTTCGAGCACATTTGCCTTGTCTACCGAGCAGACCTTCTTATTGCGCTTCATCGCCATCTCAAAAGCACGGCGGCCGATGCGCTCTACCTCATAAACCGAGTAGTTCATGTCGTCCGCGCCGGTCTCGCCCCAGCCCTTGTCGCTCTCGCGGCGGTAGTGCTTGCCGAAGTAAACGTCGCCGGTCAGCTCACGGCAAACGAGAATATCGAAGCCGTCGCCAATAATCTCAGGTTTGATCGGGCACGCATCCGCAAGTGCCTTGTGCATCTGCGCTGGGCGCAGGTTGACGAACAGACCCAGTGCGGCGCGCAGACCGAGCAGCGCCTTCTCCGGACGCTTGGCACTCGGCACATCGTCCCACTTCGGGCCGCCGACTGCACCGAGCAGAACAGAATCCGCGTTCTTGCAGATCTCGATGGTCTCATCGGTCAGCGGGATGCCGTTCTTGTCGATCGAGCAGCCGCCTGCGAGGACTTCCTGAAAACCAAACTTGTGGCCGAACTTCTCGCCGACCTTATCGAGCACGAGCATAGCCTCGGATACAATCTCCGGGCCGATGCCGTCACCCTTGACAACAGCAATATTGTATTCCATGGTATTATGCCTCTCTCTCCTTGAGCGACTTGAGCAGGCCGCCCGCCTTGATGATGTTCTGGATAAACGGCGGGAATGCAGCTGCCTGCCAGCTCTCGCCCTTGGTAACGTCAGTGATAACGCCGGTGTCGAAGTTGACCTCTACCTCGTCGCCTGCATCAATGCCGTTCGCCGCTGCCTCGCACTCGAGGATGGGCAGACCGATATTGATGGCGTTGCGGTAGAAGATACGCGCGAACGAGGACGCGATAACGCAGGAAACGCCGTTCTCACGGAGAACAAGCGGTGCGTGCTCACGGGAGGAGCCGCAGCCGAAGTTGCGGGTCGCGACAACGATGTCGCCCGGGTGCATATTCTTGACGAAATCCGCGTCGATGTCCTCCATTGCGTGGGTGGACAGCTCCTTCGGGTCTGCGATATTCAGATAACGTGCGGGGATGATAACGTCGGTATCGACATTATCGCCGTACTTGAAAACCTTGCCTTTTGCGTTCATGGTATGTGTTTCCTCCCTTACTTCAGGTCGTCCGGTGCGCAGATATAGCCTGCTACTGCACTTGCGGCAGCGACGGCCGGGCTTGCCAGATAAATTTCCGAGGTGATATGACCCATACGGCCTACAAAGTTGCGGTTGGTGGTGGAAACCGCCTTCTCGCCGTGCGCCAGGATACCCATATGACCGCCGAGGCACGGGCCGCAGGTCGGCGTGGAAACGATAGCGCCGGCCTGAATGAAGATCTTGGTCAGACCCTCCTCGATGCACTGCAGGTAAACTTCCTGTGTTGCGGGGATGATGATGGTGCGCACATTCGGATTTACCTTGCGGCCCTTGAGGATTTCGGCTGCAACGCGCATATCGTCGATGCGGCCGTTGGTGCAGGAACCGATGACCGACTGCTGAACCTCAATATGGCCGAGGTCGTCAATGGTCTTGGTGTTCTCCGGCAGGTGCGGGCACGCGATGGTCGGACGGAGTGCAGACAGGTCGATCTCGATGGTCTGCTCGTACTCGGCGTCAGCGTCGGCCTCGAATGCGGTAACCTCGCGGTTTACGCGGCCCTTGATGTAATTCATCGTCTTGTCGTCTACCGGGAAGATGCCGTTCTTCGCACCGGCCTCGATCGCCATGTTGCAGATGGTGAAGCGGTCGTCCATGGACAGCGCGTGTGCGCCCTCGCCGACGAACTCCATCGACTTGTACAGCGCGCCGTCCACGCCGATCTTGCCGATAATGTGCAGGATGACGTCCTTGCCGGATACCCACGGGCTCAGCTTGCCGGTGAGCACAAACTTGATCGCGCTCGGCACCTTGAACCACGCCTTGCCGGTCGCCATGCCTGCGGCGAGATCGGTAGAACCGACGCCGGTCGAGAATGCGCCCAGTGCACCGTAGGTGCAGGTGTGGCTGTCCGCGCCGATGATAAGCTCACCGGGAGCGGTCAGACCTTTTTCCGGCAGCAGCGCGTGCTCGATGCCCATTGCGCCAACGTCGAAGAAGTTTACGATGTTGTACTTCTTGGAGAACTCGCGGCATTCGAGGCACTGCTCTGCGGACTTAATATCCTTGTTCGGTGCAAAGTGGTCCATTACCAGCGCGATCTTCGTGTTGTCGAACACCTTATCGAAGCCCGCCTTCTCCATCTCTCGGATGGCAACCGGACCGGTGATATCGTTTGCCAGCGTGAGATCTACGTTTGCCTCGATCAGCTGACCTGCCGTTACGCTTTCCAGACCCGCGTGCTTTGCGAGGATCTTCTGCGTCATTGTCATACCCATAACAGCGTTCCTCCTGCTGAATTAGTCGTTAAAATACTTGTTAATGCCGTTGATGTACGCCTTGATGGACGCCTCCATAACGTCAACCGATACGCCGCGGCCGGTAACAACCTCGTTGCTGCCGTCTACGCGGATCTTGACAATAGCTTCGCTCTGTGCGTCCTCGCCGTCGGTCAGTGCGCGCAGCGAGTAGTCCTCCAGAACGATTTCCTTGCCGATGATCTTGTCGATTGCATGGAACGATGCGTTGATCGGGCCGTCGGAAGCGGCAGCGCGCTCAAACATCTCGTCGCCCTTCTTGACGCGGATAACCGCGGTAGAGGTAATGGTGTTGCCAGAGTTGATAACAAAGCGGTCGAGCGTGTAGCGCTCCTCGCCGGAAACCGGAACAGCACCGATCAGACCCTCGAGGTCGCGGTCCTTGATGACCTTCTTCTTGTCAGCCAGAATCTTGAACTTCTCGAATGCCTTCTCGAGCTTCTCGTGATCGAGCGTGTAACCCAGCTCATGCAGGCGCTCCTCGAATGCATGGCGGCCGGAATGCTTGCCGAGCACGATGGCGTTCTTCGGGATGCCGACGGATTCCGGAGTCATGATCTCGTAGGTTTCCTTGTTGGCCATCACGCCGTGCTGGTGGATGCCCGCCTCGTGTGCGAACGCATTTGCACCGACGATCGGCTTGGTCGGTGCAACAGCAACGCCGGTGATGGTCTGGATCATGCGGCTTGCACGGTAGATCTGGGTGGTCTCGATGTTGCAGCCGATGCCGAAGTGGTCGGCACGGGTCTTGAGCGCCATAACGCACTCTTCCATCGAGGCGTTGCCTGCGCGCTCGCCGATGCCGTTGATAGTGCACTCGATCTGGTCAATACCGGCCTCAACGCCTGCCAGAGAGTTTGCAACTGCCATGCCGAGGTCGTTGTGCATGTGGCAGGACAGGATTACGTTCTCGATGCCCTCGGTGTGCTCACGCAGATATTTGATGCGGGATGCGTACTCCTGCGGGATCATGTAGCCGACGGTATCCGGAATGTTGATGGTAGTAGCACCGGCCTTGATGGCGGTTTCAACGACGCGGCACAGGAAGTCGAGGTCGGAGCGGGTTGCGTCCTCAGCGGAGAACTCGATGTCCGAACAGAACTTCTTGGCGAAGGCTACGTTGTGCGCTACGGACTCGAGCACCTGCTCCGGTGTCATCTTCAGCTTGTACTCCATGTGTACCGGGCTGGTTGCCAGGAAGGTGTGAATGCGGGCAGACTCTGCACGGCGGATGGAGTTCCATGCCGCCTCGATGTCCTGCTCACGGCAGCGTGCCAGCGAGCAGATGGTAGCGCCGCGCACGGTATCAGCGATTGCTGCGATAGCAGCAGCATCACCGGGAGAAGCAGCCGCAAAGCCTGCTTCAATGATATCTACCTTGAGGGCTTCGAGCTGCTTTGCAACCTCGATCTTCTCATTCAGGTTCATGCTGCAGCCGGGAGACTGCTCACCGTCACGCAGCGTCGTATCAAAAATCTTAACTGTTCTTCCCATGGTATCTTGTCCTCTCCTATTCAGAATTTTACCGGGTTTACAGGGACAAAAAAAGCTCCGTCCCTTAATCCAATCATTAAGAGACGAAGCGAAAGCTCCGCGGTACCACTCTTGTTGCCGCAGTATGGTGCGACCCCTCTATGCACATCTGACAATGCGCTCCCCTGTAACGGTGGGTATCCGTTCCCTCCTACCGGTCCGAAGGACTTTCAGCGGACAGCTCCCGGGCGAGTTTCACTGCTTCCTGACGCTGCCTTACACCAACCGGCAGCTCTCTGCGGACAGGGGTGACAATTACTTTACCCGTTCATCACCTTTATCAATATGTTTTTATATTAGACCTCTGAGCCGCTGTTGTCAAGACTTTTTTTAAGGCAGCGCCGGGCACACTGCACCGCAAACAGATTTGACAAACCTTCTCCAATATAGTAAAATAACACTGTGTACAGGAAAACGCTGTTTTCCTGAGCACATCTGTTAAAAGCAGTGAAGAGAAGAGTACGCAGTGAAGTACGTCAAAGCGAGTTCCGGGCGGTGAAAGCGGAACGCGGAGGGCACTGCCGAACATGGTCTTGGAGCTTCGCACCGAACTTACTTTGTAATAGTATGCAAGGCTGCGGCGGCAAAGTCCTGCCGTTATCGAGGACGATGGGTAGCATCCTACCCGCTGAGGCGCCTTTCCGCGAGGAAGGCGTAAAGCAAGGTGGTAACACGGAAGGTTTGTCCTCCGTCCTTGCAGTGGCAAAATACAGGCCATTGCAGGAACGGAGGATTTTTTGTTCCCTGTTCCCTGCTGTCACGCATAAAACATATTTATATATGTAAGGAGAGAATACACGAATGGACAAGAAACCCTATTATATCTCAACGGCGATCGCCTATACCTCGGCGAAGCCGCACATCGGCAACACCTACGAGATCGTGCTGGCCGACGCTATCGCACGCTACAAGCGCATGACCGGTTACGACGTTTACTTCCAGACCGGCACGGACGAGCATGGTCAGAAGATTCAGGAGAAGGCCGAGGCAGCCGGCATCACGCCGCAGCAGCACGTTGACAAGATTGCCGGTGAGGTTAAGACCATCTGGGATCTGATGAACACCACCTATGACAAGTTCATCCGCACCACCGACCCGATGCACGAGAAAAAGGTGCAGAAGATCTTCAAAAAGCTGTATGATCAGGGCGATATTTACAAGGGTGCGTACAAGGGCAAATACTGCAAGCCGTGTGAGTCCTTCTGGACCGAGAGCCAGCTGAAGGACGGCTGCTGCCCGGACTGCGGTCGCCCGTGCGTAGACGCCGAGGAGGAGGCATACTTCTTCCGCATGAGCAAGTACGCCGACCGCCTGATGAAGCACATCGAGGAGCACCCTGAGTTCATCCAGCCGGAGAGCCGCAAGAACGAGATGGTCAACAACTTCCTCAAGCCGGGCCTGCAGGACCTGTGCGTTTCCCGCACCTCGTTCAGCTGGGGCATTCCGGTAGACTTTGACCCGGGCCATGTTGTCTATGTCTGGCTGGATGCGCTTACCAACTATATCACCTTCTGCGGCTACGATCCGGACGGCAACCACGATGAGCACTACAAGAAGTTCTGGCCGGCTGATGTGCACCTGATCGGCAAGGATATCATCCGCTTCCACACCATCTACTGGCCGATCTTCCTGATGGCTCTTGGCGAGCCGCTGCCGAAGCAGGTATTCGGTCATCCGTGGCTGCTGGTCGGCGACGGCAAGATGTCCAAGTCGCTCGGCAACGTTATCTACGCGGACGATCTGGTTCGCCTGTTTGGTGTGGATGCCGTTCGCTACTACGTTCTGCACGAGATGCCGTTCGCAAATGACGGTGTGCTCTCCTACGAGCTGATCTGCGAGCGCATTAACTCTGATCTGGCAAATGTGCTCGGCAATCTGGTCAACCGCACGATTGCCATGACCAAGAAGTATTTCGGCGGCATTGTTCCGGCGCCGACCGCACCGGAAGCACTTGATGACGAGCTGAAGGCAGTTGCACTCGGTCTGCCGGCAGCTGTTGAGAAAAAGATGGACACCCTGCACGTTGCAGACGCCATCGACGAGGTATTCGCACTGCTGCGCCGCTCCAACAAGTATATCGACGAGACCATGCCGTGGGCGCTCGCCAAGGACGAGAGCAAGCAGGCGCGTCTGGGCACGGTGCTGTACAATCTGCTCGAAGCGATCCGCTTTGCCGCTGTTGAGCTGAAGCCGTATCTGCCGGACACCGCCGACAAGATTTTCGCACAGCTGGGTGTTGAAAACAAGGGCGTTGAGAGCCTGACCTCGTTTGACGGCATGCAGCCGGGTCAGCCGGTCGGCGAAGCCTCCATCCTGTTCGAGCGCATCGACATTCCGAAGAAGCTCGCTGAGATCGAGGAGGAAAAGAAGGCTGCCGAGGCCGAGCAGAAGCCTGCAGTTGAGTTCCTGCCGGATATCCCGTTTGACGATTTCTGCAAGGTCGATATGACGGTCTGCAAGGTACTCGCATGCGAGAACGTCAAGAAGAGCAATAAGCTGCTCAAGTTCCAGCTGGATGACGGCTCGGGTACGCCGCGTCAGATTCTGTCCGGTATTGCCAAGTATTACAAGCCGGAGGAGCTGGTCGGCAAGACGGTCGTCGCCGTTACCAACCTGCCGCCGCGCAAGATGATGGGTCAGGAGTCCAATGGCATGCTGCTTTCCGCTGAAAAGGACGAAAAGCTCAACCTGCTCATGCTGGACGACAGCATTCCGGCTGGCGCTAAACTGTGCTAAAATAAACACACTTTACAACGGATTCCGCAGGGCGGGGTGCCCTCACCCCGCCGCACATAAACGGGAACACTCGGTTGCAACGGCGGGCTGAGGGCAGCCCGCCCTACGAATGGGTTAACAGCTGTGTTATCCCATGTATAATTTCGCACACACTACAATCAACAATTTAGGAAGCGAAAATTATGACAAGAGGGCGAAATGCAATGTGGATCATTTATGCGCTGCTCTCTGCGGTATTTGCCGCACTGACAACGATTTTAGCCAAAATCGGCGTGGAAAACGTGGACAGCACACTTGCTACTGCTATCCGAACCGCTGTGGTGCTCGTGATGGCATGGGGCATGGTCTTCCTGCTGGGAAAACAGGGCGGCGTAAGCGCAATCGGCGCCAAAAGCTGGGTCTTTCTCACCCTTTCGGGACTGGCGACCGGTGGTTCGTGGCTGTTTTACTACAAGGCCCTGCAGATGGGCGAGGCCAGCCGTGTGGCTCCGATCGACAAGCTGAGCGTTGTTATCACGATGATTCTGGCGTTTGTTGTTCTGCACGAGACCGTGACGCTCAAGGGCGTGATCGGCGGCATTCTGATTGCGGCAGGCACGCTCTGCATGATACTGTAATAAGAGTGGAGAGGTTTTAACAGAGTGGAGAGTGAGGAGTGGAGAGTTGGGAGCGAAGATTTACGTTCTCTTCATTCTCCAATCTCCACTCTCCACTCTCTTATGGCTCTCCACTCTTCACTCTGTTATTGAGGGTTTTACATGCACAAAAAATACTTCTTTTTTGATATTGACGGCACGCTTTCCACCGGTCTCACCACCATGATGCCGGAAAGCGCAGTAAAGGCACTGGCGCAGCTTCGTGCGAACGGCCACTTTACCGCCATTGCGACCGGACGGCTGCAGGCATCTGCAGCAGCCGTTGCCGCGCGCTACGGCTTCACGGATATTGTAGCGGACGGCGGCTGGAGCGTAACGCACAACGGCGAAATTGTCGAGATGGAGTCGCTGCCGGCGGCCGACTGCATTGCGCTGATCGAGCGGCTCGAGCAGGCCGGTATTCCGTGGGCGGTGTCGCCGGAGAATGAGAAACTATGCGTAACAACGGATAAAAATTATCTTCTGTATGCACCGGAGAACTACTTCCCTGTTCTGTGGGACCCGCATTTTGATTATCACAGGCTGGAGCATCTGTACAAGGTTTACTACGTCTGCACGCCTGATGAGGAGAATCATATTGACGCGGGCGGTCTGCCGCTTGTGCGGTACAATCCTCATGTGATTTTTGTTGAGCCGAAGGAAAAACAGCGAGGTATTCGCTATTTTCAGCAGCTTTTATCCATTCCGGATGAGGATATTGTGGTGTTTGGCGACGGCATGAACGACATCTGCATGTTCGGTCAGGGATGGCTGTCTATTGCGATGGGCAATGCCCGCGCCGCGCTCAAGGAGAAAGCGGATTACATCACAACCGACGTGGATAAGGACGGACTTTGGAACGCCTGCAGGCATTTCGGCTGGATTTGAGGAAGGTTTACTATGCTTTTTGATACACATGCACACTATGACGATGAACGGTTCGACGAGGACCGCGATACGCTGCTGGCTTCCATGCCTGAGAACAATGTCGGCCTGATTCTCAATCCCGGCTGTGATGTGGAAAGCTCGCGCAAAGCGGTCAGCTACGCAAATAAATATCCATTGGTATATGCGGCGGTCGGTATTCACCCGGAGAACATCGAGGACGGCTGGGAGGCTGATCTGGAGACCATCCGCGCACTGGCACAGAACGAAAGCAAGGTTCGCGCCATCGGCGAAATTGGTCTTGACTATTACTGGGAAAAAGACGAGCGTGCGCGTGCGCGGCAGCAGGTTGTATTTGCCCGCCAAATGGAGCTGGCGCGTGCACTGCACCTCCCTGTCATCGTGCATGACCGCGATGCGCACGCCGACAGCATGGAGATCACCCGTCGGTATCCGGATGTGATCGGCGTGTACCACTGCTATGCCGGTCACGTCGAAATGGCACGCGAACTGCTGAAACTCGGCTATTATCTGTCGTTTACTGGTGTTATCACATTCAAAAATGCCAAAAAGGCGAAGGAAGTCATTCGTGAAGTGCCGATTGAGCGACTGATGATCGAGACCGATTCGCCCTACATGGCACCCGAGCCGTTTCGCGGCCGCCGTAATTCCTCGCTGTATGTGCATCGCATGGCTGAGACTATCGCGGAAATCAAGGGCATAAGTGCCGCAGAGGTTGAACGGATTACAACCGAAAACGGCAGACAGCTGTTTGGTATTTCCGGGTAAGATAGAACAAAACAGGGACAAGAGGTAAAACCTCTTGTCCCTGTTTTGTATGGTGGAGACGGTGGGGATCGAACCCATGACCTCTTGACTGCCAGTCAAACGCTCTCCCAGCTGAGCTACGCCCCCGATTCGGCTAATAAACTTTGCATAAGAATTATAACGCAACGGATTGGTTAATGTCAAGCACAGAGTATCTGGCAGTATCACTGAAAACGCAAAGTAAAAATTGGTAGTGCTGCCGAAAATTTAGGCGGAACTGCCAGGTTTTATCCTCTCCTGTTAGCTTTGCAAACCGCTTTCTGTTATACTGTCTGCATAAGGAAGTGACAGACATGTATTTCGCGTACGGACAGACCGAAACCGATTATCTCAAGGCCAAAGACAGCAGACTTGCCGCTGTCATCGACCGGCTCGGCCATATTGACCGAACAGTGGACACCGACCTGTTTTCCTCGGTCGTGCACCATATCATCGGGCAGCAGATTTCCACAAAAGCACAGGCGACCATCTGGCAGCGCATGCAGGACGCGCTCGGCACGGTAACCGCCGACAGCATCGCCGCAGCCGGTGTTCCCCTGCTGCAGTCGCTCGGCATGACCTTCCGCAAGGCGGAATACATCACGGATTTTGCCGAAAAGATACGCAGCGGCGCTTTCAATCTGGAAAGCGTGAAGTACATGAGCGACGCGGATGCAATCCGCGCACTCAGTTCGCTTAAGGGTATCGGCGTATGGACTGCCGAGATGATCCTGCTGTTCTGCCTGCAGCGGCCGAACGTGTTCAGCTACGATGATCTGGCGATCCAGCGCGGACTGCGCATGGTATATCACCACCGCAAAATTGACCGCAAACTGTTTGAGAAATATCATCGGCGATTCAGTCCGTACTGCAGCGTGGCCAGTCTGTATCTATGGGAAGTCTCCGGCGGTGCGATACCGGGTATGCGCGATTATGCGCTTGTAAACAAATAAAAATCCGTTCCGGCTGCTTCTTCACGGAACGGATTCATCAGAAAATGGAGTGTTGACAGACACCTGCTTTTCCGTTGTCTGCACATATATAGTAGCGATATTTTCCGCGTTTGTCAACCTTTTCAGCGTTTTTTGTGCAACGTTTTAACCCGATTCGTCAAAATTCGCAATTCATCGACCGAATCAGCAAATTTTCGGTTAAAAATACCGTATAGAGAAAGTCCCGGACAGCCTTCCGCTGCCCGAGACTTGGGGTGGTTTTATTTGATTGCATAGTTGATAGTTTCATGCGAGAATGACTGGTGCGTCAGCAGGAATACCGGGCAGGAGAAATCACACGAGAAGAATACTTTGAGTGGAAACTGAATTGGCCGGACACCTGCGACGATCTGAGCAAGGTCACACCGACTATTAAGTGGCGCAAAAATAAATAAAGACAAGCAAAAACCGCCCTACTGAATTTTGTCGTTCAGCAGGGCGGTTTCACTTGTCCTTTGCAATTATTCTCAGCGATACTGTTCAGACTAACTTAGTATCAAATCAGTATCAGCAGGCAAAGCGACAGGCAAAAAGCCTGTATTTATGCGGGTTTCGGAGGGTTTCGGAGGGTTTCCGAAATTATTCCCACTCGCCCTCTGCAAAAGCATCTTAAACAAGTTTGATTTGGTGATTTAGCAGAGGCTGTTTACATTATTTGAATTATCGGATGCGTATTGGCTATTCGATTTTTTGTTGCCATAGCGTTGCCTGCACATTGAAGCTGATACCGGCGGCATCTTTTAACTCTGTACGTTTCATTTTCTTATCTATCAAGAGTTTCCTGAGCTTATCATAGGAAACAGGCATTGCGATTCTCCGTTTTCAAAATCATATCGTATATATTATAATAGCAGAGAATACACAGGTGGGCAAGATAATCCCACAAGAACGAGAGATATGGGTAGACCATCACGAAATACCCATATCTCTAAAAATTACACACTGAGACGAAATTTGTCAAGGGTAAATTACACCAGTAATTTTTTGAAATCATTTGTTTGAGAAATTCAAGGGATATATTTTATTCCCCACTGCATAATGGAATAAAATACCGGCAACAAATCTTGCCCTTTCAGTGTTAGGGAGTATTCTACTCGCAACGGCATCTCATTGTACTGAATTCGTTGTATCAAATCATCGGCTTCCAACTCTTTGAGGGCATTTGTCAGCGCCGTATTTGTAATTGGCGTTAGCATCTTTTTCAGTACTCCAAACCGCATGGGGCACTTGATGCACAGTTCATAGAGAATTTGGAGTTTCCATTTGCCCTGCAGCATTTGAACCACCGGCGTGACCGGGCAGTTTCCCTCGCCGGTTAGAATGACACTGCCAACCTTTTCTTTGAATTCTTCATAAGTCATAATTGGAGCTTTCCTCATCTTTTGCAGTATATTTTTTGATACCAGGTATAAATAATTTGCGTACTTGAACAAAAATTGCTATCAGATATAATAAATATATCACAGGTTGACCATGCAGTCAACGACTGAAATTTCTTCGAAAGGTCTGAATTTTATGAAAGAACTGAACATTATGGAGGCTACTGTTCTGACCTCCCCCAATCCGCTGACACTGATCTGCTCTAAAAAGGAGGATGGTTCTACGAACCTGGCTCCCATTTGCTTTGTGTCTTACCTCTCCTTCAATCCGCCTATGGTGGGCTTCGCCACTGGCAAACAGTCCCACACCGGCAAGCGTGTGCGTGAGACCGGCAAAGTCATTGTCACTGTTCCCGGTGAGAGTCTGGCAGGCGCAGTAATGGCCTGCGGAGCATCTACCGGTGCCGAGACCGACAAGGTGGCCGCCAACAACATCGAGATGATGGCTGTGGAGGGCAGCGACATCCAGATTCCGGCGGACACCCGGCTGGCGATGGTAGCTACCTTGCAGCAGTCGATGGAGGTGGGCGACCATATCCTGCACATCTGTCAGGTGGACAAGTTCCTGGGCGATGAGGACAAGAAGGGCCTGTATGCCTGGAACGGCTTCGGGAAAGTTGCACCTGCGGTAGAAGGCTAAATCTTAAAACGGTAAGGAGGTGTCAGCGGTGGCTGTTTGTATCAAAGACTGTAGTCAGAACATGAATCTGGTGATCGGCTGTACTATTGGTTGCAGCTACTGCTACGCCAGAAACAATGTTCGTCGGTTTCACATGATCGACGACTTTGAAAAGCCGGAGTTTTTTCCAAATAAGCTGCGGCTGATGGAGAAAAAGCGCCCACAGAATTTTCTGCTCACCGGCATGAGCGATTTTTCCCACTGGAAGCCAGAGTGGCGGGAACAGGTATTTGCCAAGATGACTGAGAATCCGCAGCACCAATATCTGTTTTTGACCAAGCGGCCAGAGGATATTGTGTTTTCCACTACCCTGGAGAATGCTTGGTTTGGTGTAACTGTTACCTCCAGCAAAGAGAAAAACCGTATCCGGACTTTGCGGGAGCATATCCATGGCGGACACTATCATGTGACCTTTGAACCTATGTTTGATGAGGTTGGCATGGTAGACCTTACCGGAATTGAGTGGATCGTCATTGGGACTGAGACCGGACATAGGAAGGGCAAAGCCGTATCGAAACCGGAATGGGTGTGGAACCTGACACATCAGGCCCATGCGCTTGGCATCCCTGTATTTATGAAGGAAGATCTGCTTCCTATCATGGGAGAGGCACAGATGGTACAAGAATTTCCCCCGGCTTTTTACCGGGTATTGGAGGAACAAAAGACATGGCGGAAGTAAAAGAGAGCAGCATTCTGATTCAGGATGTAGAAACCAAAAATATTATGACAAAATCCACCCTGCCGGTGGGAGGCTATTCCGTCAATCCTTATGTAGGCTGTACCCATGGCTGCAAATACTGCTACGCCTCGTTTATGAAGCGATTTACCGGGCACACCGAACCGTGGGGTACATTCCTGGATGTGAAACATTGGCCAGCAATCAAAAATCCGCAAAAATACAAAGGGCAGCGCGTAGTCATCGGTTCAGTGACCGATGGATATCTGCCCCAGGAGGCTCAGTTTCAGAACACCCGAAAGCTTCTTGAACAGCTCCGGGGCAGTGAGGCAGAAATTCTCATCTGTACCAAGTCAGACTTGGTAATCCGTGACATCGACCTCCTGAAAGAACTGGGAAAGGTCACGGTCTCTTGGTCGATCAATACACTGGACGAAGATTTCAAAAACGATATGGACAATGCCGTCAGCATCAAGCGACGGCTGGATGCCATGAAGCAGGTTTATGACGCAGGTATCCGCACCGTATGCTTTATTGCTCCGGTTTTTCCCGGTATCACGGATTTTGAGGCTATCTTCCATCAGGTCAGAAATCAGTGCGACCTGGTATGGCTGGAAAATCTAAACCTGCGAGGCGGATTCAAAAAAGACATCCTTGACTATATACGTAAAAAACATCCTGACTTGGTTCCGCTGTACGACGCTATCTACAACAAGAGGGACAGAAGCTACTTCCGTGGTTTGGAGGATCAAGCGGAACGGCTGGCGAAAGAAAACAGCTGTCCCTTCGTGGACAACGAGCTGCCCTACGGACGAGCAGAGCCGGGACATCCGGTCATTGTCAATTATTTTTACCACGAAGAAGTGCGCGGTTCAGAGAACACCGGGAAGCGAACTCGAAAAGTATGATTTTTTATGGAGGGCTACTAACTAATAGATAAGCCCCCCAAAAGGAGGTAAGCATGAAAATTCAGCAGATTCGTAACGCCACCATTCGCATTGAGTGTGCAGGCAAACATTTTTTGATAGACCCCTGGTTTCAAAAGAAGGGTACCGGTATGAGCGCACCTTCACCTGATCCGGAGAAGGCGAAAATCCCTTCCCCAACAACGGAACTTCCCTTTCCTGTGGAGCAGATCATGGAAGGAATCGATGCCATGATCGTCACCCATATCCATCCCGACCATTTTGACCCGGAAACAGCAGCTATGCTGGACAAAAGTATTCCTGTTTTCGCTGTAAATGAAGAAACCAAATCCCAAATTGAAGGATTTGGCTACACTTCCGTCATGGTACTCAAGGATGAAGGGACTGACTTCGACGGCGTGGTTCTCATTCGCACGGAAGCTATGCATGGAGAGTCACCTGACCAAGCGGCCGGACCGGTCTGCGGCATCATTCTTCAAGCGGCTGAGGAGCCTGTCTTGTATGTGGCTGGGGATACTGTGTACTATAAAGGGGTTGAACGGGCTTTGGAACAGTATCGCCCGGACGTGGTAGTGCTCAATGCCTGCGGTGCGGAGCTGATGGGCCTTGGGCGTCTCATCATGGGAGCCGAGGATGTTTTGAATGTATGTGAGGCTGCACCGAATGCCACTATCATCGCTAGTCATATGGATGCCGTCAATCATGCAACTGTCACCCGCGCTGAACTCCGTGATTTTCTGAGGAAACACGGCAAGGATGGACATGTATTAATTCCAGAGGATGGAGAATGCTTAGAGTTTTCGGGAATGTAATTGGTATTTGCGAATATGGGCGTTGATGGTGTGTTTGGCCGATTCGACATCGCTGCTATCACAAAGGATTCTGTTACTGTCGCAGGGAATCTCATTCCAAAACTGAAAAATGCGGATTTGATCGAGCCTGTCAGCGGCTTTTGAAAAGGCAAGTATAAGTTCATACCGCCTAAAGAATAAAGATAATGCCCGTTATCGGCTATGCAGCTAATAACGGACATCTGTCATACGTATACAAGCTCGGTCAAAACGATTTCTTCGCCGCAGCTGCGGATGCTGTTCATGCGGCACATACGCCTGTACTTGCCGATCCGGTATTCCGGTTCATCTGGCAGCGAGAGATTAGGAATAAGATAATCGCCCTCCTGATGGTAGGTGCCGCCCATTTTCTCCAATAGGGTTTCATAGGAATCCGCTCCTTTGGGTGTTGATTTGCAGCGGTTATAAGGATTATTCTGCTTCTTTCCTGCAACTGCTGTTCCTTTCACCACAAATGAGCCGCAGTCATAAGCAACAGCTCGGTATAAGTACCGTACTTGTGCTGACGGAGATACCGGCGGTGGTGCTGTCCCCATCTGCCGATCATTTTGCTGTTCGGCACGGTCAGGCAGGTGAGCTGATACTCCCTGCACTGCTCATACCACAGGCCGTTTTTCGCATCAAAGGTGTACCTTTTCATCATCTTTCCCTCGTTTCGTTTTTGCTTCGGGTGGTGTGTTTAGCTGCTTTTACCTGCTCCACCAATGCGTCAAGCTGCTGTTTGCCGAGCCGCTTGCGGAGCAGGAAATAGTTTCTGTTTTCGACTTCCAGCCTGTCATTTTTCTGGCTGAGCCATGCGTTATCTGCTCGCAGATTTTCGTTCTCATGGTACAGCTTTCCGTTGTTTGCATTGACTCGGAAATAATCGGTCAGAACCTCGAAATACCGTGCCAACAGCGTCTTTGCCAGTTTCTTGAGCCGCTCAACCATCGCATCAACGAATCTTGTTTTGTAGGTCTTAGCGGACATCAGCGCAGGCGGCTCCGGCAGCTGATACTCCGGTGCGGTTTCCAGCATATCCTCCGTCAATTTGCAATCCTCCAACGCCTGCTTATATTTCTCTGCCTGCTGCTGAAGATTATGAACCTCGCATCGGCGTTCATCAATCTCCTCTCCAAGCTGCTGCACCTCACGGCTGCGTTCCTGCTTCTTGTAATCGAGCACAGAAAGATGCTTGTCATGGGTGCCTTTCTGCTCCCATTCGATACCGTGCCGCTCCATCTTAGCAGCAAGGTCAGCTTTTTCGGAGCGCACCCACTGATTCCACTCGGTATCGCTCCGTGTGCCGCCTTTGAAACCTTGCGCGGCGAGCGCCTGCTTAAGAGATACACGGGTATCCAGTCCGCGCTTGCTGCCGGTGATGAACGGAACAAAGTCAATGTGCAGATGAGGCGTTGCCTCGTCCATGTGCAGGTGTGCAGAGAAAACATAAAGATTTGGATTTCTCGACTGAAAGTCCTGATAGTATTCGTTCAGCACAGTTTTTGCCAGTTCTGCATTTTCGCCCAGAGCGCTCATATCGTCCTTGTTGCCGATTTGAATGATGATCTCATGAAAAGGTTTTTCCTGATGTCCGGTACAGATTTTCTCATAGTAGTTTGGAATGCGCCGGTCGGCACGTTTCTGCCTGGCATTGAATCGTTTCTGCGCCGGTCCGAACAGCATTTGATAGACATCCTGGATGCGTTCGTTGCAGTAATCGATATTGAGATGGCTGCGCGCACCGTCCACATTCTCCGCTTTGAATTTGCGGCTGTTATGGTTGACGGAGCCTTTGCCGACTTCAACGCTGATCGTTCGTTTCATTTCCTTCACTCCTTTCAGTTCCTTCCGTAGACGGGTTCTGTTACTCTTGCCAAGAGTAACGCAAAAGCACTTTTGATAGC
>ENA-OROH01001850-OROH01001850.1-human-gut-metagenome-genome-assembly--contig:-NODE-1850-length-18071-cov-3.025366_pt1 | contig 18071 bp, 19 predicted proteins | sample MGYA00242125_ERZ509042 | MGnify/ENA primary metagenome ERZ509042 (study PRJEB26280, sample SAMEA2338738) | human gut metagenome | biome: human gut; feature: human-associated habitat; material: faeces... | reverse complement strand
AAGTTGTTGAAGAGGTAATAATAAAAGGACAAGCACAAATTGCAGAACCTATTTTAGTTGTTGAAAATAACCCAAGTATAGATATAACTGAAACTCAAAAATATGGAGAATATATCTTTAAAGTAAAAAATTATAATGAAGAAAATAAAATATCAGAAATAGATTTAAAGTATTATATAGAAATATTATCAAATGTTGACAGTTCAATTAATATAGAGTTATATCAAGATGAAAATAAAATTAATTTGATTGATAATAAAACGGAATATATTCAAATTTCTAAAGATAAAAAAGAAGAAAGAACATATAAAATAAGAATTACATATGACAAAGATAAAATGAAATCTGAAACTGATATTATGCAAAAAATTCAAGTAAGAGTGCATACAGAGCAAGAAAAGGCGTAAGGTGATTAGATGAAAACAAAAATTTTAAAATTAATTGTTCTTTTAATTCTTTTAATGTTAATTGTAAAAGTAATTTTTATTTCAAGTTTTTATAAAATACAAAAAAGTGATGATTTTTTATTCTTCAAATTATTTTCAAAAGCTGATATTATAAATAATTCAGGTATAGTAAAACAAAATCTTGATTTTTTTAATAATGATAATCAATCAGAAATTTATAAATTCGATGTGAAATACAAAAATATGAAATTAAAACCAATAAATTTGTTAGAAACAGTTGATAAAAAGATGGGAGTTTATGAAAAAATAGCACCTGGAACAAAAGGAAAATTTAGTATTTTATTAAGTTCAAAACAAGATTTAAGGTATAATATCGAATTCGAAAGTTTAAATGAAAAACCTAAAAATTTAAAATTTTCAGTAGCAAAAAACGGAGAAAATTTAGTAATAACTGATTCCTTAGAAGAATTGTCAAATAAATTATCTGGAAATATAGATAAGAATACAAATATTAATATAGAGATATGTTGGTTTTGGAATTATGAAGAAAATCAAGATGAAAAAAACATAAAACAGCATGACATTGATATTTGTGATACAGAAGATGCAAAAAATATTAAACAATATAAATTCAATGTTTGTGTGTTTGGAGAAGAGTTATAGTAGGAGGTGTTTAAAATTAAAAAAAACAAGAAAATTAAAATTTTTGTAAGTGTTATTTTAAGTTTTATTATTTTTTTTTCATTTTCAATTATATATGCCAAATATGTGTTGCAAAATGAGTTTGATATAGCAAATATTAATATAGATGGAACGAAACCTAAAATAGAATTTGTAAATATAACGAATACAAATTCAGAATATCCAAATTATGCTAGTAAAAAACACAATATTATTGTGAGAATAAAAATATCAGATAAAAATATTAAAGATATATTTTTAGATAAAGAACATGTAAAAGTAAAAATAGCAGAAAAAATTGTAGAAGAACCTAATATTAAATTTACAAAAATTCAAGATTTGGTTAATTGTAAAATATATGATATTGAATTAAAAGATTTACAAGAAAATGGAAATTTAAAATTAAATATATCAAATAATACAGTAATAGATCAGGGAGAATTATCAAATGATTTCTTAGAAATTGATACTAATATAGTAATTGACAATATTGCACCTACTGGAAATTTTAAAGAAAACAAAATATCAGATGGAAAGGTGTGTGCTAGCATTGAATTAAGTGAATTTATAAGAAATTTGGATGGATGGAATTTTTCAAAGGATAAATTGAGTGTATCAAAAGAATTTACCAACAATGTATCATATGAATTACCTATACTTGATTTTGCTGGAAATGAAGGAAAAGTAGAAATTAGTATAACAAAAGCATCATATATAAATATAGTTTATGCGTCTCATAATTCGGTAGTTGGATGGTCTTTTGGATATGGAAATTATGATGTTGCAGGTAAAGATGCTATAATGCGTAATTCTGTATATAAGACGGAAGCTTTAGCTTTTAATATTAGTGGAAATATAGATGAAGATTTTGTACAGGGAAATTCGTACATCTATACTTATTGGGGAGATGGAAGTTTTGGAAAGTGTACAACTTCAGGAATTGTTTATAATTTTGGATATAATCCACTAGATGGTGGATATAAATCTATGAAATCGTCTGATTTGGTTACAATAGATAATAAAAAATATTTTCAGTTCGGTGGCAGTGGAATAAATGGATATCAAAACCCTGATTTGTATGGAAATAATCCTATTCCTGGGTATGTTGCAAATAAATACAAATATGGAATTTGTGGCATCAAATTCAGGTTAAAAGATTATTCTCAGTTTTCTATTGTTTATCAAATTTTGATTGATGGAGTGGGTTGGATTGTTTCTTGCTCAAATGGACAAGAGTGTATATATGCTAAAGATAGACCTATGTCTGCTTTTAGAATAGCACTAGTTCCAAATACGGAAAGGCAGTATGTTATTGATACTTGGAATAAGGATGTTGGAACTTTTAATATTAAGTAGTTTTAAAGTTTTAGTTCTGTGAAGATAGTGCCTGAAATACTTAGGGATAATATTTTGGTTATATTCCCCAAATATTATATACAGATATTTTATGCATTATCTTCATTGAATTGTAATTATAATTCATAGCTTATAAATTATATAAAATGAAATAAATGATTAATTTCAAATATATATTTTTTTATACTGCAAATAGTAATACGAACTGTAATATTTTTTAAAATTTAATTTGTATATTTATAGACAAATTAAATAAAATGTGATAGCATAAGGTTAGTTTTATATTGGGGTATCGCCAAGTGGTAAGGCATCGGACTCTGACTCCGACATTCCTGTGTTCGAATCACAGTACCCCAGCCAAAATAAATTTCTGCAAGTGTTAAATAGAATAGGTTATAGCTGTTAAAAATACACAATGAAATGTCGAAATTAGGAGGCAGAGATGAAAAAAACAAAAGAAAACGGAATAACATTAGTAACACTAGTAATAACAATAATAGTTTTATTAATGTTAACATCAATAGGAACAACAGCAGGAATATCAACAATAAATATGGCAAAATTTAATCAATTTAAAAATGAATTGCAAATGCTACAGACAAAAGTAAATGGATTAAATCAAGAAAACAAAACAGATATAGGAACTGAATTAACAACCACTCAACAAAATATCCTTGATATAGAAGAAGTTTCTAACATTATTTATAAAGACAGAACTGTTGAAGAAAAAACAGATGTAAAAAATAGTTTTAGATATTTAACATCAAATGATATAAAAAAAGAATTAGGACTAGAAGGAATAAAAAGAGATTATTTGATAAGTGTTAAATATAGGTATGTGGTTAGTTGCCAAGGTATTGAATATAAGGGACAAACTTATTATATGATAGAACAAAGCAAAAATGGGTTGTATAATGTAGAGTATAAAGACAAAAATAGTAAAACAAGGACTTTTGATGTAAATGCAGAAATTGATGAAGACAAGTGGAAAATAACTGTTTCAAATATTCAATATGATGGATATGTAAGTAATTGGCAAGTTAAATATAAAATGGTAGATGATGAATATTGGAAAACTTCAGATAATCTTGAATTTTATGTGGAACAATCAGGTTCTTATATTATAAATGTTATTCATGGTGATGAAATAGATTTGGGTAAAAAAACTTTAGATATATCACCTAAATATGCTGAAACAAATTTAATTTTAAATTATGATGCAATAAATAATATAAGTGATGCTGAACATAGTTCAGATACTCTTATATGGAAGGATTTAAGTAAAAATAAAAATGATGCTCAAATAACTGGAGCAACATGGGGAGATAATTATTTGTCTTTTGATGGTGTCGATGATTTTGCTGTGACTACTTCTAATATAGATTATAATAGTAGTTGTGCAGTAACATTGCAATTGGTGCTTGTTGGAGGAATTGAAAATAGTGTTACACAAATGATATTGGAATCATCAGAAAATTGGAGTTTAAATCCTATGGGGTATGGTATTACTTTTAATGAATATGGAACTAAAGATTTAGATACTACGGTACATCATAGCGGTGGTTATAATATAAAAGCAACAGAAGACAATATAGTTGATGAAGATAATATTAATGTTTTTACATTTGTTATTAATAATTATAATCAGTACGATTCTTTTATAAAAGTTTATAAAAATGGTGAAGTTTTGGAAATTAAAAAAGTTAATAATTTTGAGTATAATTTGTCAAATACGAAATTTGAAAATTATAAAATGTATATTGCTTCAAGGGCAGGAAATAGTTATTTTTCAAAGATGAAATTAGGAGCATTAAGAGTGTATAATAGAGAATTGAATAAAAATGAAATAAAAGATAGCTATGAATTAGATAGTAAAAGATTTAAATAAAAGTTCTCAAATGGGGACTTTTTTGTATTATAGGAAAGTTCTCCGAGCTTCCTATAATATAAATATTTTGCACAGAAATTTGCATAAAGCAAATTTCGTGCACGAACAAAGACGCGGACTTAAAAATTGTCTTAATAATTGCTAATATTATTAATGTCCGCTTTTGTTTAATTACAATAAAAAGGAGCGAAATTAATTGGTAGCAGAAGTTATAATAAATAGCAAAGCAAAACAACTAAATAGAACATTTGACTACAATATACCAAAAGAACTAGAAAACTTGATATTAATAGGAAGTAAGGTACTAGTTCCATTTGGAAGATTTAAAACACTAGAAGAAGCACATGTAGTCAAAATAAAAGAAAAATCAGAATATGAAATAAAAGATATAGCAAAAGTGGAGAATGGTTTAACTGATAAACAAATAGAACTTGCAAATTGGATGTCTAATAGGTATTTTTGTAATGTATCAGATTGCATCAGGCTAATGCAAACACCGGGAACAAATGCAAAAGATGTGAACAAAAGAATTCAAGATAAAAAGATAAATGTTGTGTATTTAAAAAAAGATTATGAAGAAATAAATTTTGAGATAGAAACTAAAAAAATAAAATCAGAAAAACAAATAAGAATTTTAAATTTTGTAAAAGACAATGAAGGATGTACAATACCAGATATAGAGGCGTTTACAGATTGTTCAAGAGCAATAGTAAATACTTTAATAAAAAATGAATATCTAGAATTGGTTGAACAAAAAGTTGAGAGAAATCCATTGGAAAACAAAAACATAGAAAATACAAATAATTTAAAATTAACAGAAGAACAACAAAATGCTTTTAACAAAATTTCAGCAAGTATTGATAGCAAAAAATATGAAGAATTTTTGCTTTATGGAGTTACAGGTTCAGGAAAAACGGAAGTATATTTACAATTAATAGATAAGGTTCAGAAAGAAGGAAAATCAGCAATAGTTTTGGTACCAGAAATTTCGTTAACTCCACAAATGTTGGATAGATTTATATCAAGATTTGGGAAAGAAACAATAGCGGTTTTACATAGTAAATTATCAATAGGAGAAAGACATGATGAATGGGAAAGAATAAAAGAAAATAAAGCAAAAATTGTTATAGGTGCAAGGTCTGCAATATTTGCACCAGTCAAAGATTTGGGAATAATCATAATAGACGAAGAACATGATAGTTCATATAAATCAGAGGCAAGTCCAAAATATGATGCAAAAGAAGTTGCAAAAAAAATTGCGAAACAAGAAAATGTACCATTAGTTTTAGGAAGTGCAACGCCTGATTTAATAACATTTTATAATGCAAAGGAAACTGAAAAAATTACTTTGTTAGAATTAACAAAAAGAGCAAATAATTCTAATTTGCCAAAAGTGGAAATTGTAGATTTAAAACAGGAACTAGCAAATGGAAACAGGACAATGTTAAGTTTTGATTTATATCAAGCAATAGAGCAAAATCTAAAAGATAAATTACAAACAATTTTGTTTTTGAATAGAAGAGGATATTCAACATTTATAATGTGTAGAAATTGTGGGTACACTGTAAAATGCAAGAACTGCAATATCAGTATGACATATCATAGTTATGAAAATAAATTGAAATGTCATTATTGTGGATATGAAGAAAAAGTTGTTACAAAATGTCCAGAGTGCGGAAGTGATAAAATAAGATATTTTGGAACAGGAACACAAAAATTAGAGCAAGAGATATTAAAACAATTTCCACAGGCTAAAACAATAAGAATGGATGTAGATACAGTAACAAAGAAAAATTCACATGAACAAATTTTAAATAAATTCAAAAATGATGGTATTGATATATTAATTGGAACGCAGATGGTTGTAAAGGGACATCATTTTCCAAAAGTAACATTAGTAGGTGTTATAGCTGCAGATAGTTCATTAAATATTGATGATTACAGAGCAACAGAAAGAACATTTCAAATTTTAACACAGGTTGCAGGAAGAGCAGGAAGAGAGAATTTACCAGGAAAAGTTATAATACAAACATATAACCCAGAAAATTTTAGTATTCAAGATGCACAAAAACAAAATTATCAAGAATTTTACGAAACTGAAATCGCTTTAAGAAAACAGTTGAAATATCCGCCATTTTGCGATATAATAATAATTGGATTTAATAGTTTGAATGAAGCGGAGATAAAAAAGGTTTCAAATAAAGCATATGAATATCTAATTAAAAATTTAAATAATGAAGAATTTAAAACTTTTAAACCAATGCCATCACCAATAGATAAAATTCAAAATAGGTTTAGGTGGAGAATTATTATAAAAGGCAATATGAATGAACTGGCAAACGAAGTTTTAAATGATTTGTTAAAAGAGATATATAGTGAAAATTACAAAAATACTAAGGTTTCAGTTGATGTAAATCCAAATAGTATGGTATAGAATGGGGGAATAAAAGTGGCAATAAGAAATCTAAGATATGAAGGAGACGAAATTTTAAGTAAAAAATCAAGAGAAATTGAAACAATAGACGAAAAACTACAAACATTAATAGATGATATGATAGACACAATGCACAAGTACAATGGTGTGGGATTAGCTGCTGTACAAGTTGGAATTTTAAAAAGAGTTTTTGTTGTAGATTTATATGACGACAAAGGACCAATTATTTTTATAAATCCAGTTATCTTAAAAACAAAAGGTGAAAGAGAAGTTGAAGAGGGCTGTTTAAGTTTTCCAAATCAATTTGCAAAAGTTGTAAGACCAGAAGAGGTTACAGCAGAATATACTGATAGAAATGGTAAAAGAGTTAAAGTTAAGGCTAAAGATTTGTTGGCACAAGCTATTTGCCATGAGTATGACCATTTAGAGGGAGAAGTTTTTGTTGATAAAATTGTTCCGGGTACTATGGAGTATGTGGAACCTGAAAAATAAAAATGTCCATTTGGGGACGGTTCTTTTTAGGACATTTTGGTAAAAAAAGGAAATTGACGTAAATAATGATATAACAAGAATGTGAGGAATATTAATTTTGAAATAAATGTCCCAAAAAGAACCGTCCCCAAATGGACAAAAGGAGAGTGAAAAAATGCTTAATATTTTATTTATGGGAACACCTGATTTTGCAAGAGATAGTTTAGAAGCGGTGTATAATGTAGGTTATAATATATTGGGAGTTGTAACAAATCCAGACAGGCCAAAGGGAAGAGGAATGAAATTAGTTGCATCACCTGTAAAAGAATTTGCTATTGAAAAAAATTTAAAAATATTTCAACCAGAAAAAGTAAGAAAAAATGAAGAATTTATTAATCAAATAAAAGATTTGAATCCAGATGTTATATGTGTTGTAGCATATGGAAAAATATTGCCAAAAGAAATATTGGATATACCAAAATTAGGTTGTATAAATGTACATGGTTCTTTACTTCCAAAATACAGAGGGGCTGCACCAATTCAATGGGCTGTTTTGAATGGTGATAAAACAACTGGTGTAACAACAATGTATATGGATGTTGGGATGGATACTGGTGATATGATTTTAAAACAAGAAGTTGATATTGGGGAAAATGAGACAACAGGTGAATTATGGGATAGGCTTTCTAAAATTGGTGGAGAATTGTTAGTAGAAACATTAAAACAAATTGAAAATGGAACTGCACCTAGAGTAAAACAAAGTGATGATTTTTCAGTTGCACCAATGCTTAATAAAGAGATGGCTAAAATTGATTGGGAGAATAAAACAGCTCAAGAAATTAAAAATCTTGTTAGAGGGTTAAATCCTATTATGGGTGCTTATACTTTTTTGAATGGTTCTAAAATAAAATTCTGGAATGTTGATATTGCTAAAAATATTGGATATGATGAGGATAACATCCAAATTTTCAGAAATGGAACTGTACTTGTTTCAGATCAAAGAGATGGATTATTTATAAAAACAAAACAAGGAATTTTAAGTGTTTTAGAAATTCAAGGTGAAAATGCTAAAAGAATGAGTATAAAAGATTTCTTGAGAGGTAATAAAATAGAGGAATTTCAAGTTTTTGAATAAAACTATTTTGGACATAATAATCACTTAAAAATAAATAAATGATTAATTCCATATATTTTTTTTTATTATACTGTGAATTGTAACATTGAATTATAATAAATAGGAAAAAAAACATTAAAAAAGGTTGTAAAAAATACCAAAAATTGATATACTTATAAAGTAATTAAGTATATCAATTTTTATATTATAAAAGGTTAAAAAAGCCTTTATATAATATAAATACATTGCACATTCTTAAAAATTTCAAAAAGGAGGAATTTTAATGGAAGAAGAAAACTCTAAAAAAGAAGTTATTGAAAATGAAAGCAAGGAAGAAAGAAAAGAAAAAACAGAAGTACAGAAAAAAAATGAAAATGCCGAGAATAAAGTTAATGAAAATAACGAAATAAGCGAAAAAAAGCAAAAGGAAAGTACAGATGCTGTAAAAAATACAGAAAATGGAATAGAAATATCAAATGATGTAATAGCAGTAATTGCTGGAGTTGCAGTATCAGAAGTACAAGGAGTTGCATCAATGGCAGGAGGATTTGCAGGGGGAATATCTGAAGTTTTTAGCGGAAAGAAAAATATGGCAAAAGGAATTAAAGTAGATAAGACAGAAAACAAAGCAAAAATAGATGTAAATATAATTGTAGAATATGGTTCTAGAATACCGGATGTGGCGTTTGAAATTCAAAACAGAGTTAAGAAGGCTGTAGAGGGAATGACAGGATTTAAGGTAGAAGAAGTAAATGTACATGTACAAGGTGTGGATACAAATATTTCTAAAAATGAAAACACAGAAAATGTACAAGAAAATAAAGAAAATTAAAATATCGTAAACAAATAAAGAACGAAAGATGTTTAAAATCAAAATACAAAATAATTAAGATAAAAGTCCAAAATGTTGGCTTATGAAAGGAATGGAATAAAAAATGAAATTTATAGAAAAAGTTACACTAATAATATATTCAAATATAATATTAATATTATCAATAATAGCATGTGCTATAATATTTAGATGGCTAGATATATCAGTAATTCAAACATTAACTAAAAATTTGTTATTGTATGGAACATCATCAAAAGTGATATTAGGAATAAGTATAGTATTTATACTACTATCAATAAGATGTATTTTCTTTGATCCTACATCAAAACAAGAATTAAAAGATAAACAAGGAATTCTTTTAGCAAATGATAATGGTAAATTGATGATTTCAAAAGAGACAATAGAAGATTTAGTAGAAGCGGTTACAAAACAATATAAAATGGCTAAAGAAGTTAATTCAAGAGTTGAATTGGATAAAGAAAATAATGTTAATATTTTTGTTAATTTAGTAGTTGGTTCAGATACAGTAATTAAAGATTTATCAGCTGATTTACAAGAAAAAATTAAAAATAAAGTTAAAGAAACAACAGACTTAGAAGTAAAAGAAGTAAATATAACTGTAAAAAAAGCAGTTCAAGAAAAACAACCTAAAACAGCAATGTAAAAGTGGGCTAGGTAAAATGAAACCATAGCTATATCTTGGAAAGGAATGAAATAAGATATGGACGATTTTAAAAAATTTATAAATCAATATAAAGGAGCAATAATAGGAATAATTATTGCAATAGTGTTGCTAGCAACAAGATTATATGATGTAATAATAGGAATTTTATTAATATTAGCAGGTGCGTTTGTTGGAAATTATGTACAACAAAATAAAGATGAAGTTAAAGCAAAATTAAAAAAATTTATAGATAAAATGTAAAAAAAGGGCAATGTCAACTGGATTTTGTACCATGGAAAGGGAATAAGATTTAAAATGAATAGATCAGATATGAGAGAAAATGCTTTCAAATTAATATATAGTTTAGAAATACAAAAAACTGAAAATATACAAGAACAAATAGATTTATATTTTGAAAGCAACAATTTAAAAGATGAAGAGGCAAAAAAATATATAACAGATGCGGTAAATGGTATCGAGAAAAACAAGCAAGAAATTTTAAGTGATATTGAGAAAAACTTAAAAGAAGAATGGAAGCTAAATAGAATTTCAAAAATGGATTTATCAATATTAAAATTGGCAATATATGAAATAAAATTTAGTGATGTACCATATAAGGTTTCAATAAATGAAGCTGTAGAACTTGCAAAAAAATATGGTGAAGATAAATCAAAAAACTTTGTTAATGGAGTTTTAGCAAGTATAGTAAAGGAAATGTAATTTATGAGATATGAAGATATGGCAATAAGTGTAACTGAATTAAACAGCTATATTAAAAACAAAATTGCAGATGATGAATATTTAAATAATGTTTTAATAAAAGGTGAAATATCAAATTTTAAAAATCATTACACAGGGCATATGTATTTTACTTTAAAAGATGAAAATTCATTGATAAAATGCGTAATGTTTAAAACATATGCACAGAAACTTGAATTTATGCCTAAAGATGGTATGAAGGTTTTTGTATTAGGTGGAGTTTCTGTATTTGAAAGAGATGGAGTTTATCAAATTTATGTAAAAGCTATGCAAGAAGATGGTGTGGGGATTCTATATAAAAAATATGAAGAGCTCAAGAAAAGACTTGAAGAAGAAGGCTATTTTGATGAAGAACATAAAAAGCCTATACCACAAATGCCTAAAATAATAGGAGTTTTAACTTCTCAAACAGGTTCAGTTATTAGAGATATAATAAATGTAAGTACTAGAAGAAATCCTAATGTTAATATTAGATTATTTCCAGTACCTGTTCAGGGAGAAGGAGCTGCTGAAAAAATTGCTGATGGAATTAAATTTATGAATGAAAATAATTTGGCAGACGTCTTAATCTTGGCAAGAGGTGGAGGTTCTTTAGAAGATTTATGGCCATTTAACGAAGAAATAGTTGCACATGCAATTTATAATTCTGAAATACCAATAATTTCAGCAGTTGGACATGAAACTGATTTTTCAATTTCTGATTTTGTTGCTGATTTAAGGGCACCAACACCATCAGCTGCTGCAGAATTAGCTGTTCCTGATATATATGAAGTTAGGCAGAAAATAAATACATATCAAAATAGGCTAAGATTAACTTTGGTAAAAAAAGTTGAGATAATGAGATTGAGATATGAAAAATGTATGTCAAGTAGAGTTTTTAAAGAGCCTTTAAGAAATATAAATGATAATTATTTAAAGGTTGATACATATATAAAAAGGTTAGAAAATTATATAAAAGCAAAACAAAAAGAGGAAAAAACAAAATATATTGAATTGGTATCAAAATTGGATACATTAAGTCCATTAAAAACGTTGACTAGAGGGTATTCAATAGTTGAACAAAATAATAAAATAATAAAAAGTGCAAATGATATAAAAACAGGAGATAAAATTGATATAAGATTTACGGATGGAACCAAAAAAGCAGAGATTTTATAATTAAATGGAAATTCGTGATTTACAAAGAAAATTAACTAAATTTGCATTTTGAAAAGAAAGGAAAATAAAAAATGTCAAATGGAGCAAAAATAACAATAGTAGTAGCAATTGTTTTGGCACTTGGTGTTACTATTTATGGAGTTACAAATAGTAAAAAAGATAATAAAAAAGTGGTAAATGATACATCATCTGATATGATGCAATTTTTTAATGAGTATGAAAATACGTCATCAGGTGGTTCTGATAATAATGAAGTATTGAATAATGTAAATAATGAGAGTATTGAAAATGTTGTGACACAAAGTAAAAATAATGTAGTTTCAAGTTCTAATTCTAATACTGATAAGGTGATTGGAAAAGAGGAACAGGAAAGTAGCAATGAAAATACTGGTTTAAATGATGAACAAACTGCAATTGATTTGGCAAAGAAAGAGTGGGGTATTTCTGTTGATTCTTATGATTATAGTGCTGAATTGCAAGATGATGGTACTTATATAGTTAGAGTTATTGGAAAAAATGATAGAAATGAAGTAACTAGATATAAGGTAAATATAAAGACTGGTGCAGTTACAGAAGTACAATAAATTTGTATATGGAGGAAGAGTTTAATGGCAAAATCAAATTTTGAAAAAAACATGGAAAATTTAGAAAATATAGTAATAGAGCTAGAAAATGGTGATTTAAATTTAGATGAATCTATAGCTAAATTTGAAGAAGGAATAAAAATATCAAAAGAATGTAATAAAATATTAGAAGATGCAGAAAAGAAAATTACAATTTTGCTTCAAAAAGATGGAGAAGTAAAAGAAGAAAATTTTATATCTGAAGAGTAATTTAAATTAATATGTCTGAAATATGTGATAAAATATAAGTTAAACGATAGTATGAAATTTATTTAAGGGGAGCGAGCTGTGAACAATTTTATGGAATTTATTCAAAATAAATATATTTATGTACCATTTTTATTATGGTTTTTTATTCAATTATATAAGGTAATATATGATTTGGTGACAACAAAAAAATTTAATTTTAAGAGAATAATTGGAGCTGGAGGAATGCCAAGTTCACATTCAGCAATAGTTGTATCTTTGGCAACATTAATTGGAAAATATCAAGGAGTGGATACACCAATATTTGCATTAGCATTGATAATGGCATTTGTTGTTATGTATGATGCATGTGGAGTTAGAAGAGCTGCAGGAAAGCAAGCGGCTTTATTAAATAAAATAATTGAAACACCAGGACTTACAGGAGTTCAGGTGTCTGAAAGACTTGTTGAGGTTTTGGGACATACTCCAGTTCAAGTTTTTGTTGGAGCTTTGATTGGCGTTATAGTAGGAATTATTGCATAATATTATATGAAAATTTTGATGGTGATGAGCAAATAATGTTCAAGATTTAATATACAAAATTTTGGATGATGATGAATATTGTGAAAAGGAGGAATTAAAATGACTGATATTGAAATAGCCAAAAGTATAAAATTGGATAAAATAATTGATATAGCAAAAAAACTTGAAATAGATGAAGATGATATTGAGTGTTATGGAAAATACAAAGCAAAAATATCTAATGAAGTTTATACCAAATTACAAGATAAAAAAAATGGAAAACTAATATTAGTAACAGCAATTAATCCAACACCATTAGGCGAGGGAAAAACAACAGTATCAATTGCCATAGCAGATGGACTTTCTAAAATTGGAAAAAAATCAATATTAGCATTAAGAGAACCATCTTTAGGACCTGTATTTGGGATAAAAGGTGGAGCAACTGGTGGAGGATATGTTCAAGTTGCACCAATGGAAGATATTAACCTTCATTTTACTGGAGACATACATGCAATAACATCAACTAATAACTTATTATCAAGCATAATAGATAATCATATATATTTTGGAAATGAATTAGATATACAAGAAGTTGTATGGAAAAGATGTGTTGATTTAAATGATAGACAATTAAGAAAAATTGAAACGGGTTTATCAGGTGAGAAAAATATAGTTCCAAGAGAAGATGGATTTGATATATCTGTTGCATCTGAGATAATGGCAATATTGTGTTTGGCTGAAAATTTGAAAGATTTAAAACACAAGTTAGGAAATATAATTGTAGGTTATAATTCACAAAAGCAACCAGTATATGCTAAAGATTTGAAAGCAGAAGGGGCAATGGCTGTATTATTAAAAGATGCAATAAAGCCAAATTTAGTTCAAACATTAGAACATACACCTGCAATAATACATGGTGGCCCATTTGCAAATATTGCACATGGATGTAATAGTATAATTGCTACGAAGATGGCTATGAAATTAGCAGACTATACTATTACGGAAGCAGGGTTTGGAGCTGATTTGGGTGCAGAAAAATTCTTGGATATTAAGTGTAGAATGGCAGAGATAAAACCAGATGCTGTTGTCATAGTTGCAACAATAAAAGCCTTGAAATATCATGGCGGAATAGAAAAAGATAAAATTCAAGAAGAAAATATAGATGGATTACAAAAAGGAATGTCAAATTTATTTAAACATATAGAAAACTTAAAAGATAAGTTTGGATTAAATGTGATTGTTGCGATAAATAGATATAATACTGATTCAGTTCATGAAATTGAATATGTACAAAATGAATTGGCTTCTAAAAATGTTGAAACAAGTATAGTTGAAGGTTGGGCAAAAGGTGGAGAAGGTGCAATTGATATTGCTCAAAAATTGGTTGATTTAATAAATAAAAAAGATGTTGTTGATGCTGGTTTAGAAAATGATATTAATGAATATATTAAAAAATCAAATGAATTTAAATATATTTATGATTTGTCAGATAGTATAAAGACAAAGATAGAGAAAATTGCAAGAGAAGTATATGGTGCATCAGGTGTGAATTTTGATGAAAAGGCTGAAATGGAAATTAAAAGAGTTGAAGAGATGGGCTATGGTAATTTGCCAGTATGTATTGCTAAAACTCAATACTCTTTTTCAGATGATAGTAAAAATTTGGAGTGTAAGGAGCCTTTTACAATTACAATTCGAGAGGTTAATTTAAAGGCTGGAGCTGGCTTTGTTGTTGCAATTGCTGGAAAGATTATGACCATGCCAGGGCTTCCAAGAGTTCCAGCAGCCGAGAATATTGATATAGATGAAAATGGAGAAATAGTAGGAATTTTTTAGCCCTACTATTTTTACTCTTACAGAGAGTTGTGTTATTTTTTTTATTTTGAATTATGTTGTATATGGAATTCGTTATTAAATTTATATATGAATAAATTTCAGGCTTCATAATATTTGTCAGTACCAGAGTATAAATCTTCTAGTGTGATACCAAGAACTTTGCAAAATGCTAAAACTTCAAAATCTTTTACGGTTTTTTTACCATATTCAATTTCATATATGTCACAGTTATACATTGTTACACCTAGTAAATCAAGTTGTCTGCATATTTCCCCTTTCATAAATGATTTTAATCTATAAGTTATTATCTTTTTTTACTAAAATGAAAGCGTTGTTTTTTTCATTTTTAATTTAGTAACCTCATAGGTTAATTAAATATGTGTTTATTTTATAATAAAATCTATGTTGAATTTACAGGAACATACTGTAAATGTTACAAAAATATTTCTTTTTTTTACAAGTATGTGTCATTGATAATTTTTATTGAATAAGAAGTTAAAATATGATATATTAGTATTACATAAACAGCCTGTAATAAATTGCGATTTAAAGGGTCTCTCTCTATATATAAAGTAAATTTATATTTTATGGATTTATTAATGAGAAAATAAATGTTAGAGAATAAAAGATTAAATAGTGAAATAACTTTGTTAGCTTTGGTAGTAACAATAATTTTATTATTAATAATAGCAGGAATATCAATAGCAAGAATAGGGGAAGAAAACAGTATAATTAACAAAGCAAAAAAGCCAAAAATGAACATGAATCAGCCCAGGCTCAAGAATCATTAGCAACAGAATTAGCAAGTATATTAGCTAATAATGAGGTAAATAAGGATTTAAAGAAACTAGACAATATGAAAATAAATGGATATAAAACAAAAGTAAGTGATATAGCTAGACTTGTAACACTAATTAAAAACCTAAAAGAAAAAATTCCAATCTCAATTAACTTAAAAGATATAGGAACAAAATATAAAATTGATATAATTGCAATTGATGTATATGGAAAAACTAAAATGGCAAGCTCAACTTGAGAGGTAACAACACCAAATATGATAGTAGAAACATTACAATATCCAATAATGACAACAAAAGGAATGGTAAATACTAAAGCAGATGAATTAGATAAAATATACCAGTCCCACAAGAAGGTGTATTTATAGGTGATGGGATATTTCATGCAACACATTATGGAAAAAATAGTGATGCATGGAAAAAAGTATTCAGTGAAATAACAGGTAAATTATATGAAATGTATTATGATGCAAACTTAAAATAACGAATAAAAACACGAAAACCAACAAATACTATAAAAGTAGGAGTTGGTTTTTATGTTAGAAAATTACATTTCAAAAAAAGAAAACAATAAAATAGAAGATACAAAAAAAAATAAAACAAAACAATTCAATTTTAGAACAGACCTAGCAAACGAAAGACGTGACATATACAAAAAAGCAAACAGCATAGAAAATGAAATAAACGGAATAGAAAGCGCAAAAGAAGAAATAAACGAAAACATATCAGTAGAAAGAGTAAAAATAACAAACGAAGAAGGAGCAAAAGCAATAGGAAAACCACAAGGGAACTATATAACCATAGATATTAAAAAGCTAAAAATAGCACAAGACGAAGATATAGAAAAATCAGCAGAAATATTAGCAAATGAACTAATAAAAATAATAGATGCTCATATAGATAAACAAGGAGAAATATTAGTAGTAGGACTCGGAAATATATATGTCACACCAGACGCATTAGGGCCAAAAGTAATTAACAAAATAGAAGTAACAAGACACATAATAAATTATTTACCACAATATGTAGAAGAAGGAACCAGAATGGTAAGTGCAATATCTCCAGGAGTTTTGGGAACAACAGGAATAGAAACTGTAGAAATACTAAAAGGAATAGTAGACAACATTCACCCAAAATTAGTAATTGTAATAGATGCACTTGCATCAAGAAGTATAGAAAGAATAAGTAGTACAGTTCAAATATCAGATACAGGAATAGTTCCAGGAGCTGGCGTAGAAAATAAAAGATCAGAAATAAGCCAAGCAACATTAGGAATACCAGTAATAGCAATAGGAATACCAACAGTTGTAGAAACAGCGGTACTTGTAAATGACTGCCTAGATTTATTTATAACAAAATTACAACAAGAAGCAAAATCAAATGAATATTTAAACCATTTAAAAGAAGAGGATAACTATGAAGAAATAAAAGAGGCATTAGTTCCAAATGATTATAATTTAATAGTAACACCAAAAGAGATAGATGACTTAATAGAAAATATGGCAGAGATTGTAGCAACAGGAATAAATAGAAGCGTATAAAAATTGATTTTTAATTATTTTTAGTCCCTAAAAGAACCTTTATAATTATTTTTTTATAAAGGTTCTTTTTAAAGAAGTATTTTTATAAATTTTACAGATATTACAATCAGTACACACTTCAACACGATTTTCAAAAATAAGAGAAATTGTATTAATAAACTCGTCAATACAATTATCAATTAAATGAACATAAATTTTTTTAGGAATAAGTGTAAGCAAAGTATTTAGAGCATAGTCATTAGAAGAAAAAGAAATATCAGATAAATACTTAGCCTTAAAAATATCATTACAAATATTAATTTGATTTTTATCTTTATCCAACAAAATAGAATTTCTATTATTGTAAATTAAGTGAACAACATCACAGTTCGAGGTTTGAGAATTTATATACATCTTAAGAAGAGAGATAAACTCCATATATTCCTTTTCAACAACAAATGTATTAACAGCTTCATCAACAACATTTTCTAAAACTTCCATATAACTTTTTATACGAAAATTTATAAAACCAGTTAAAATTATAGATTTATTAACCATTAAATAACTTTCAAAACTTTCAATTAAAAGATTATACTTCTTATCAAAATAAGTATTAAAATCATCAGAAAAAATTTCATAACAAAGTTCTAAAATATGCTTAATTTCAGTAGAATTAAAGTAAAAATAATTCTTTAATAAAATCATTTTCAAAAAGGATTCCTCTAATTCGTCTATGACAAGACATGAAAGAATACAAGAAACTTCATGAATAAATTTCTCGTTATCATTTCCACTATAGTGGATAATTATATTTTTATAATTT
>ENA-OROH01001844-OROH01001844.1-human-gut-metagenome-genome-assembly--contig:-NODE-1844-length-18150-cov-6.782758_pt1 | contig 18150 bp, 16 predicted proteins | sample MGYA00242125_ERZ509042 | MGnify/ENA primary metagenome ERZ509042 (study PRJEB26280, sample SAMEA2338738) | human gut metagenome | biome: human gut; feature: human-associated habitat; material: faeces... | reverse complement strand
TTTAATTTTATAATTCCTTTTTCTAAAATTTTTTCTATTGGAATCCATTTTTGTATTGAATTAATTTTTCTCACCTCACATTTATAGAATAAAAAATTTTTGACTTTAAAATTTCAAGAATTAAATTTTATGTTTTTATTATACTATCTTTTTGTCAATTGTCAAGAAAAACATTTCGACAAAACAATACAAAAAATTTTTTTAGTTTAATGTATAATAAAAAAGTTTTTGAACATAATATGTGTATAAGGTTAATATTAGTTGAGTGAAGAGTAATAATAGATTATAAATTAGTTTATTATTATTCGAGCAAAGATATATATTAGTTTATTGAAGTAGATTAATATATGTCGGCGATAAGAATATATAATGTATATGTAAGCTATATTTTCATGATGAATTTTAAATTTTTATAATATAAACTTTTATTAATTCATCTTTAGTTATATGGTTAAATTATATGTTATGTATTTGAACTAAGATTATACTTGCAGTATATGGTATTGTTACTAGTCCTTAGAGATGAATATAGTTTCTACTATTGTATTTATAGTCGAGCAACTGATTAATATATGTGGTATATAGTTTATTTGTATAGTAATATACATTAGATTAAAATATTATGTATATTAGTTTGAGTTAAGATTATTATTAGCTTTATAGATAATAGCTAAGAGATGTTTTTTCTCTTAGCTATTAATTTTTTATAAAACTATACATTTCAAATTATATATCAAGATTTTTTACATATTTTGCATTTTGTGCAATGAAGTCTCTTCTTGGTTCAACTTCATCTCCCATTAAAAGAGTAAATGTTTCGTCTGCTTTTATTGCATCATCCATTGTCACTTGAATTAATGTTCTCTTTTCTGGGTTCATTGTTGTTTCCCACAATTGTTCAGGGTTCATTTCACCTAAACCTTTATATCTTTGTAAAGATAAACTTTCTCTTGCAATTCCTTTGGCTTCTAATTCTGCAAATGCTTTATCAAGTCCTTCATCAGTATAACAATAAATATCTTCCATACCTTTTTTGGCTAATTTATATAATGGTGGTTGAGCAAGATAAACATTTCCATTTTCAATAAGTGGTCTCATATATCTAAAGAAAAATGTTAACATTAATGTTCTGATATGTGCACCATCAACATCGGCATCTGCCATTATTATAACTTTTCCATATCTTATTTTTGTAATATCAAAATCTTTTCCAATACCAGCTCCAACAGCAACTATTACCGGATTTAATTTATCATTTCCGTATATTTTGTCAGCTCTTGCTTTTTCAACATTTAACATTTTTCCCCATAATGGTAATATTGCTTGGAATTTTCTATCTCTTCCTTGCTTTGCACTTCCACCAGCAGAATCTCCCTCTACTATGTAAACTTCACACTCTTCTGCATTTTTACTACTACAATCAGCTAACTTTCCAGGAAGTGTTGTTGTTTCAAGAGCACTTTTTCTACGAACTAATTCTCTAGCTTTTCTCGCTGCTTCCCTAGCTCTTGCAGCACTCACACATTTTTCTAATATTGCTTTTGCAACATTTGGATTTTCTTCTAAAAATGTTGCTAATGCTTCATTTACCATTGATTGAACAATTCCTGAAACTTCACTATTTCCTAATTTTGTTTTTGTTTGTCCTTCAAATTGTGGTTCTTTTACTTTTACAGAAACAACTGCAGTTATTCCTTCTCTTATATCTTCACCTTGTAAATTTGCATCTTTATCTTTTAATAAATTATGTGATCTTGCATAATCATTAAATACTTTTGTTAATGCTCTTTTAAATCCTTCAAGATGTGTTCCACCTTCAATTGTATTTATATTATTTACAAAAGTATAAATATTTTCAGAATAACTTGTTGTATATTGCATTGCAATTTCAACAGGAACTTCTCCATCTTTTTCAATATAAATTGGATCTTTGTGTAAACATTCTTTGTTTTTATTTAAAAATTCAACAAATGATTTTAATCCACCTTCAAAACAGAATTCAACTTTTTTTTGCTTTTCTGGATTTCTTTTATCTTCAAATGTTATTTTTAATCCTTTGGTTAAAAAAGCCATTTCTCTAAATCTTGTTTCTAATACATCATAATCAAATTCCTGAGTTTCGAAAATTGTATCATCAGCAAGAAATCTAACTTTTGTTCCAGTTTTTTTAGAATTTCCAATTTTTTCAAGTTTTTTTACTGTTTTTCCTTTTTCAAATTTCATTTGATAAATTCCACCATCTCTTTGAATTGTAACTTCAACCCAATTTGATAATGCATTTACAACAGATGCACCAACACCATGTAATCCACCAGAAACTTTATAACCACTATCTCCACCAAATTTTCCACCAGCATGTAAAACTGTATAAACAGTTTCTGCAGTAGATATATGTGTTTTGGGATGTATTTCTACTGGTATTCCTCTACCATTATCCTCTACACTCATTATATTTCCTGGTTCTATTACAATATTAATTTCAGTACAATATCCAGCCAATGCTTCATCAACACAGTTATCAACAATTTCATAAACCATATGATGTAAGCCTCTAACAGATGTACTACCAATATACATACCAGGTCTTTTTCTTACTGCTTCTAATCCTTCCAATACTTGAATCTGTTCTGCCCCATACTTGTGTTCGTATTTTTCCATTATCTCCATTCCTTTCTTTTTGTTAGTTCTATATTATTAAAATTGTAAAAATTTTCAAGTATATTTTTACTTTTCTTTTTCTATTATTTTCCCATCAACAACATTATATAAAAAATAATTTAAATTTTCAAGTACTATTTTATCAGTACATGTTATTATAACTTGAATATTTTTTATATTTTCTAAAAAGTTTTTTCTTCTTTTTTCATCTAATTCAGACATAAAGTCATCTAATAATAATATTGGATATTCTCCAATATCATCATAAATTACTTGTAATTCAGATAACTTTAAAGATAACATTGCTGTTCTATGTTGGCCTTGTGAACCATATATATTTACTTGTTTATCATTTAAATATATTAAAAAATCATCATGATGTACTCCTTTTGTAGTAAATCCTTTAATAATATCTAACTTTCTTTTTGATTTTAACTCATTTATGAAATTTTGTCTAGTACTTGCATCAGAAAAATATTTAATTTCTATATTTTCTTTTTCCTGTGTAATATTAAAATGAATATTTTTTATTTTTTTTTGAATTTTTTCAATAAATTCATTTCTATATTCATATATTTTTATTCCATAGTCTACTAATTTTTCATCCCAAATATCTAACATATTTTCTGGTTTATTCTCAAATTTTATTTGTTTTAAATAATTATTTCTTTGCTCAAGTGTTTGCTTATATAAAGTAAGCAAATGCATATAGTTTGGCCTTAATTGACTAATCATAATATCCAAAAATTTCCTTCTATTTTGAGGTCCACCTTTTAAAATATTTATATCATCTGGTGTAAATATTACTATATTTATATTTCCTAAAAGTTCACTAAGTTTTTTTAATTTAATTCCATTTAAATATATGTTTTTTTTCTCATTAATTTCAATTTTTATTTTTCCATCTCTATCACTTTTTTGAAAATATATTTCAGATACTGCTTTTTCTTCTCCAAATCTTATTAATTCTTTTTCATTATTTGTTCTAAAAGACTTTCCAATACTACTTAAAAATATTGACTCAATAATATTGGTTTTTCCTTGTGCATTTTCTCCATAAAATACATTTATATTTTCGTGTAATTTAATTTCTTGATAATTATAATTTCTAAAATTGCTTAATTTAATCTCATTTATCCACATTTTATTCTCCATTTGTGTATAATTATTTATTTTTTTTACTATTTTTATTTTATTTTTTTAATATTTTTTATTATTTTATTATTTTTTCAGGTTTATAACTTTATTTTTCAAAAATAAAAAAGCCTTATTTTTGATTTTCGTGCGTCGTTTTTTATTGTTTTTTCGTTGAAATATCAATTTTTAATGATTTTTTATAAAATTAATTTTATTTTTTTTGAATTTTTATTTTAATTTTTAAAATTTTTTAATATTTCTGCCTATAAAACTATATCATTTAAAAATTAAAACGTCTTATTTTTGATTCTCATACGTCGTTTTTTTATTATTTTATATGAATAATGGTCAGATAGCAAATCTGACCAATTTTTTATTGTTTTTTATTATTCTTTTAATCTTATTGGTAAAATCATGTAAACATATTCACTATTTTCTACTGATTTTATTAAACATGGTGAAATGCTTGTTCCAAATTCAACAAAAACTTCTTCGTCATCAATTGCTTTTAAGCTGTCTAAGAAATATTTTGGATTAAATCCTGCTTCAATATTTTTTCCTTCTGTTGAAATATATATTTCTTCTTTAGCCTCACCTGTTTGGTTTGTGCAAGATATTGTTATTTTTCCAATATCAACAGAAACTTTTACAGGATATTTTTTTTCTTTTTCTATAGATGAAGCTGATATTAAACTAATTCTCTCAAAACTATCTTGTAAACTATTTTTATTTACTCTAATTCTTGTTTCCCAATTACTTGGTATAACTGATTTATAATTTAAAAATTCTCCATCTAATGTTCTTGTAACAACTTTACAATTTTCCATTTCAAATAATGCTTGATTTTTAGCAATTCCTATTTTTACATGATCAAATGAATCTAATAATATTTTATTTATTTCATTTAATGTTTTTCCTGGGATAACAGCTTTAAAATCATTTACTTTTACTGGTAAATAAATACTTCTCAATGCTAGTCTAAAACCATCTACAGCAACAACATTTAACTTATTGTTTTCCACTTCGAATAAACAACCTGTGAATATAGGTCTGTTTTCTTCTGTACTAACAGCAAATATTGTTTTTCTTATCATATTTTTTAACATATTCTGTTCTAAATCAATTGAATTTTCTATTTCTATTTTTGGTAATTCTGGAAATTCGTCAGGATTCATTGTTGTAAGTTTATATAATGCTCCTTCACATTCTATTTCTAACAAATTATTAGAATTTAATGTAATATAAATTTCTGAATCTGGTAATTTTCTTATAATTTCACTAAACATTATAGCATTAACAACTGTACTTCCTTGTTCTTTAACATCACTATCTATAATATATTCAATTCCTAATTCCATATCATATGTAGTTAATTTTACTTGATTTTCATTAGTTTGTATAAGTATTCCTTCTAATATAGGATTTGTAGTTTTTGAAGCTACTCCTTTTATTACGGAATTTAATGCTTTAAGGAGTGTATCCTTATAACAAACAATTTTCATTTTTAACACCTTTCTTTCAAAAAACTTGTCGATTTATATTAATTATAATAATAATATAAATATAATTAGTAGTAGTAGTATTAGGTCCTGTGGATAATGTGGAAAACTATGTGGAAACTTGTAATCCGTAGGCTTTTTTCATGTGTATAACTTAGTGGATAACTTTGATTTTTGTCCACAACAAATTTTTTAGAATGTGGATAATTGAGTTATTAACAGTTTATTAACACTCAATCCACATTTACTTGTGGATAACCAATCAAGCTGTTCCCTAAGTAGAGATAACTTTTTTGTAACCAAACAAACGATTTGGAGAACATATTTTCAAAAATCGACATCAATCTATTTATTTTTCTATTGTTCTCCATTTATAATTATGTTTTTCACACTTTCCACAATTAATCTTGTGTTATTTTTCTCCTTTATTTCATTTTCAATCTTCTTACATGCATGCATTACTGTTGAATGATCTCTATTTCCAAAGTCTTCTCCTATCTTAGGATAAGACATATTTGCTACATCTCTACATAAATACATTGCAATTTGTCTTGGAAAAGCTATTTCATTTGAACGTTTATTGCTAGATAAATCATTTTTGTCTACACTAAAGTATTTAGATACTATTTCTTTTACATAATCAGAAGATAGTACTTTTTCACTTTCAGCTTTAAATTCATTAATGGTATTTTCTGCTAATTCTATTGTTATAGGACTGTGCATTAATGAAGCTCTTGCTATCATTTTATTGAAAACACCCTCTAATTCTCTAATATTTGATTCAATTTTTGTTGCAATATTTGCTAAAATACTATCATCTACTGCAATTTTTTCATCTTGTGCTTTTTTTCTTAAAATAGCTAATCTTGTTTCATAATCTGGACAAGATATGTCTGCAAGTAATCCCCATTCAAACCTTGACTTTAACCTATCTTCAAGTAATTGAATTTCTTTTGGTGGACGATCACTTGAAATAATAATTTGCTTTTTTTCTTCATACAGTTCATTAAATGTATGGAAAAATTCTTCTTGAACTTGCTTTTTTCCAGCAATGAATTGAATATCGTCAATAAGTAATACATCGATTTTTCTATATTGATTTCTAAATACTTCCATCTTGTTGTCTTTTATAGCATTAATCATTTGATTTGTGAATTTTTCAGAAGTTACATATAAAATTTTAAAATTTCTAAAATTTTTTAATGTTCTATTCCCTATTGCATGCATTAGATGAGTTTTACCTAATCCAACACCTCCATATAAAAATAATGGATTATAGGCTTCTGAAGGTTTATCTGCAACAGCTAAAGCTGCAGCTTGCGCAAATCTGTTATTATTTCCAACGACGAAAGTATCAAATGTATATTTTGGGTTTAAAACTTTATTTGAAAGTTCTATTTCAGCTTCTAATTCTTTTTCAGAATCAGAAGGTGTAGCAACATCATTTATTGTTTCCCTATTTGTTTTTTCATCATTGTAGATAATTGTTAATGCCCTTTCTTTGTTTGTTAAGTATTTGAAAGTGTTTATAATTAAATCTCCGAATCTTTTTCCTAAAAAATCAGCATTATAATCAGTATTAGCTCTGATTGTAATTTTATCATCATCTATTGATAAGATTTTTAAAGGTGAAATCCATGTATCATATGCAATTGAGGATAATTCTGCTTTGATAAGTTCTTTGGCTTGCCTAAAAAGTTCTTCATTTTCGCTTTGCATATTCAAAACATCCTTTCAAAAATATTTATATTAAACATAAGTTATCCACAGAGTTTTCCACAGGTGTGGATAACTCTGTAATATTTATGTAATAAACCTATTATTTTTTACAAACATTTATTTCGATATAATTTTATAAAAGTTTGATTTCCTAAGTTTCTTCTATAATATCAAATTACTACAAATTTCGTCAATAGAATTGTGGATAATTTTTAAAAAATTGTGGATAACTTTATAAAAATTGTTGAAAACTTATTAATTATTACAAAATTATTACAAAATATTTGGTTTTTTTGTTATACTATATTTTTTATGTAAAATCAACATTTTACATAAAAAAAGTTCAAAAACTTTAAAATTTTTAAAAACTATTGACAAAAGCTGGAATCGTGGTGTATAATCGATTTACTTGTTATTTTGTAACAATAATTTCCTTTAAAAAGGAATTAATATATAAAAAACAAATAGGAGGTGCATAGTAATGAAAAGAACATTCCAACCAAAAAATAGACAAGAAAAAAGAGAACACGGATTTATGAAAAGAATGTCAACAAAATCAGGAAGAAATGTATTAAAAGCAAGAAGAGCAAAAGGAAGAAAAAAGATTTGTGCATAATTAAATTAACAATGTTTTAGATTCTAGGAAAAATTCCTAGAATTTAAAAGTAATTGTACCTTAAAAGTGACGAAAGGGATGTTAGAAAATGAAGCAGACAGTAATGTTAAAGAAAAACTATGAATTTAAAATAGTTCTAACAAAAGGTCGTTTCTACATAGGTAAACAACTAAAAATTGTAATATTAAAAAATGGAAAAAATTTCAAAACACTAGGTATAGCAGTTAGTACAAAAAATGGAAAAGCTTTCCAAAGAAACAAAGCAAAAAGACTTATAAGAGAAGCTTATAAAAATTTGGAAGAAAAGATTATAAATGGCTATAGTATAGTTGTTTTATTAAAAAAAGATATAGATATAAATGATATGAAATATATAGATATAATAAACGAAATGGAAAATACTTTTAAGAAAGCAAATATTATTTCTTAATTAGAAGGAGTATTTACTATGAAAAAAATATGTATATATTTAATTGAATGGTATCAAAAACATATCTCAAAATTTTTTGTAGCAAAAAATATAAGATGCAAATATTACCCAACATGTTCAGAATATACAAAACAAGCCATTGAAAAATATGGTGTATTAAGAGGATGTATGTTAGGCGGAAAAAGAATTTTAAAGTGTAATCCTTTCTCAAAGGGAGGATATGACCCATTAAAATAGAAAGGGGCAGATATGATAGCACCATTTGCAAATTTATTTGGATATATTTTGAATTTTATTTATAATATAGTTAATAATTATGGTCTGGCAATAATTATTTTTTCAATTTTAATAAAAATAATATTATTACCATTATCAATAAAACAGCAAAAAACAATGAAAAAGACCACGAAAATACAAAATAAACTTAAAGAAATACAATTCAAATATAAAAATGATCCAGAAAATCTAAATAGAGCAACAATGGAATTATACAAAACAGAAAATATGAGTCCATTTAGTGGATGTTTTAGTGGAATTGTTCAAATAATACTATTATTTGCAGTTTTCTATCTTGTTAGATCACCATTAACATATATGAAAAAAATAGATGCTAATATTATTAATAAATATACAAAAATAGTAAAAGAAAATGATTTAAGTACAGATAGTGCATATCCAGAAATAGAAGTTATTAGAGAATTAAATAATATAAAGAAATTAAAAGAAAATAATACAGAGAATATTGAAAATAATTCAGAAAATAATGAAGAAAAAACAGATTTAGCAGAAATAAATGATGAAGAATTAAATTCTTTAGATATAAATATGAATTTTTTAGGATTAAATTTAGCTCAAATACCAACGAGAAGTGGTGATTGGAAAGCATTTATAATTCCTGTATTATATGTATTGGTTTCAGTAATTTCATTAAGAATAACAAATCCGACTCCAAAGAAAAAAGATGGAGAAGAGAAAAATTCAGAAGATGAATTTGATCCAATGGCTCAAATGAATAAAAATATGAATTTAATGTTTCCTGTTATGTATTTAGCGGTCGCATTAATAGCACCATTAGGACTTGCTTTATATTGGTTAATGAACAGTCTTTTAATGATAATAGAGAGATTAGCTTTAAACAAAATGTTAAAAGATGAGGAGGAATAGCTATGTCAAAAAGTGTAATTTCAGAAGGAAAAACAACACAAGAGGCAATTGAAAAAGGATTAAAAGAAATAAAATTGCCTAGGGAATTGTGTGAAATTAAAATATTAGAAGAAAATAAAAAAAGTTTTTTTGATATTTTAGCACCTAAAATAGTTAGAGTAGAAATAAAAGAAATAGAAGCTAGAAAGCCTGAAGAAGTGGAGATTGAAACAACAGATGAAGAACTAAATATTGCAAAAAAAGATGTTGAAGAATTTTTAAATGAATTTTTAAATAGAATATCTCCAGAAGCTAAGATTACAGTTGAAATAAAAGATAAATGTTTATATATTTCTATACACGGAGAAAATATTGGAAATTTAATAGGATATAGGGGAGAAACATTATATTCTATAGAAAATATATTAAAAGCAATAGCAAATAAAAAATCAGAAAATAGAGTTGTTGTTAGATTAGATATAGAAGATTATAAACAAAAAAGAGTTGAAACATTAGAAGAAGTGGCAAAGAAAAAGGCTTCAATAGTTGAAAGAACAGGTAAAATGATAACACTTGAGCCAATGAAAGCATATGAAAGAAAAATAATACATAGTGTTTTACAAGATAATCCTAATGTAGAGACAAGAAGTATTGGACAAGAACCAAAAAGAAGAATTGTAATAACAAAAAAATAATTAAATAAAAATCGGAAGTCAAAGTTCAGATTTTAATCAAAAGATTAAATTTAGAATTTTGACTTTTTCTTATTTGTTCTAAAAAAGTGATAGGAAAATAATGTAAAAAATAAAGGAGAAAATAAATGAGTACAATAGTAGGAATAGCAACTGCACCAGGCATTGGAGGAATAGGAATAATAAGAATGAGTGGAGAAAAAACATTTGAAATATTAGATAAAATATTTATTCCAAAAACAAAACAAGATATATCTGAAATAAAAGGATATTCAATAAAATATGGAAATGTTGTTGAAAATAATAAAATAATTGATGAAGTTTTAGTATCATATTTTAAAACTCCAAAAAGTTATACAACAGAAAATATGTGTGAAATAAATGCACATGGAGGAAATATTGTTGTAAAAAAGATATTAGAATTATGCTTGGCTAATGGAGCTGAAATGGCTGGGCCAGGTGAATTTACAAAAAGAGCATTTTTAAATGGAAGAATTGATTTAGCACAAGCAGAATCAGTAATTGATGTTATAAATGCAAAATCAGAAAGAGAAGCCAAAAGTGGAATTAAACAATTGGAAGGTTTTTTATCAACAGAAATAAACCAAATAAAACAAGATATTTTAGATGTTTTAGTAAATATTGAAGTAACAATTGATTATCCAGAATATGATACACCAGAGGTTCAAGAAAATGAACTAAAAAATATGTTAAATAAAGTAGAAAATAAATTAGAAAAATTGGAAAAATCATTTGATAATGGTAAAATAATAAAAGATGGTATAAAAACAGCGATAATAGGCAAACCAAATGCAGGAAAATCATCTTTGTTAAATGCTATTTTGAAAGAGGATAGAGCAATTGTAACAGATATAGCAGGAACGACAAGAGATACTATAGAGGAGTATGTTACGATAAACGGAATAGCTTTGAAACTTATTGATACAGCAGGAATTAGAGAGGCAAAGGATTCTGTAGAAAAAATAGGAATTCAAAAATCAATAGAAGAAGCAAATGATGCTGATTTAATTATTGCAATATTTGATAGTTCAAAAGAATTAGATGAAGAAGATTATGAAATATTAAAATTAATAAAAAATAAAAAATCAATAATATTATTAAATAAAAATGATTTAAAAAATGTTATTGATGAAAATAATGAAAAAATAAAAAATGCATCAAAAAATATATTAAAAATTTCAGCATTAAATAAAACAGGATTAGAAGAATTATATAATAAGATAACTGAAATGTTTAATTTGAATGAAATAAATTTGGATAATGAATTATTAATAACAAATGTAAGACATAAAAATATAATTGAAAAAGCAATTCAAAACGTTAAAATGGCAAATGAGGCACTTTTAAACGGAATGCCTATAGATATCATTACTATATATATAAAACAGATTTTAGACGATTTAGGAGAAATAACAGGAGATTGTGTAACTGAAGATATAATAAATGAGATTTTTTCTAAATTTTGTTTAGGAAAGTAAGAGAGAGGAGAAGAAAAATGAGTTATTACGCAGGAGATTATGATGTTGCTGTAATTGGAGCTGGACATGCTGGATGTGAGGCAGCACTTGCAGCGGCTAGATTAGGGATGAAAACAATAGTATTTTCAATAAGCTTAGAGGCAGTAGCTAATATGCCATGTAATCCACATATTGGAGGAAGCTCAAAGGGACATTTGGTAAGAGAAATAGATGCTCTTGGTGGAGAAATGGCTAGAAATATAGATAAAACAATGATACAAATAAAAATGTTAAATACTTCAAAAGGGCCAGCTGTCTACTCTTTGAGGGCACAGGCTGATAGAAAAAGATATCAAATGGAAATGAAGCATACTTTAGAAAAACAAGAGAATTTAGATATAAAACAAGCAGAAATAGTTGACATAAAAATAGAAAAAAATAAAATTAAATCAATTGAAACAGATATTGGGGCAATTTATAATGTAAAAACATTAATTGTTGCAAGTGGAACATATCTTAGAGGAAAAATATTTATTGGAGAATATTCAAAGGAAAGTGGCCCAGATGGTGTATTTCCAGCTAATAAACTTTCTGAATCTTTAAAAAATAATGGTGTAAAATTGGTAAGATTTAAAACAGGAACACCAGCAAGAATAAATAGAAAAAGTATAGATTTTTCAAAAATGGAAGTCCAAAAAGGTGAAAATGGAATTATACCATTTTCATTTGAAGATAAAACAGTAGATTTTGATCAGGTTGATTGTTATTTAACATATACAAATGCAGAAACACATAAAATTATTAGAGAAAATTTACATAGATCACCTTTATATGCAGGTGTAATAGAAGGAACTGGACCAAGATATTGTCCATCAATAGAAGATAAAGTAGTTAGATTTGCAGATAAAGAAAGACATCAGATATTTGTGGAGCCAATTGGTATAGATACAGATGAAATGTATATACAGGGAATGAGTTCATCATTACCAGAAGATGTTCAAATTGCAATGTATAGGACTATTCCAGGATTAGAACATTGTGAATTTACAAGACCTGCATATGCAATTGAATATGATTGTATAGATCCAGCAGATTTAAAATTATCATTAGAATATAAAACAATTGATGGTTTATTCTTTGCAGGACAAACTAATGGAACTTCTGGATATGAAGAAGCTGCTTGTCAAGGGTTAATTGCAGGAATAAATGCTTCACAGAAAATTAAGGGCAAAGAACCATTAATTTTAGATAGAACAGAGGCATATATTGGAGTATTAATAGATGATATTGTTACAAAAGGAACGAATGAGCCATATAGAATGATGACATCAAGAGCTGAATACAGATTATTATTGAGACAAGACAATGCAGATTTGCGTTTAACTGAAAAAGGACATGAAATTGGGCTAATTTCTGATGAAAGATATAAAAAATTTGTTGAAAAGAAAGAATTAATAGAAAAAGAAAAGGAAAGATTACAAAAAACAATAGTAAAACCAACAGAAAAAGTAAATAATTATTTAAAAGAACAAGGAACATCAGAATTAACAACAGGATCAAAACTAGCAGAATTATTAAAAAGAACAGAAATAACATATGCTTCACTTGCAGAAATTGATGAAAATAGACCAGAATTACCAGAACAAGTTAAAGAAGAAGTTGAAATTCAAGTAAAATATGACGGATATATTAAATTACAAGAAATGCAAGTTGAAAAATTTAAGAAAATGGAGAAAAAATTAATACCAGATGATATAAATTATGATGATGTCAAAGGTATTTGCTTAGAAGCAAGACAAAAATTAAATAAACATAGACCACATTCAATAGGACAAGCATCTAGAATTTCAGGAGTTTCACCAGCAGATATATCTGTTTTACTAGTTTATTTACAAACAATTAAAGCAAAAAAATAAAAAAAGGAGATATAAAGAGAAAAACATGGAAGAAAATGAATTTAAAGAGAAAATGCAGGAAAAATCAAAGATTTTAGGGTTTGATTTTTCTGTGGAGCAAATTTCAAAGTTTTATAAATATATGAATATGTTAATTGAATGGAATGAAAAAATCAATTTAACAGCAATAATTGAACCAAATGAGATAATTTTGAAGCATTTTATAGATTCACTTACAATATATAAAGACATTCCTAATAAATCAAGTGTTGTTGATGTTGGAACAGGAGCAGGTTTTCCTGGTATACCATTAGCAATAATGAATGAATCATTAAAAATTACTTTAGTTGATTCATTAAACAAGAGATTAATCTTTCTACAAGAAGTAATAAATGAATTAAATTTAAAAAATATTGAATTAGTTCATGCAAGAGCAGAGGAATTTGGACAAAATAAGAAATATAGAGAAAAATTTGATATTTCTACATCAAGAGCAGTTGCAAATTTATCAACATTGTCAGAATATTTAATACCATTAGTAAAAGAGAATGGAAAAATAATATGTATGAAAGCATCAGAAGCAGAAGAAGAAATTGAACAGGCCAAAAAGGCAATAAATGTTCTTGGTGGAACAATAAAAAATGTAGAAACTTTTGATTTACCACAAAGTGATATAGGAAGAACAATTATAATAATAGAAAAAATAAAAAAAACACCAGCTAAATATCCAAGAAAAGCTGGAACACCAAGCAAAGAGCCAATAAAATAAAATTTATTAAAAGATAAATGCTCCACATAAAATGTGGGGTAATTTTTTTTGTGAAATTTATACAAAAAACATTGACTTATTATCAAATTTTTTATATTATTATAGTGCTAGGAAAAATATTGAAGAAAGACATAAGAAAGAAGGGAAATGTAGAAAATGGGAAAAATAATATCAGTAGCAAACCAAAAAGGGGGAGTTGGAAAAACAACAACAACAGTTAATTTGAGTACTATTTTAGCCAAAAAAGGGAAAAAAGTCTTATTAATAGATACTGATCCACAAGGAAATGCAACAAGTGGACTAGGTGTTTCAAAAGATGTAGAACTATCAGTATATGATATATTAATTGGAGATACAGAATTTGATGAAACATTACAAGAAACAGCAATAAAAAACTTAAAAGTATGTCCATCAAATATTAGTTTAGCAGGTGCAGAAGTCCAATTAGTTTCAATGATGTCAAGAGAGCAAAGGTTAAAAACAAAGTTAGACAAAATAAAAGATCAATATGATTATATATTAATTGATTGTCCACCATCATTAGGATTAGTAACATTAAACGCATTTACAGCGTCTGATAGTGTATTAATTCCAGTACAATGTGAGTATTTTGCACTTGAAGGATTGGGACAATTATTAAATACAGTAAATTTAGTCAAGAAGCATTTAAACAAAAATCTTGAAATAGAAGGAGCTTTGCTTACAATGTATGATGCAAGAACAAATCTTTCAAATCAAGTAGTAAAAGAAGTAAAAAAATATTTTGAAGATAAAGTCTATAAGACAGTTATTCCAAGAAATGTTAGATTAAGTGAAGCACCAAGCTATGGAATGCCAATAACAGTATATGATCCAAGATCAAAAGGTGCAAAAGCTTATGAAAAATTTGCAAAAGAATTATTAAAAAATAATTAATCATGAAAAAACAAGTTTACATAACAATAAGGAGGCAATAAAATGGCACAACCCAAAAAAACAGGATTAGGAAAAGGTTTAGATGCTCTTTTTGGAGGAGTATCAATAAATGAACAACCACAAGAAACTGTTGTTGAAGAAAAAAGTGAAATAAATGATAATTTAAAATCATTAAAAATAACTGAAGTTGAACCCAATAGAGATCAACCAAGAAAACAATTTAAGCAAGAAGCATTAGAAGATTTAGCAGAATCAATAAAAACATATGGAATAATTCAACCAATAGTAGTAACAAAACAAGATGGATATTATGGAATTGTTGCAGGAGAAAGAAGATGGAGAGCTGCTAAATTAGCGGGATTAGAAGAGATTCCAGCTATAATAAGAGAAGACGATGAACAAAAAAACAGAGAAATTGCATTGATTGAAAATATCCAGAGAGAAGATTTGAATCCATATGAGAAAGCATTAGGAATTAGAAATTTAATGGATAAATATGGTTTAACACAAGAAGAAGTTTCAAAAAGAATAGGAAAAAGCAGAAGTGCAGTATCAAACACTGTTAGAATTTTAAATTTAGCTCCAGATGTATTAGAACTTGTAAAAGAGGGAAAATTATCAGAAGGACATTGTAAAGCATTAGCTGCTATAACAGATCAAAAAAGACAATATGAAATGGCTATAAGAATGATAGAAAGAGGAGAATCTGTAAGACAAGCAGAACAAAAGAATTTAAGAGCTAAAAAAGAAAAATATTTAGATCCAAAGTATAAGATGTTATATGATGATATTGAAGATAGATTTCAAGGATTTTTTGGAACAAAAGTAAAATTAGACCAAGGAAAAAGAAAAGGAAAGATAATTATTGAATATAATGGAAATTCAGATTTAGAAAGAATTTTAGATTTATTAAAATAATTAAATCTTGTAATTATAAGAAGAAAATTAACTTTTAAAAATTTTTAATTAAAACTATTGACAAGCGACATGAAAGTATGGTAATATTAGTAATGTCGTGAGACATGGAGAGGTGGTCGAGTTGGTTTATGGCACCAGTCTTGAAAATTGGCGTGCGTTTATAGCGTACCGTGGGTTCGAATCCCACCCTCTCCGCCAAGTATAAGAGTTAGATATGAAGATATTGAGTATCTAACTTTTATTTATATAAATTGTAGGTGTACCCAAGTGGTGAAGGGGGCAGTTTGCTAAACTGCTAGGTCCTGTAAGGGGCGCGGAGGTTCGAACCCTCTCACCTACGCCAAAGTTAAGATATAAAAGAACATCTTTTATATCTTTTTTGTTTTATTTGAAAGTATATTTTATAGATAATAAAATAAAAATCAAGTATAATTTTTGTGTCATAATCCACAATTTATAAATAATATGTGGAAAGAATGTAAAAAAAATCGAAATCTATTGTATAAACAAATGTTTCTTGATATAATCACATAATGAGAGGTGAAGATATATGCCAATATTTGCAAAACAAGGTGAATATGAACCTTGTGGAATCTTTACAAAAGAACATTTTTTATTAATATTATTAACAATAATAGGAATAAAAATATCATTAAAAAAAACTATAAATAAAACACATAAAGAAGTTAAACAAATAATAAAAAAATGTACAATTGTAATGTGGATTTTCGAAGTCATAATAGTATTATTTAAAGTAATAACAGGTGGTATTAAGAACATAAACAATTATGTACCATTATATTATTGCAGTTTATTATTATATGCAGGTTTACTAAGTTCATTTGCTAAAAATGAATTAAAAAGAATGGGAGATGTATTTTTAGCTACAGGAGGAATTATTGGTGGAATAGTATTTATTTTATATCCATCTACATCATTACCAACATATCCAGCAATTCACATAGTAAGTTTACATAGTTTTGTTTTCCATGGAATAATGGTTTATTTAGGATTATTAATAAATAAAACCAAATATATTGAAATTCAATCATCAGACATAAAATATTATATTATTTTAGTTGGAAGTATATGTGTATTAGCATATATAGTAAATAATATTTTTGGAAGTAATTTAATGTTTATATCTAAGAACTTTCCAGGAACACCAATAGAAATAATATATAATATTTCTGGAAAATATTTTACATTAATAATGAGTTTAGGACAAATGATATTGCCATTTTATATAGTCTATGAAGTTGTAAAACAAATGAAGAAAAACGAAGAATTAAAAGAACAAGTTGTTTTAGAAATAAAAAGTTAATAAAATCCATTGACTCAAATAATAAGATACTATATAATGATGTTAAAATAAATAAGGAGGAAATAAAATGAAAAAGCAAACAATGATTACGATAATTGTAATCGCAATTATTGCAATAATTGCAATTGTTGGAGTTGTTATTGTAAAAAACAATAATAATACAACAAAAGGAGGTACATCTGTAAAAATAGAATCAGGAAAAGACATGAAAAGTATGTTAAAGTCAATATATTCTAAAAACAAAGATGTATTACCAGAACTAGAAACAGAAGAAATTGATGTATCAAATTCAGATTTAGTAACATCATATACAGGAATTCAAAGTACAGGAAATGTAGAAAGTTTAGTTGTATTAGAACCATTAATGAGTTCACAAGCATATTCTGCAGTAGCATTAAAAGTAAAATCAAATGCAAATATTGAAACTGTTAAAGAAGAAATATTAAATAATGTAGATATGAGAAAGTGGATTTGTGTTTCAGCAGAAAAATTATATGTTACAAATCATAATAATATTATATTTTTTGTAATGTCAGATGAAGATTGGGCTACTGTAACATACAATTCATTTAAAGAATATGTTGGAAACGAAATAGGAAAAGAGCTTCAAAAATCAGGTGAAGAAGATATTGAACTCCCAGAAGAAAGACCAGCACAATAAAAAATAAAGCTTCCAAGAAATTGGGAGCTTTAATATGTTAGGAGGAAAAATGCTATTTACTAATATAAGTTTTTTATATTATTTTTTACCAGTATTAATTATAATATATTTTATTATGCCAAAAAAATTTAAAAATATTATTTTATTTTTAGCCTCAATGATATTTTATTTTTATGGAGAACCAAAATATATTTTATTAATGATATTAGAAATCTTAATTGCATATATAGGTGGAATTTTAATAAAAAAATATAAAAGTAAAAAAATGCTTTTTGGAATAATAATAATACATATTA
>ENA-OROH01001836-OROH01001836.1-human-gut-metagenome-genome-assembly--contig:-NODE-1836-length-18232-cov-13.929086_pt1 | contig 18232 bp, 17 predicted proteins | sample MGYA00242125_ERZ509042 | MGnify/ENA primary metagenome ERZ509042 (study PRJEB26280, sample SAMEA2338738) | human gut metagenome | biome: human gut; feature: human-associated habitat; material: faeces... | reverse complement strand
TTGTTAATTTTTAATTCCTGAATCAGGTTGCCAACTCCTGATTCGCATTATTAATAAATTAATAGTAATACTGTTGCTTATATCACAAAGATACTAAATTGAAAGCAAATCACAACGCAATATCTTTTACCGTTAATTTCCTCGCACTGTTGCTTATATCACAAAGATACTAAATTGAAAGCAAATCACAACCATAATCGTACATTATGATAATATAGCCCGACTGTTGCTTATATCACAAAGATACTAAATTGAAAGCAAATCACAACCTTTTCTTCTTTCTTTCCCATATCGTTTGACTGTTAGTTATTACAAAGATACTAAATTGAATACTAACCACAATAATATAGATTCCATATTTTCCCCCATCGGCCGCTATTCACTCCAACCCCCCAACAAGGCGCAGCAGCGCTGCGCCTCTATTTCGCATAATGAAGAATGTTGGTTTTTGTCTGCTCCAATCGGCCATTTTCCCTAAAACTTCTCTCTATTTCATCCACATTCATCCACACTGATCCCATTTGATCCCTTTCCGCCTACATTGAGATTTCATCTTAAATGGATAGCACAGCTGCGCTTCTACTAGCAAAACAGTGCCCCAAAAACGTGCGAAAACTTACCGAAAAATGCAGAAATTTACCGAAATATACCAAAATATACCGAAACTGACGCGAAAATACACATAAGTCAACAGTGCGGTTTTCGGGCGTTGTACCTTTGTTGTGTGACAAGAGAGGAAGAGGCGCGGTTGCCGAACCTATAAAAGACTTGTCCTGATAAAGTTATGGCAATTTCTTATACGTTAGTGCAGCGGAAAGACATGAGTAAGGGTGCGTTGGAAGACGCGAAGTTGTATTATGCGTTGGCCGTTAACACGCGCCGGGTAGACTTCGACGATTTGTGCGATGAGATCGCTGAGACCTGTACGCTGACTTCGGCCGATATCAAGGCGGTGTTGGACCGTGTGATCTGGGCGATGGTTTCACACCTGAAGAACAGCGAACTCGTTCAGTTCGGAGATTTGGGTAATTTCCGCATCTCGGTCGGCAGTACCGGATCAGCCACACCCGAAGAGTTTAGTGCTTCGATGCTTCGCAAGCCGAAGGTGGTGTTCCATCCGGGTAAGCGCTTGCAGGAAATGCGCGATGTCGCCAAGTTCGCCCGCTTCACCGTCGATAAAGACGAGGGCGCAGATGCTGGCGGGGGCGTGTAAACAAAAGCCCCCATCTTTTCTGATTTTACTATTCGTGCCTAAATCCGGCTTCCTAAAAAGACAGGCTGTCACATCAGCCGCTTCCGGGAAGCCGGGTTTGTTTTTGTCCGGCCATGTTTGATCCAGTCGCCGCAAACAAAATATCATTTTGGCAGCATTTATTTCCACAAACTAACACGGGACACGTTTTTATCCCTTATTCCGGCGAATACAAAAATCAGAATAACACGATCTCCCCTCTTTCCATATCAGCATGTAAATGCTCAACTCACTGAAAATTGAACCGAAGCAAGTTACTTACAGGCAGCTCCGAAATCATGGAATTCTGAAAGGGAGATTTTGACAAAATGACAAAGCGGAAAAAGTGGTCGGGATTCTGATTTTGGACTATATTGTTGCATATATGCAATAATTTTACGAATATTGTATGACATTTCAGTTACAATTAATGTTACACTTAGCGATTACTATAAAAAACACATGAAAATACTTGTAATTACGGGAAGCCCTCATAAAAAAGGGACTTCAGCATTATTAGCAGATAATTTTATTGCCGGGGCTTTGAAAGCCGGGCACGAAGTTTTTCGGTTTGATACCATCTTTCAGGTAACACAACCTTGCCTGGCGTGTTATTATTGCCGGAAAAACAACCATAAGTGTATTCAAGAAGATGACATGGAGCTGATTTGGGACAAACTGATTGCTGCCGATATGGTGGTATTCGTGACTCCCGTTTATTATTTTGGTATGTCGGCCCAATTGAAAAAGGTTATCGACCGCTTCTTTGCCATCAACGACCTGCTGAGGAGCAAACCGAAAAAAGCCGTCCTGCTGGCAACCTGCGGCGACGCGGAAGAGTGGGTTATGGAACCGTTGGTAGCACACTACAAAGCCATCTGCCAGTATTTGCACTGGGAAGATGCCGGACAGATTCTGGCCACCGGCGTGTACGACCGGGCAGCCATTGAAAATACGCCTTACCCCGAACAGGCACGTATCTTGGGTAAACATATTTAGCGGAAATGTATTATTTGCGGGAACAATACTCTCGGATTTTCTGTTATTTTTTATAGCTTTGTGTGCGTATTTTACACATTCAGATAACCTTGCCTGTCTGCTACGGGCAGCGGATCTGAATCTAAACAACTTAATATTAAACGAATCAGTCTATGGCATTACAAGTGGGAGATAAAGTTTCTGAAGTATTGGGAACAGACCAGAATGGTAACGAAATAAAGATAAGTGACTTTGCCGGCAAGAAACTGGCATTGTATTTCTATCCGAAAGACAATACATCGGGTTGTACGGCCGAAGCCTGCAGCCTGCGCGACGGCTATGACGCATTGAAGGCAGCCGGCTATGAAGTGGTGGGCGTGAGCAAAGACAGTGCCAAGTCGCACCAGGGATTCATCAGCAAGCAGAACCTGCCTTTCAACCTCATCGCTGATACAGAAACAACCCTGCAACAGACATTCGGCGTATGGGCAGAAAAGAAGATGTGCGGAAGAACGTATATGGGTACGCTGCGCACGACCTTCATCATCGACGAAAACGGCGTGATCGAGCGGATCATCGGTCCGAAAGAAGTAAAGACCAAAGATCATGCGAACCAGATTCTGGCCCTATAACGTCAAATCCAAGAACCAGTACAACATAAACAATATATTTTATGGCAAAAAAAGAAGATAACTTATTCGAAGAAAAAGCAGAAGGAACAAAACCTGCCGTGAACGCCGACAAGCTGAAAGCGTTGCGTGCCGCTATGGAAAAGATAGAGAAGAATTATGGGAAAGGCTCTATCATGAAACTGGGAGATGAAAACATCGAAAATATAGAGGTAATCCCGACGGGTTCCATCGCGCTCGACGCTGCACTGGGTGTAGGCGGTTATCCGAAAGGACGCATCATTGAAATTTATGGTCCGGAATCATCCGGTAAGACAACATTGGCCATCCATGCCATTGCCGAAGCCCAGAAAGCCGGCGGCATCGCTGCCTTTATCGACGCAGAACATGCTTTCGACCGTTTCTATGCCGAGAAGCTGGGTGTGGATGTAGAAAACCTCTGGATCTCACAGCCCGACAGCGGCGAGCAGGCATTGGAAATTGCCGAACAGCTGATCCGCTCGTCGGCAGTAGATATCATCGTGATCGACTCTGTGGCGGCTCTGACTCCGAAAGCGGAACTGGAAGGCGACATGGGCGACAGCAAAATGGGCTTGCAGGCCCGTCTGATGTCGCAGGCTCTGCGTAAGCTGACGGCAGCCATCAACAAGACGAACACGACCTGTATCTTCATCAACCAGCTGCGCGACAAGATCGGTGTCATGTTTGGCAATCCCGAAACGACTACCGGTGGTAATGCCCTGAAGTTCTACGCTTCTGTCCGCCTGGATATCCGCCGCATCGGACAATTAAAAGACGGAGATGAAGTGAAAGGGAACCAGGTCCGCGTGAAGGTGGTGAAGAACAAGGTGGCACCTCCATTCCGGAAAGCCGAGTTCGACATCATGTTCGGCGAAGGTATTTCGCGTTCGGGCGAAATCATCGACCTGGGTAGCGAACTGAACATCATCAAGAAGAGCGGTTCGTGGTACAGCTACAACGATGCCAAACTGGGACAAGGACGCGATGCTGCCAAACAATGCATTGCCGACAATCCGGAACTGGCCGACGAACTGGCCCAGCTGATCTTCCAGGCATTGAAAGGATAACGAGAATTAAATATATGATTTATTAAGTTGGCAAATGAATCAGGTTGGATGCTCATTTGCCAACTTATTTATTAACAAGACGACAAAAATATCCCGGCTATGTCATCCAAGGAAACGTACCGGCGATTATGCCGGCAGGAAAAATCCATTCCCCTCTTTTCACAAGACTGGTGGTTGGATATTGTCTGTGGCGAAAACAAGTGGGACGTCCTGCTTCTCTATGGCAGACAAGGAAATATAGAAGCAGCCATGCCTTTGTATATTCCGCGAAAAGGATATGCTATCATGCCAGTCTATACCCAGACGTTAGGACCGTGGATAATCCAACCGGCCTCCGACAACAAATATACCAGTCTGCTTGGCAGACAGCAGATCATTCTCGGAAAATTCGCAGCCGAACTGGAAAATCTTCGCCTGTTCCAGCAAAACTTTTCCTGGTCTGTCACAGACTGGCTGCCTTTCTACTGGAAAGGGTTTACGCAAACAACCCGTTATACCTATTTGCTCAGCGGACTGCATGACACGGCACAGATCTGGGAGAACATGAGCCAGAATACCCGCCGAAATATCATCCGGGCCGAAAAGAAATACAAGATAACGGTCCGGAAAGGTATCCCGGCTGAAGAATTCATCCGGATACAGCATCTGACTTTCCAACGCCAGCACAAAGCGGTCCCCAAAGGAGAAGACATCTTGCGGCAGCTCATTGAGACCAGCCGCCGGCGTAACCAGGGCGACATCTGGGGCGGATATGACGAAAACGGACAACTGCATGCCGCTATTTTCATCGTCTGGCAGGAGTCGTCGGCCTATTATCTGGCAGGCGGAGGCGACCCGCAGCTCCGGCAATCGGGCGCACACAGCCTGGTGATGTGGAAAGCCATGCAGGAAATAGCAGCCTTTACCGATCACTTCGACTTCGAAGGCTCGATGATTCCTGGCGTAGAACGTTTCTTCCGCGAATTCGGAGCCCGGCAAATGCCCTACTTTGCTATCAATAAAGGAAAGCTGAACTTATGGAACCGGATTTTGATCCGTCTAAGCAAGATGAGGCAATAAACGAGGAAAAACAGAGTTATTACTCTAAAAGGTAAATCAAAGAAGAGAAAACGAACTGAAGCGGTTTATGAATCAAACGATCTATTATATCATCCGATTCTTATTAGGCGTTGACCGTGCCGGTGCTTATAGCAGCCTGATCGGTTACACATCGGATGTCCGTCTTTTCCATAAATATAAAGTGGTGATTGTTCCTTCCGGGTTCTTTCAGTCGTCGGTCTACGGAACACCCGAATCTCTGCCGCAACTGCCGTTGAAGGAGATTGAAGGAGTACCGTTGCTGTTCGGAACACCCAAAGAAGAATGTTTTGAAGAGACGTGGGTGATTTATGCCGACATCATCGCCAGCAGCTATTTCCTGCTGAGCCGTTATGAAGAGATTCAGAAAAGAGACATCCGCGACAAGCACGGCCGCTTTCCGGGAAAAGAGTCTTTGCCTTATAAAGCCGGCTTCATACACCGCCCGATCGTGGAGGAATATGGGAAGCTGCTCCGCCACTGGCTGAGAAAAGCCTGTGTACATATTCCCGAGCCGCAGCCCGAGCTTCAGGACATCTGGCTCACGCACGATGTGGATGCCCCGTTCTTCTGCCGCAGCCTAAGGAACATCTGCCGCGAAACCTGGAAAGGCGCCGGACTGCTGAAGGCATTAAAGCTGTATGGAGGACCGCTGGAGAAAGATCCTTATTATACATTCCCGTGGATATTGGAACAAGACGGCAAAGTACAAAACAAATACGGCGACCGGTGTCACCAGCTGTATTTCCTGAAAGCCGGAGGCAAGCATGCCAACGACAAACCCCGGTATCCGTTCTGTTCGCACGACGTGCAGAAGCTGCTCCAGCTGTTCCGGCAGAACCAAGTCATGCTGGGACTTCACAGCAGCTACGAAGCAAGCCTCTGTCCGGATCTGATCCCGGAAGAGAAGATGAAGCTGGAACACGACTGGAAACTGGAGAATATCCATCAGAACCGGCATCATTACCTGGCTTCCCGCGAACCGGAAGACCAGACCAAACTGATCAAGGCCGGAATCACCGACGACTTCACCATGGGATATGCCGATGTGAGCGGATTCCGGTTGGGAACATGCCGGCCTGTCAAATGGATCAATCCGATGACACGCCAGCTCACGTCACTGACGTTGCATCCGCTTTCCGTCATGGACTGCACCCTGAGTGAATCCCAATACATGGGACTTCCGCTAAACGAGGCTTTCCGGTACTGTCTGCAACTGCTCAAGCAGACCAAACAGTATGGAGGAGAGATCGTGTGGCTATGGCACAACACTTCTTTTGCTGAAACAGAAAAGAACAGCTATCACAAGACATTATATGTACGCCTATTAAATGCTTTGATCCAATGAAAAAGATAATTACAATTGTAGGTGCACGCCCTCAGTTCATTAAAGCGGCCATGCTGAGCCGGGCCATCCAGCTGCATAATCAGGCAGGACAGGAAACAATCCGGGAACAGCTGATCCATACCGGGCAACATTACGACGAGAACATGAGCCGTATTTTCTTCTCCGAAATGGATATGGCACGTCCGACCTGGCAACTGCATTGCGGACATACCACGCATGGAGCGATGACCGGACAGATGCTTATCGAAATCGAAAAGATCCTGACGGAACACCGGCCGGATTATGTAGTCGTATATGGAGACACCAATTCGACACTGGCCGGAGCGCTGGCTGCCAGCAAACTGCATATTCCGGTTGTACATGTCGAAGCCGGCCTGCGCAGCTTCAACAAAGCCATGCCGGAAGAGATCAACCGGATTCTGACGGATCATGTCTCAACCCTGTTATGCTGTCCGACCCGTTCGGCCGTACAACATCTGGCCGAAGAGAACATCAACGAAGGCGTCTATCACGTGGGCGACATCATGTATGACGCCGCCCTCTTCTTTGGCCGGAAAGCCGAAGAAGCCTCGGATATCATGCGGCGCCTGCAACTCGAGAGCAAAGGATTCCGGCTCTGCACCGTACATCGGGCTGAAAACACCGATCAGGAAGAGCGCCTTTCGTCGATCGCCGAAGCCCTGATGCAAATCGCCTCTTCCCTTTGTCCGCTGGTCTTTCCGCTGCATCCCAGAACCCGACAATATCTGGAGAAATATCACTTGCTGGAAAGATTCGTGTCACATCCCCATATACGACTGACCGAACCACTGGGCTTTCTGGATATGGTGATGCTGGAAAAGCAGGCAAGCACAATCCTGACCGACTCAGGCGGCGTACAAAAGGAAGCCTATTTCCACCAGACACCCTGCATCACACTGCGGGAAGAAACCGAATGGACAGAAACCGTTACGGCTGGCTGGAACCAGATAGCCGGTTACCGGACCGACCAAATCCTGGCTTGCCTGGAGAACAATCCGGTACGGCATGAGATAGACGAATATGGACAGGGAAACACCGCCCAAAAGATATTGGAGTTATTATGAAACGGGTACTCATTCTATGCGATTTGTTTCCGCCAGCATTCGGACCGCGGATGGGATATTTATGCAAGTACCTGAAACAGGCCGGATGGCAGGTTGAAGTGATTGCTGAGGCGATGGACGACCAGACTTTCGCCTTTCTGGCCAATTCTTGTCCGGTCACATTCGTGCCTTATTATACAGCGAAGAACAAATTCCTGCGCAAGCTCCAGTGGATCTTCACGCTTCTGGCCGATTTCCTGTTCTCCTACAAAGACCGGAAAATGGCGAAAGTCGCTCACCGGATTTGCCAGCATCAGGCATTCGACCTCATCTTGTGCAGTTCCTTTCGAACCTTTCCGCTGGTGGCAGCCCGTCTGACAGCCCAAAGGCATCATTTGCCGCTGGTGGTGGATTTGCGGGATATCATCGAGCAATACGCCGGGAATGAATTCCTCTCCCACTCTTTTCATGTCTGTCCCTGGCTGGACAAACAGCTGACAGCTCTGCTGAAGCGGAAACTGCTGAACGACCGGAATCGCACACTCCGGATGGCGAGTCATGTCACCACCGTTTCTCCGTGGCATGTCGAACACCTGAAGCAGTATAATCCGCATGTATCTTTGATCTACAACGGATATGACCCCGACTTATTCTATCCGGATCATCGTCCGAACCGCCGGTTTACCATTACTTACACCGGACGAATCCTCAGTCTGGCCATGCGTAATCCGGAATTGCTGTTCAAAGGCGTGCTGTTGTCCGGTCTGTCGGCCGAACAGATCACCCTCGAATGGTATGTAGATCCAGCCTCCGAAGCCCTGCTGAAAGAAGCCGCCACTCAGTATCAGGTCAGCGAATACATGTCTTATCAGTCGTATGTACCAGCCTCCGAAATTCCTTCGGTACTCAACAGTAGCAGTATGCTGCTGCTACTCACGGAAAAGAGCGGAGAGCACGCGCCCAAAGGAATCATGACCACCAAGTTCTTCGAAGCCCTGGCTGTCGATAAGCCCATACTCTGTGTTCCTTCTGATGAAAGCTATTTGGAAGAGAACATCCGACGCACCCGCTCCGGACTGGCTGCCCGAAGTGCTGAAGAAGTGGCCCAATTCATCCTTCAGTATTACCGGCAATGGGAAACACAAGGATACACAGCCACCACGCCCGATCACGAAGAAATCAAGCGTTTCTCCCGGAAAGGACAGGCGGAACAGTTTATGCAATTATTCGAAACCCTATCATCTGCCGGCTTATGATCTCCATCCTGATTCCTACCTATAATAAAGTATGTGTCCCGCTGGTGGAAACCATGCGCCATCAGGCACAACAACTCCAGATTCCTTTCGAGATTCTGGTAGTCGATGATGGCTCGTCAGCAGAGATTCAGGCCGAGAACCGCCGTATCGAAGCCTGGGAAAACTGCCACTACCGGATTCTGCCCCAAAATGTAGGTCCGGCCCGTATCCGAAATGTATTGGCCGATCAGGCTCATTATCCGTATCTCTTATTCATGGATGCCGATACGATGCCGGCTTCCTCCACCTTTCTCCGGTCGTACTGGGAACAACGCATGAAAGGAGGCATTGTGTGCGGTGGATTTATCTATGAAAGGACGAACACGCCAGCCATGTGTCCGCTACGCTATCAATACGGCATACAAGTAGAGGAAAGATCGGCCAAAGAAAGGAACAAGCAACCTTATAGCCAGTTTATCAGCATGTGTTTCTTAGCCGACAAGGAAGTCTTTCAGACTGTCCGCTTTGACGACACGATGCACTTCGGATACGAAGATGCCTGGTTTGGCATCTTACTCCAACAAGCGGCTGTTCCCCTCAAGTACATAGACAATCCGGTTTTCCACCAGACCACCGACAAGGCAGACGATTATCTTCGGAAAATCCGGTTCTCCATCCAGAACCTGGCTGCACACCGCCATCGGCTGCAACCTTATATCCGCCTGTTGCAATGGCATCACAAGGCCGAAAGTCTGCATCTGACCCGATGGATCAGACTTGCCTTCACATGGACAGAACCCTGGCTGGTCAGAAATCTGACCGGAACACATCCGTCCATGCACCTGTTTGCCTTCTACAAACTAGGCTATCTCTGCCAGTGGCTGAATCAGACACGCCGCTCTGACAACTGAGAAATTCCCGCCTTTATATAACTCCGTTGCAAATCGTCGGGCTTCAGCAGATCATCATTCCATTGAAGCAGATCAATATCCATGGGAATAATGCCCAGATGCTTGCTTTCGGAGACACGCCCCAAGGCCCGTTCTATCTGCTTGAAATGACGGATCAGTTCAGTAGCGGAAAGAGAAGTATAAGCGATTCCTACCCGATTGAGGAAAAACGAAGGATTGACACAGGCTTCCGGAGCCGTATAAACAGCATCCGACCAGCGGATGCCGGGCAAGAGGAGTTCCACGGCTCCACAAGCCGCCTCCATATTCTGCTTCGGATTCGTATTCGAACCTAATGCGATAATAATTCGATTGCCTAACATAATCTTATCCATCCTCTGTTATCGCTTACGAAAGTACAATGAATTATCCGGAATAAAAACAAATAGGCCCAAGTTTCATGGATATTTCTTTCCATGCAAAGGATTTGAATCCGTTTATTAGGTTATTTGGTAACAATTTATTACCTTTGCTGCCGAAAACAACAGGTATATGATGACAGGCAATGTACATATTGTTCATTTGGCGAGCGCCCGAATCGGTTCGTGGTGCAGCCATTGTATTGTCCATGTACACTGGTTCAGCGGATTTATTTAAGCCAAATTTCCCTCCTTTTTATTTCGTATCACGTACAGATTTCTTCCTGCCTGCTTGCAGGAAGCAGTATCATTATTCTTTTATTCTAAATTTTATCCGTTATGCTGAGCATTATTTGTGTTATGTTTGCAGGGATGGGTATTGGCTTCCTGTTCCGTAAAATAGAATGGTTACAAAAGACGGAGAAGACAATCTCCTACACCATATTTGCCATGTTGTTTATTCTGGGTATTTCTGTCGGTTCCAACCCTTTAATCATCCAAAACATCGGGCAGTTCGGCTGGCAAGCAGCCATTTTGGCTGTATCCAGTTTATTCGGCAGCATCCTGGCTGCGTGGGCTGTATATAACTTATTCTTCAAGAAAGGAGGCAAAAGATGAAAAACAGTATCATTGTCTTCTTGTTCTTCTGCGCCGGCTGTCTTCTCGGTTTCTCCGGAGAGAACAAACTGGATGCGCACCATATTTCCCTATATATTTTGTATGCCCTGATGCTTCAGGTGGGCATCAGCATCGGTTCCAACAAGAACCTGAAACAGATCGTCCGTCAGATCCGACTGAAGATGCTGGTGATTCCGTTGGCAACCATTATCGGAACGCTTCTGTTCTCGGCATTGGCCAGTCTGCTTTTGAGTCGATGGAGCGTATTCGAGTGCATGGCTGTGGGAAGCGGTTTTGCCTATTATTCACTTTCGTCCATCCTGATCACCCAGTTCAAAGAACCGTCTATCGGTTTGCAGCTGGCAACCGAATTAGGCACCATCGCTTTGCTATCCAATATCATCCGCGAAATGATGGCCTTGCTGGGCAGTCCGCTGATCGAAAAGTATTTCGGCAAACTGGCTCCGATATCGGCTGCCGGCGTCAATTCGATGGATGTGGTTTTGCCCGCCATTACCCGTTATTCCGGGAAAGAAATGATTCCGGTGGCCATCCTGCATGGTATTCTGATTGATTTCAGTGTGCCGTTGTTTGTGTCTTTCTTCTGTAGTTTGTAAGAAAGAAATGTTATTTTAACACACTATATTGAACTTATATAAAATATTGTTCTATATTTGCAGCTATTAAGATCTTTCTGACAGGATCATTACCTTTTATCTAGTTAACAAGAAAATAATATAAAAGCGTATGACAATGAAAACATCCAAAAGTATCTTCGTAGCTACATGGCTGGCTGCCGCCTTGATCGGTTGCCAGCAACCCGTAAAAACAGACCAAGAGAAAAGCATGTCATCGGAAGCAGAAGAAATTCCCATGGCCATGTTAGTCGACACACCGGCCATCACAGCTCCGCCTGCCGAACTGAAGCTGGACGCTTTCTACAAGAAATATATGAATGTAAACGGCATCCATGTAGTCAGTTCATGGCGTGTTCCCGACAGCTGTTTCTACGCGGCTTATATCAGTATCAAGGCAATGACCGACGCACTGCCGGCAGAAGTCATGAAGTCGCTCACCGACCGCAATACCCGCATCGGCATTATGGCGCGTTATGAAGGGACGACCGATATTCCCGAACATGCTTTTCTGGCAAACGATACGACACTCAACTGGGACGTCCGTGCCCGCGGCTTGGGTGGTGACGCCGAAAATCCGTTTTCGACTTGCGCGGAAGAGAATATCCTGGCTTATCAGATCGACAAGTATCATGCCGAAGATATCCTGATCCACGAGTTTGCCCATACGATTCATGGAGCAGGCATCCTGCCGATTCATCCGGAATTTAACGACGAACTGCAGGCCTCGCTGGATGCTGCCGTAGCCAAAGGACGGTGGAAGAATGTATATGCTTCGACCAACGTATGGGAATATTGGGCCGAAGGTGTACAGAACTGGTTCAATGTCAATGCGGAAGTGAATAAAGACGACGGCGACGGAAAGCACAACAAGATCAACACCCGTGAAGAAATGAAGGCTTATGATCCGGGGTTGTATGCTATCCTTGCCAAATACTTCAAGGAAGTAAATGAACAGGTCAGCCGCCACAAGAAAGTGGATTTGCACCACTGGCAGGAAAACTGATCAACGGAAGTGCAGGACGAAGGTAGTCATCCGCTTGTCGCTGCGGCCTAATGTAAGTGTGCCGTTATGCAGACGCATGATCTGCCGGGAAAGACTCAATCCGATGCCGGTGCCTTCCGGCTTGGTGGTATAGAAAGGAACAAAGATTTCTTCCTGGCTTTCCGCACTGATCGGGCGACCATTATTCGATACAGTGATCACGACGGTTTCGGCATAGTCGATTTCCGCCGTGATTTCTATTTTTGTCGCCTCGGCTTGCAGGGCATTCTTCACCAGATTGACAAGCACCTGCGACAACTGGTCGGCATCGGCATACAACAGGATATCTTCCGACTTCTCGACGTATGAGCAGACCGCTCCGGCCTGATGCAGAGATTCACGGGTGAGCTGCTGCACCTTTTCGATCAGCTCACGTACGAAAAAGGCTTTCTTGACGGGCGCCGATACACGAGTCAGGCTGCGATAGGTATTGACAAACTTGATCAGTCCGTCGGAAGAGCTGGCAATCGTGTCCAGCCCCAGTTTCAACTCCTTCCAGTCGAGCGAACGGGCCGACGTTTCCGAATCGAGTTCTTGGGATAAGGTATGACTCAGCGAAGCAATCGGCGTAACCGTATTCATGATCTCATGCGTCAATACACGGATCAGCTTATTCCAGGAAAGCTCTTCGTTGTGGACCATTTCGCCGGTGATGTCGTTGAGAGCGACGATCTTGACTTGCTTTGCCTGCAACATCGCTTCCGAAGCCGTCAGGGAAAGAGTGATTTTTCCCCGTTCGTTATAGTAACTGTTCCGCTGTTCGTGCGCCGACGAAACTTCCCAAAAGGCATTTTCCAGTTCCTGATGGATATTTCCCAGCTGACGGATATGGCTGAAGGTGGCCAATCCCAGCAGATTCCGTGCCGAGGCATTGCTGTAAATAACCTGTCCTTCCCGCTTCCGGGATAAATCGATGACGACAATTCCGGTACGGACCTGGTCGAGCATCTGCCCATAATATTGCTCCTGTTCGGCAATCTCCTGCCGCTCGCGGTCATAAAGGATGTGAATCCGGTTGAGCGTCCGGTTAAAACGCCGGTACCAGAACTTCTCTTCGCTGAAATGGAAGTTTGTTTCCTTATCTTCCAGCGCATCCAGCATATAGTTCAGTTTCCGGTGAATTTTTCCCAAGGAATAAACACGGGAAATCAGCGCTGCCACCAGGGCCGAGGCCAAAGCGATGAGTATGACTGTCGGCGTATCCATATCAGATGTTGTATTTCTTCAGTTTCGCATATAAGGTGGGCCGACTGATGTTCAGCGATTTCGCCACGTGTGTCAAATTACCGCCGAAGCGGTCCATGGCTGCCCGGATGGTCCGTTCCTCTACTTCCTCGAGGGTTTCGGCTTCCGCTGCCGGCTTTACTCCGCCGGATACAGGCAAAGACAGATGGAAATCTTCGGCATCCAGCTTATCGCCGTCGGCCAGAATCACGGCCTTTTCTATGCCGTTCTGCAGCTCCCGGATATTTCCGCTCCAATGATTGGCAAGCAGAACTTGTCGGGCGGCATCTGTCAGCCCGGTAACCGGACGATGATACTTCTCGGCATAACGGGAGATAAAGAGGTTGGCCAAAGGAACAATCTCATCCGGTCGCTCACGCAAGGGCGGCAGTTCCAAATGGATGGTATTGATGCGGTAATAAAGGTCCTCGCGGAAGGTTCCCTGCTTCACCATCTCTTCCAGATTCTTGTTGGTTGCGCAGATCAGCCGGATGTCAATCGGGATTGAACGGGTATCGCCCACCTTCGTCACCGAACGGTTCTGCAACACCCGCAGCAGCTTTGCCTGGAGATGCAGAGGAATATTGCCGATCTCGTCGAGAAACAGCGTACTGCCGTTGGCCTGTTCCATCTTCCCGGTGTGATCGGTATGCGCATCGGTAAACGCCCCTTTCACATGTCCGAACAATTCACTCTCAAACAAGGTCTCGGTAATGGCGCCGGCATCCACGCAGACCATCGGTTTCAGTCCACGGTCGGACAAGCGGTGAATCTCGGCAGCCAACACGTCTTTTCCCGTTCCGTTCTCACCAGTAATCAGAACACTCGCGTCGGTCGGAGCTATCTTCTCGACCGTGCGACGGACAGCCGTCATGGCCGCTCCCGTTCCCCATAACATCGAAGGTCCGGCTTCTCCGATTTTCTTCTGCCCTTTTCCGCCGACTTTTCCACCTTTTCCGTTATTGGCTTCCGCCTTGTCAATGGCAGCCTGCAAGGTAGCGATGAGTTTCTCGTTCTCCCAAGGCTTCACAATGAAGTCGAATGCCCCACGTTTCATGCCTTCCACCGCCAAAGCGATGTCGGCATACGCCGTAAACAGTACCACTTCCGTCTGCGGACGGCGCTGTTTGATTTCGGAGAGCCAGAACAGACCCTCATTCCCCGTATTGGTATCTGCCTCGAAATTCATATCCAGCAAGATGACATCCGGCGCAAACTCCCGCAACGAAGCATGAATTTCCTTGGGCGAAGCCAGCAACTCCACCGCCGCGAAATACTTGGGCAATAAAATCTTCAATGCCGCCCGGATGCCCGGATTATCATCCACCACCAATATCTTTCCTTTGTTCACCATGATCTGTTTCTCTTTTTCTCCTTTTATTTAGCATTCAAAAATAAGGATTTTCCGAGAATCCTCCTCGTTCTTTTCCCGATTCCCGAGAATCCTATTTCCTTTTCCTTAGACCTTTTTACCGTTTCACCCGGGTGAAACGATCATTCCACGAATGTGATTCGATCGTTCCACCTAGGTGAGACGATCGTTCCACCTGGGTGGAACGATAAAAATGTAATATAAAACATCCTTATACTCATCATGTAATACACTAAAACACAACGAAAAAGGGTTAGCAAACAGACGAACATTCGTATTATTCACTCTTCAACGAAAGAACCGGATTGGCATGAGTGATCTGCAAACTGTTGATCACTACGGTGACGGCTACAATCAGCGCAACAATCACATCGGCCGAGAAAAGATAAAGCCATGAAACGGTAACTTTCTCGGAGAATTGCTCCAGCCACAAACCGGAAACGTAATAGGCAGCCAGGTTGCCGACAATGGCGGCTATCAACACCCATTTCATCATCTCGCCTACGAAAAGGGATAAAATCTCGGAAGTCGTGGCACCACTGATCTTGCGGATAGCGATTTCCTTACTCCTTCGTTGCGATTCGTCACGGATATATCCGATAAGGCCAAGGAAAGCGATCACGATAGAAAAGAGACTTCCGATCAGGATCGTGTCCTTCATCTTCCGGTTTTCATCATACATGCTTTGCATCACCTGCTTATACGAGAGTACTTCAACGTCCTTTCCTTCTATTTCCTGCTGCACCTCCTGTTGGACACGGGCGATCGTTTCCGGATTCAGTTCTTTTACTTTCACCAAGATAATCGGCATATACCCGGAATCCGGCTCTGCCGTGAAGCGAATACTGGGGCGCTCGTCGTTACGCGTTAATAATCCTATCCGATAATCTTCATAAACACCGCTGATCGTCAGGAGACCTTGATTCATGGCACTTGTATCGGAGTGTTCGGAAATCTGGATTTCTTTGCCGACAGCTCCGTCTTTCCAATCGGTAAACTCCTGCATCTTCTCTACAAACTGCCGGCTCACGGCTACTTCCTGTCGGGTTTCCGGAACACGTCCTTCCAGCATCGGAATCTCAAAGAAGTCGAAGAAGCCTTTTGTCCCATCATATTGGTCGGCTATATTAAACAACTCCCGATCATCACCCGGCAGATAAATATTGTTTCCCGAACTGTAATCAAAAGGAAGCGTATAACAACGTTCGACATCAACCACTTCGGGATTCGATGAAAGAGCAGCTATGCTTCGGTTCGCCTGCAATTTATCCACGCCCCGGACATTATAATAGAGAACATTCTCATACGTATAGCCCGGCTGGTCGTTCAACGCCTTGTCGTATTGGGCAGCAATGACAAACATAAAACAGACCAGAAAGACATTGATCGTAAACTGAACCCACAGCAAAGCCAGTTTCCATTTCCGCTTGTTCTCCTTATAATTCCGGAATGCCACACCAACCGGAATCTTATCATATAAATAACCGGGAACAACCGTAGAAACCAAAAACAACAGGAAGATGACTCCGATCAACACACCGATGGTTTCGGGAATAAAGAGTGCCATTAAACTTGCTTCCAACAAATCCTCCACCAAAGGTTTGGTTGCCCAAATCAGAATCGCCGCTAATACCAATGACATCAGTAAGACCATGGCTGTCTCTTTACTCAGCATCTTATAGATGTCCCAACTGCCCGCACCATAACACTTATGCACGCCAATCTCTTTCGACCGCCTTACCATCTCTGATATCGTGATGAGAATATAGTTCATCAGTGATATCAGAAGCAAGACCAATGAAACAATCGAGAGTATGACAATCATATTCCGTACCTGAGGTTCGGATGTATGCAACTTATCGAAAGCCGAAAGATAATACCAGATTTTTGTCCCGTTCTTTTCCAATTCTTCCAGAGGCTGGTTCTTCTCCTGCATCGAACGGATCGCCGCTGTCAAGGATGACGGATCTATGCCTTCTTCCAGCTTCACATACCCCTGATAACGATCGTTTCCCAGCCAATTCTCCCGACTCCATTTATTATATGATTCCATGGATAGCAAGACATCATAGTCCAAACTGCCGTTTTCCGGGAAATCTTCATAGACACCACCCACCGTAAATTTCAGTCCAGACGCATCTTCGTTGTAGATGACTTGTCCGACAGCTTTATCAATGCCACCTATTTTCTCGGCAAAAGACCGGCACACCATAACCATTTGTGGCTGCGACAAGACCTGAACCGGATTTCCGGACAAGATCTTCCGATCAAATACATGGAAAAAGGAAGTATCCGCCAACACCAACTTACCGGAAACCGGTCGCTTGTCTTCCGTATAGAACTTCTCACTCTCAAATAGGGAGGTAGTACGGGTTGCATATTCTACACCAGGTACATACTGCTTGAATCCGGGAGCAACTGCTCCGCTAACTTGCTGATAGTCATTTACATTTCCTTGAGATGAATACCCCGTCATAATCTTATAAATCCGGTCGATATCCTGATAGAAGTTATCATAGGCGGATTCAAAGCAGACTTTGGCAATCAAGATACAGCCGATCGCCAAGCCGACACCAAGCGAGAAGACTTTCAATATCCAATTTCTCTTCTTCATATCCCAAGTCTTTTACAATTCATTCCTGACATCACTGACAATCCGCCCATCAAACAAGTTGATGGTTCGCTGAGCCACAGAAGCATCCTTCTGCGAGTGCGTTACCATTACAATCGTTGTTCCTTCTGAATTCAGTTCCGTCAGCAAGTCCATTACTTCTTTTCCGTTCTTGGAATCCAGGTTTCCGGTCGGTTCGTCGGCCAATACCAGATTCGGATTGGAAATAACCGCCCGCGCAATGGCAACACGTTGTTGCTGTCCGCCGGATAACTGTTGCGGGAAATGCTGGGCACGATGACTGATATTCATCCGTTTGAGCATGGCCGTCACACGCTGTTTCCGTTCCGAAGCACTCATGTTCAGATACTTCAAGGGCAATTCCACATTCTCGAAGACATTCAATTCATCAATCAGATTGAAGCTCTGGAATACAAAACCGATATTGCCTTTGCGGAACTTGGTGCGATCACGTTCCTTCAACTGAGCCACTTCCTGTCCCATCAGTTCATAACTGCCACCCGAAGGATTATCCAATAAACCCAAGATATTCAACAAAGTTGATTTACCACAGCCCGAAGGTCCCATAATCGCTACAAACTCGCCTTTCTTGATTTCAAAAGACACACCATTCAACGCCGTTGTTTCTATTTCTTCCGTACGGAAAATCTTGCTAAGTTCTGTTACTTTAATCATAATCGTTCTTTTTATTTTATTATGCGAATCAGGAGTTGAAAAATAACTTCTAATTCCTGTTTTAAAAGTTTG
>ENA-OROH01001825-OROH01001825.1-human-gut-metagenome-genome-assembly--contig:-NODE-1825-length-18323-cov-16.937869_pt1 | contig 18323 bp, 19 predicted proteins | sample MGYA00242125_ERZ509042 | MGnify/ENA primary metagenome ERZ509042 (study PRJEB26280, sample SAMEA2338738) | human gut metagenome | biome: human gut; feature: human-associated habitat; material: faeces... | reverse complement strand
TCGCCATCCACGTCGGTTCGCAGTACCTCATGAACCAGACGGCCAACATCCATCTTTCATGCGCCAGCGTGGAAAATGTGCTAGAATAGAGCCATCTTTACCAAATGATTGGAGGTTTCACCATGAAAAAGACAGTTCACATCCTCACGCTCGTCTGCGCGCTCTTCCTGATGAGCTGCAGCGCAGCCTTTGCCGCACCGCAGCAGGAAACGCCGCGCCCGACGCTCTCGGTCGACGGCCAGGGCACGGGCACGGCGGCGCCGGACATGGCGACCGTCACGATTGGCGTGACGACGCAGGGCAAGGATGCAGCCAAGGCGCAGAACGACAATGCCTGGGTGTCGAACCAGATCCAGGCCGCCGTCCGCGGCCTCGGCATCGCAGAGAAGGACATCCAGACGCGCAACTACTCCTTCTACCCGAACTACAGCACGGACAAAGACCGCCGCAATGAAGTCACGGGCTACACGGTCAACAACTCCGTCATTGTCGTCGTGCGCGACATCAAGCTGACGGGCAAGGTCATCGACGCTGCCCTGAATAACGGTGCCAACGAGATCAACTCGCTCGACTTCTCAGCAAGCGACACAAAGGCTGTCCGCAAGGTCGCCCTGCTGAACGCCGTCCAGGATGCGCGCGACAAAGCGGACATCATCGCCAAGGGCCTCGGCAAGCGCATCGTCGGCATCCAGAATGTCAGCGAGAGCACGGGCTACATCGAGACGCGCCGCTTCGGTGGCAACATGCTCATGGCCGTTGCTAAGGACGCCGCCACGCCGATCGCGCCGGGCAGCCTCTCCCTGACGGCCAACGTCCACATCGACTTCATCCTCAGCGACTGAACAAGCTGACAAAGCCAGTTCAGCCCGCAACACAAGAAGTAAGGAGTTTTTCTTTTGACTGAGCAAGAATCCCGGGCAGCGGCCCCCGCGAAAAAGAGGAAGCCACGCCTGCCTGCCATCGAATACATCCGCGGCATCGCGATGATGGGTGTCATCGCCATCCACGTCGGTTCGCAGTACCTCATGAACCAGACGGCCAACATCCATCTGATTGCCCTGCTGGAGGTGGCCTCGCGCTTCAGCGTGCCCATTTTCTTCTTCATCTCGGCCTTCGGGCTCTTCTACAACCTCAACATCGATGAACCGCTCGATTACAGGGCCTTCATGAAGAAGCGCTTCCGCACGGTCCTCGTGCCGTACCTCGTCTGGTCCGCCTTCTACCTCCTGCATGATGGCCTCTTCTACGGCGTCGGCTTCCCCGACCCGCTGCACCTCCTGAGCATCCTGTTCTTCGGCACGGCGAAATACCAGCTCTACTTCCTCGTGATTCTGATCTGGTTCTACCTGCTCATGCCGCTCTGGATTGCCATCGTACGGCGTGCGGGCAAGGCCAGCCTGATCCTGCTCTTCGTCGCGCAGCTGGGCTTCGACTACTGGTCGAGCTTCTCCGTCGCGTTCAACACGTTCGTCTACGCGCTGCCCGACCATTCCTTTCTCAAGCCGTTCCTCATGTACCGCCTGAACTACTGGGTCGTGCACTACGTCTTCATCTTCGTGCTCGGCGGCTATCTCGCGGTGCACATCAAGAGATTCCAGCGCTTCATGCAGGAGAACAGGCGCGCCATCACGGTGTTCTTCTGGGCATCGCTCATCTGGCTCCTAGCCTACTACTACCAGCTGATCGTCGAGACGGGCTACACGCCGCTCGAGGCCATCAACACGGCCCATCAGCTGAGCCCGGCGGGCCTCTTCTACACACTGGCCAGCTCGGTCTTCTTCTTCACGATCTTCACGTACCAGAAGTACCCCTCCTGGCTCAATCCTGTCCTGCACCAGCTCGGACGCCACTCCTACTTCGCCTACCTCGTCCACCCGCTCTTCATCACCTACGCGGCCACGCTGCTCCAGAAGAGCGGCCACCTCATGACGGCCCCCGTCGCGATCCTCTTCTACTTCGCGATCCTCGGGCTCTCCATGGCGGCAGCGGCCATCTGCCGTAAGCTCGGCGAGCGCCTGCCCATCCTCAACGAATGGACCATCGGCGTCTACCCGCGCAAGAAATGACAAGCAAGCAAAAAATCCTGTCCACACCGCAAGCCGCGATGTGGGCAGGATTTTTCTATCTGGATACTGCTTCAGGCGCGGACCTTCTTGAAGAACTGGCTGTCTGCCGTGTCGGTCAGCCGCAGGTCGTAGCCGAGCGCGACCATCTCGCGCATCTTGATGAGCATGAGGTTGATGTTGCAGCGCAAGCGCTTCGAGATGGTCTCCATATCCTCGCCCGCCCGCACGAGGCGGTAGACCTCATCGTTGTCGAGCAGGAGATGCGAGGCAAAGGCGTTCGCCTCGTACTCCGTGCGGCTGCTCATGCGGAAGAGCTCGAACTCCTGCAGGCCAGTCTTCGCGAGCTCGCGGTGCAGCTGGTCGTGGCCGATCTCATGCGCGAGCACCATCGGCAGCCAGTCCTCGTCAAGGCGGCTATTGAGGAAGATGAAGCGGTGGTGCCAGCGGTTGAAGTACATGCCGAGCAGGTTCTTGTAGTCATCGGCGAATTCGACATGGATGCCGAGCTCCTGCGCGAGCGCCATCATCGCGTGGCTGGCACTCGGCTGGATGCGCCGCACGGCCTCATAGAGCTGTATCGAATCCATCCCATCACTTCCTGTACTTCTTCGGCGTGTATTTCTGGTTGTCTTCCTTGGCCAGCCAGTAGGCCTTCTCAAGCGAGCGCATAACGGCCTCGCGGTCCTGGTCGGAGAGCTCGCCGCCCGCGAACATGCCCGCCAGCTGGCTCACGAGTTCCTGTGCCTGCGCCATGCCGCGGCTGCCGTACTGCTCGTGCGCCGCATCGAGGAACATCTCCCGGTCCGTATAGAGATATGCGACATCGACCTCGAAGAAGTCCGCGAGGACCTGGTACATCTCCTTCTTCTTTGGGTAGCGCTCCCCCGACTCATAGCCGCTGTACGTCTGGCGCGTGATGCCGCAGGCCGCTGCCACATCCTTCTGCGTGAGCTTGCGCGCCCGGCGCAGCTGCAGCAGTCTATCACAGAATTTCACGATCGTTCCCTCTCTTTTCCATCGTATCATCGTAAATCGTCATCTTCATTTTAACATCGGTCCGTTTTGCGGGCAAGCGCAGCGCTCAGCAAAAGCCTTCTCAGGCAATGTGGCGATGCGCTTCAGACCAGCGGACAGTGACCGGATCCTGATTGCGCTCCACCGGCCGATGGTCGGCATAGCGGCTGGCCGGACGCACCGCGCGCTCCCTGACCGTCAGGTAGACGAGTGTCAGAAGGTTCACGAGCGGCAGGCACTGGCCGATGAGCAGCAGCCTGCTCGCGCGGCAGTCATTGCAGCGCCAGAGCGTGACGAGCAGCAAGAGGAGCGCAAACGGCGCCGTGAACTCCAGGGAGTCCAGCACGCCAATCTGGTGGCCAAAGCAGAACGGGTGTCGTAGGGCATGCCGGGTACAAGCTCATCGTAGGGCGGTTCAGCCTCATCTTCATCATGCGGGAAGAACGGGCTCATCGTGACCATGAGCTCCATGCCGTTGACGCTATCGCCGAGTTCATTCCAGTCTTCCAGGTCATCGATATCCGCTTCCTCAGTATCATCGTCTTGCTCAGGGCTGACCGCTGCTTTATCACCCGATGCATCGCCTGTATCCGGCTCATCTTCAGTCAGCCACTCGATCTGGATATCGTAGCAGACATCGCCGATGCGCACCTGGCCGAAGTACTCGCCGCCCGGAAGGACAGCCTGCCAGTCATTCAGCAGGCGCCAGCGCAGCTCCAGAAAGTCGGCCAGCGTGAAGTGCGACCAGTCCACCTGCATCGCTTCTTTCTCCTCTCCCCTATGCATGCTGCTCATGGATTCTGGTCCACAACGGCTTCAATCAGGATCGTCGTGACCTGCTTCTCCGGATTGACCGCCTTGAGGAACGTCCACGTGCGCTGCGTCTCCTCACGCGGTAGGCGGGCGGCCAGCAGAGTGTCATTCGTCAGGGCGAGGCGGTCGAAGGCCTGATTCGCAAAGAAGAGATTGTTCTCGTCGGCCTTGAGTCCCAGTGCCGTCAGCGTGCAGTCAAAGACGACGCGCAGCTTCTCCTGCTCCGCCGCATTGATGGCACCGTGATGCGCGATGACGATGTTCGAGAGGCGGCCGGCCTGGTTCGCATTGAGAATCATGACCGTGCCCGCATCGATCCCGGCAAAGTACGAGATGTAGTTCCCCTGCACGCGCTTCGTCAAGTCGCCCGCGATCGGGTAGGCACTGATCTTGTTGTAGGCCGCAGCGAAGCCGTCCGCATCCAGGCTGTCCTCCAGCTGCACCTTTGTCTCCGTCAATTCATTGAGCCCCGCCGCCTGCGTGACCGAGATCGACGCCACCAGCAGGAGCAGCGCCAGTAAGCATGTACTGATTTTCTTCATGATGATTCCCCTTCACAAATACATGACATTGTATGGATTACCTATAGATTCTACCACACCCGGAGAACAATCTCCATCCTCATGCAAAATTCTCTCCCCGTCATGCAGCTCATACCGAAAGACAGGTTCCAGAAAGAAAGCAGCCGGGTTCATGTGACTCGATGACGCCGACGGCCTGCAGGTACGAGCAGATCGTGGTCGAGCCGACGAACTTCATGCCGCGCTTCTTTAGGTCTTTGGCCAAGGCATCGGATAGCGGCGAGGTAGTCAGGCCGCACTCGTGCACAGTTTTTCCTTCCGTCCACCGCCAGAGATAGCAGTCAAAGCTGCCATACTCCCGCTGGATTTCCCGGAAAACGCGCGCATTCCCTACGGCCGCCTCGATCTTGCGGCGATGGCGGATGATGGCATCATCTTGCATCAGTCGCTCGACATCCATTGCCGTAAATGCACAGACCTTTTCCAGATGGAAGTCTGCGAAAGCGCGTCGGAACCCCTCGCGCTTGTTTAGGACGCATTCCCACGAAAGACCGGCCTGGAAGCATTCTAAGAGCAGCATCTCAAAGAGCTTTCCATCGTCATGCACAGGCCTGCCCCATTCCTCGTCGTGATAGCGGACATAGCGTTCATTCTTTGGATTGGCCCAGAAGCAGCGCTGCCTGCCGTCCGGCCAGGAAAGATGTTCCATATATCTATCCCTCATTTCTCAGCGTCTTCATCCAATGCTTCCAACAGGAAGCTCACCGGGCGAAAGCCATCGTTGCACGAAAGCATCGCGGAACGGGGATTCTTCATCCATCCCTCATAGAAATCTTCCGCACCGTGCGCGAGTCCCATGACGAACGGCGACATCGTCTCCCAGGCACTCTCGCAGAGCCCTTCCGGCCGCTGCCAGCCATTCGCGATGAATACCTGCCCTTCCTCCATCGCGCAGGCATCCTCCATCGGATTCTCGTACTTCGCCATGAGATCCTCATAGCAGGCCTTGCGCATCACCGTAATCCGCACCTTTTTCATCGTCACCCTCCCAAAATACGATCACTTGGATCTATCTCATACCGAAGTCTATCACATCGGGGATAAAAAACCAAGACATCAAACCAGTACAGTGTATCCGATGGATGTGAGAATTTGCATTTAAACTGTAAATCTGATATAATAGAAAAAACATATTGGATTACAAGGCGGAGTCTGTTCACCGACAGGCTCCGTCTATTTCTTTATAAGGGGGCTTTTTATTGTATCGGACAAATTTACAGAAAAATATAGTAAAAATATAAAATCAACCTCACAAAATATATAGGTTATTATATTAAAACACGTTATAATTATCTATAGAAAAAGGTGATTTCCATATGTTTGCTAAAGATGTTCTTCACATCTTGCAGGTTTCTAGGCCGACGCTCACGAAGTATGTCAAGACAGGGATTATCCGTGTCCATGTCATGCCGAACAGCCACTACGACTACAACGAGGAAGATGTCTACAAGTTCCTCAACAAAGACATGCAGCGCAAAACCTACATCTATGCCAGTGTCTCTACGCCAAAGCAGAAGGCTGACCTCAAAAACCAGATCCAGCTGCTCAAGCAGTTCTGCTTTGCAAATGGCTATACCATCAATCAAGGAGGCGATAGCGGATGATGAAACGAGTGGAACACCACCGGCTTAAACCATCGTCGCCGTTCTACGCCATGCTGCGCGAATTCTGCCATCGTTCCAAGAACCTCTACAATCATGGAAACTTCCTGATCCGTCAGGCGTTCCTCGAGGATAGCAAATGGCTGCGCTATGGCGAAGTCGACCGCTTGCTGAAGGCTGACGTAAAGTACCCCGACTATCGGGAAATGCCGACTGCACAGACGGCACAGCAGACGCTGCGTATCTTGGACAAGAACTGGGCATCGTTCTTCGCGGCCATCAAGGACTGGAAGGCCCATCCCGAGAAGTACAAGGGACGTCCTAAACTGCCGAAGTACAAACCGAAGGACGGCTATTTCCCGTTGGTCCTGACGAACCAGAACTGCAAGCTCAAGGACGGAGTCATTCGCTTTCCAAGAGTCTTTCAAGGATTCACGGTAAAGACCATCTTCTCTAGTCAGCCAGATGCTGTGTTCAAGCAGGCACGCATCATCCCGCATGGCGGGGAAATCGATCTGGAACTCGTCTATGAGATTCCAGAGGTCGATGAGAAAGCGGACAATGGAAAATATGCCGCTATCGACATCGGCATCGACAATCTCGTGGCGCTGGCATGGAATACAGGCAAACGCCCTGTCCTTTTCAAGGGGACGCCTCTCAAGTCAGTCAACCAGTACTACAACAAGCAGATGGCCAAGCGCAGGAGCATCTGTGAGCGGATGAATGGATGCCATTCATCGAAGCGAATCGCGCGGCTCACAGCGAAGCGGAATCGCAAGGTTGAGGATTACTTGCATAAGGCAAGCCGCAAGGTCATCGACTTGTGCACAGAACAGGATGTGTCGGTGCTGGTCATCGGCAAGAACAAGGGCTGGAAACAGGAAGCGAACCTCGGCCACAGGGTCAACCAGAGCTTTGTGCAGCTGCCTTTCGCCCGCTTCATCCAGATGCTGCAGTACAAGGCCGAGTCAATCGGCATGAAGGTCGTGCTGACTGAGGAGAACTATACGAGTGGCACTTCCTTCTTGGATGGCGAGGCCCCGATCAAAGCCTGCTATGACAAATCACGCCGGGTTCATCGCGGCCTGTTCTTGGCAAACGATGGCCAACGCATCAATGCTGATGTCAATGGTGCCTACCAAATCATGCGAAAAGTATTCCCGAATGTGAATGCAGACGGGATAGAGGGCGTAGCGTTGCGCCCAGCTGTAGTAACTCTTTCGATGAGCGCTCGTCGCAGCTCAGGCTGCGCCTGATGTGAGAAAGAGTGAACAGCGAAATTTATTAAAAATACAAATATCATTATTTGTTATTTATAATAAATATAACGTGGTATATCCGTCAAGCCCGATCATCAGGTTGACAATAGCCGCCCGATCGCTGACACGGATTTCCTTCTCTGCGAACACAGTGCTGAACGCTTCCTCTGAAAAATCGGCTGACTCATAGTTCCCCTGAAGGAAATTCAAGCGCGGATATGGCTGCAAGTCTTTCAGCGTAACCGACGCTCTCCCCGCCAGGGGATGCTCGGCCCGGAGAAAGGCATGCGGAGCGGCGGTGAACAGTTCCTGGAAGCGCAGCCCCATCTCATCCATCGTCTTCCGCAGGAACGCTTCATTCCTGCCGCACAGATAGAGGATGCCCAGATCGCAGAAGCGGTTCTTCACATCCTCCAAGATCTGATGGGTCTGGGTCTCATTGAGGATAAACTCGAATCGCTCCCGCCCAAACTCCTGGACCATCTCCACAAAGGCATTGGCCGTGAACGTGTAATGCTGCGTCGAGACACAGAAGCGCTGCTTCTCCGGCTGATTCAAAATGAACCGGTCCTCCAGAAGGCGCATCTCCTGGATCACCTGTCTCGCATAGCCCAAAAATTCCACGCCTTCTTTTGTCAAAGCGATGCCGCTGCGGCTCCTCGTGAATATATTGAATCCGACTTCCCGTTCTGCTTCCTTCACAGCCGCCGACAAGCTGGGCTGGGATATATGCAGCTTTTTCGCTGCCTCCGTGATGGACCCCGCCTCGGCCACCGCAACGATATATTTCAAGGACTGGATTGTCATGCTCGCATCCCCCATTTCCCTAACACCCGGAAATCATACGACGCGATAACCTTCCGCAGCCAAGACGCTCAATGCCCGCGCAAAGTTTTCTTCTTTGACCAAGATATAGTCTGTATTGTACGTGGATATCGCAAAGATGCCGATCTCATGTTCGGCAAGGATCCCGGACAATTTCGACAAGATGCCAATAAGCGAAAAGTCAAGGACGCCTTGAATGCGGAATCCTCTCCACCCGTCATCCCGTTCTACCGTCTTTGCAGGTGTGTCCTCTGTCCTGCACACCAGCGACACTTCTTCATCCGTTTTCCCGACAAAGTAAAAATCAGCGGCCATGTCGATGTCGGATGCATCTGCCACCTTACAGACTGTCAGCTTGTATTCGATTTTCTTCAGTTCCATTTCCCTGCCCCCGCTAGTGCACAATCAATAGTAGTACCAGCCATTACGAATATAATACGACCAGCCAATCTGCTTCATAGCGTACTCAAATACGCCGTTATGCACGATGACAACCGTCGTGTGGGTCCCGTCCATTGTGTTCGTCGCATAGCGCCACATATCCGATTTGTACTTGCTGAACTCCCAGTCGACGACCTGCTGCAACTGACCATCCTGAACCAGCTTCGTCGAGACCTTGAACCACCGTCCTGTCGACCTTGTGCCGTAAGAAATCGTATCGTCCGTCACATAGACATCGACATTCTCGTAATTCCAATGGTCCACCCAGACATCCGTCGCCTCAGCAGACATTGGCATCCACATGCAGATGCCAATGAGCATAGCCGAAAAGTAAAGATACAGCTTCTTCATGGTTACGTCCTCCCTTTATCTAAAATGAATTAAAAATAGACTCTACATAAGTTTTATTTTGTAGCGTTTACGCTACCTGTGCATTCGCATTGATGCGATGGATTGTCTCGCGAATCCCCTTCCACAGTGAAAGGTCGGAAAACAACTCAACAATGCTTCCTTTATCTGTAAACGGTGGTTTCTGTAGTACCGAAAGATCCTTCATCACACCATTCTGTACAATATACTCGACAATCTGATTCACAAAGTAAATCTGGCGGCTATCCAGCTGGTTATTGTCAAGATAATCCGAAAAGGCTTCCTTGGCGGCCTTCATATCGAGGCCCGTGATTTCACGCACGAATTCACCCAACGGCTTTTCTCCATACTCTGCCTGATAATCCGTCTTAGTCCCCACTTCGCTCCAAAGAATCTGTTCCAGTTCTTCAATATCGTTGGACGTAAGGGGAACATTCTCCTTGAGCTTCGCAATGGCACCGCTCGCCTGATGCTCCCTCACATAGTACTCCGCTTTTGCCTTGTAGTTTTTCAGGTCATCGTTTTCAAGATTGGATGGATTTTCCTTGACATTGAGTATCTCGTCCGCAAAATTGGTATCATACCGCACTTGTCTCTTGGGAAGGTATTTCATCAGGTCACGCAGTGACTTGCGGATGTGTTCGAAGTCGTCAACCTCTGCTTCATCCAGATAATCCGTATGGATAATCTGGTTGACGAGTCCTGACTCTCTCTGGATATCGGGGATATTCGCCACCGTTGCAAGAGCCGCCACTTTCTTCTTGAGGTCGCGACGGGCAAGGTTATACGTATGGCCCGCAAGCTGCGCCAGCTCAATGCCGTACAGCAATGCATCAAAGCGCAGGGCACTCGCCTCATCCTGCTCAGGTTCCAGCAAAGGTGCAAGTTCCTGCTTCACCATCAGGGTATCTTCATACGTCAACACCTGATAATTTTCCTCATGTGCATACTGATCCACGTAACGAAGATGCTGGCGAACAGCAAAATTCTCCCGATCGAACTCTTGAACTTTTTCTACCATCTGCGCAACAAGATCCCGCCGGAATGCTTGCAATTTCTTCGTCTGATACGATAAATCCTGCAACTTATAGGCAAGCTCAAACTTCAGGCAAAAAAGTGCTCCCGACAATGCCAACTTGGTTTCTACCTCATGACCCGTTCCCATGCGAAAGAATTCAAAATTCCCACAGAAGTCGAAGATATAGAAGACATCTTTATCTTCTCCATCCAACAGACCTGGGCAGAGGCGCGTACCGCGGCCAATCATCTGCCAGAATTTAGCCTTGCTCATGACTTTCTTAAAAAATACCAGATTCAAGACCTCCGGCACATCAATACCCGTATCGAGCATATCGACCGAAATAGCAATCTGCGGCAGTTTCTTCGGATCCGAGAATTCATCAATGGCACTCTGCGCATACGTCATGTAATTATCGATGACTTTTGCATAATCCTTGAGGTTCGGATATTCCTTGTGGAACACTTCAAGAATCTTCTCCGCATGCGCATGATTCTTGGCAAAGATAATCGTCTTCCCGATTTTATCACCATACTCAATGTGCAAGCCGCGTGTCATCACGGTATCAAGAACCTTCCGTATGGTGTCCTCATTAAAGATCCATTTGTTCAAAGCTGCGGCGTTGATGCTTTTCGGCAACTTGCCATCCTCATCGGTAAAGGTATTCTCATACGCTTCTTTGTCCTCATCTGATAAATCATCGTAGACAATGCCATCCTGCAGGAATTTCAGCGAAGTCTCCACCGACAAGAAATCCACGAGGAATTTATCTTTGACGGCCTGCGCCAGATCATATCCATACGTAGGAACACCATTCTCCAGATCAAAGATCTCATACGTATTCTTGTCGATATCATCCTTCGGTGTAGCGGTCAATCCTACTAAGAGCGCATCAAAGTATGTAAAGATATCACGGTACTTATTGTAAATGGATCGATGCGCCTCGTCACAGATCAGCAAATCAAAATGACCGCAGGTGAAGAGCTTCCCCTCCTCATCCTGTGCCGAATCGATGCAATTCATCATCGTCTGATACGTAGAGAACACACAGTGCGCATGAAGCTTATTCTTCTCCTCACATAGATTCGTCACCGAGAGATTCGGCAAAAGGTTGACAAAGCTCCGTTTTGCCTGCGTGACTAATGAATTGCGATCAGCAAGAAACAGGATATTCTTGACCCAGCCATGTTCCAGAAGCACCTTGCAGAGCGCAATGACTGTGCGCGTCTTGCCGGAGCCCGTCGCCATGACCAGCAGTGCCTTCCGGCGATTCTTGGCATCAAAACTGTCACAGACCGCCTGAATGGCCGCCTTTTGGTAGTATCGGCCCGCGATATTGGCATCGACAACAGTGTGATTCAAAGAAGTACGCATGCCATTCAGATTGAAAAGTTTCTCGAGATCACGTTTTGAATAAAATGATGCGACCTTGCGTTCCGGATACTGGCCATCAATGATGCGCGTATCAAAGCCGTTGGTCAAAAACAGGACCGGTCTCCGCCCCTGTTGCTCCTCGATACGATTGGCATAAAGATTGCCTTGTTGCCGCCCTTTGGCCACATCAACACACGTGCGTTTTGCTTCGATGACTGCAAGAATCGTACCATCGTCACCGAGCAGGACGTAATCGGCATAGCCGCGCCCCGTTTTGTTTGGCATGCCTGTAACCTCATACTCGTTGAGCCAGTCCTGATTTTCGGTCCAACCGGCATCCGCAAGCATCGCATCGATATAGAGCTTGCGTGTCTTGTACTCCGAGATATCGAGCGGCTTTGGCACATACGTCTCTTGCTGCCGTTCACGGCGGTTCGTCAGCTCCTCACGCAGGGCAGCATTCTCTTTCATCAGGGCATCCAACTTGACTTCAGCCTCAGAAGGAGCGGGAACCGTCAACGCTGGCACAGACTGTACTTCCACCAAGCTCGGATTAAAGGTGCCTTCCGTGTAGGTATCTGCATAGCAATACGCGAGAAAATCCATGAAAATATAGAGGTTTTCCAAGCAAAGCATGGCCTGATCCTTGGAGATCTTGCGACTGTCATGAGCAGCAATGTTGCCAATCTTGCGGATGAAATGCATGCGCGTGAGCAAGTCGTCATCGACGGCATCCCGGAATTCATCTGTACTCATGAGACTGATCAGCTTATCATCCCACGGCCTGACGAGTGATGTATCGACAGAGTACATCCATTTGATGGCGAACTCCATCGCCCGCCGACAGTTGAGCACAGAAGCCGCAACATCAATCGGCAGGATTCTCTCCGCAGCCACAGCCACATCGGCAAAACTATGAAATTTGGGTTCCTTCTGCAAGAAGTCAAAATTGGTCATATCAATTCCCCCAAACATAATGATATCCTGATTGCAAGGCTTTTCCTATTATTACAGTACATCTGTTGATTGCAACTTTTGATTTGTTGACACACTTTGTAAAATAAATGTATTCATTTTGCTTTTCTAAAGGTGGTACCATTATTTTAAAAGTTTTAATTGCATCAAAGTTCAATCCTGCTTTTACTGCATTTTGATTTTTAGCATAGAACTGTCTTTTCCCTGCTTCACTTTCCATAAAAAATGATACATACTCCGGTAGTAAGACTTTCTTATTTAAGCGGACACACATCAGATGTTGATTAATATAAGCTCCTTTTTCAGCTATCTCTTTCGGCACAACAGCTGTACGACCTAAATCAGCTGTAATGCTAATGAGTAAATCTCCATTTTGAACTTTAGTCCTTCGTGCTTCAGCATTATCAGGTGGTGTGATATATTGAATATTGTTCGTCGATATTTGCCCATCCTTCACATTTTTTATTGTAATAAACATTTTACCTTTTTTAGAATAGTATTTTGCCCAACCACGAGATCCAGATGTAAGAAACTCTACAATATCGCCTAACATATGCTCCGGATAGTTATAGATATTTTTCACTGGATCACCAAAGAATTCGATAAATCGGGCTTTCACTAAAGTATCGAAATAATCAAGTTCTGCTTTTTTTACCCCTTCTATCTTCTTTATTTTATCCAATAGTTCAACGATATTTTTTTGAGAAGATAATTCAGGTATATTTATAGGGAACTCATATAACATTTTCAGCTTCAGATTATCTCGTACACTCCCTGTAGCTACTGCTTTTATACGTTGGAGCGCAAAATCACTTTTTAAGTAATAATATAGATATTGTTGGTCTAACTTATCTGACACAGAAAAAACATTATATAAAGGACTTACAATCACTCGTTCCTGAGTCCGTTGCCAATCGACAGATCCTACATTGATTCGTGATGGATTATATGCAAAATAACCTTGCGGAACTATCTTGTATGTTGATTTATCTTTACTTGCAACTTCCTTACCGAAATAATCCTGGCAAAATCCTTCTGTGTTCGTCACACTATAAACTGGAATATCTTGATTTTCTTTATTTCTGACAGAATATTCCTTTATGTAATCACCAAGTCTTTTTTTCATTTTCCCACCTACAAATCTGAATTGATTTGTAGGTGGCGAGATTTACTATTATGAAAAATCAAGCGATATATTTTCGATGTGATTCTTTGACGTTATTCTGATTGACAATCGCATACTGCATGGTTGTATCTATCTGAGAATGACCGAGAATCTTCTGGACCTGCTCAACTGGCATGCCCTTATCAATAGCTCTTGTCGCCATCGTTCGGCGGAACTTATGGGGATGAATGCGCTCAATACCGAGAGAACGGCCTAACATCCGCAGACGGACTTCGACACCGCTGATCTGCAAGCGATTGTATGGAGCATCCAATGACACGAATAAAGCTGGATTTGTATCACTTCGGTTCGCTAGATAATCCTGCAAGTGGATCTTGGTTTTAGCATCAAAATACACACGTCGTTCTTTATCTCCCTTACCGAGAACAATGCATTCTCGCTCGTTGAAGTCGATATCCTCGATATTCAGGCGCACGAGCTCACCCACGCGCATACCCGTCGAATAGAGCAAATCGATGATGGCCAGATCGCGTTTGCAGTCGCACTGATCACGCAAGCGTTCAATCTCCTCGTCGGTAATTGTGTTCTTGACAGTCTTAGTCGTCTTAATCTTATGGATACGACGCATCGGACTTTTGAGGATGTAATCTTCTTCCTCCAGCCAGGAGAAGAAGCTTGATACATTGCGACGGACATTGTCAACAGTCACCTTGCTACAATTGTTGATGGCCTGATAATCAACTAGATATTGACGAATCTGCTCCGTGGTAATCTTCCGGATTGGTTCTGTAATCAATTTCAAGAAATGACGTATCGTCACTTTGTAATACTGGATGGTCCTCTCCGAGCATCCTTCTAATTTCTTGGCATTCAAGAACATTGTCAGGTATTCCAGATTATCGGTATCTATTGGCAAAGCCTCTTCTTGATAAAGATGTTTAACCAATACCTCCTGCAGCCGCTTTAGTTGCGCAGCATTCAGGACCTCTGCCATTTCATTGATAATGATGACGAACTTTTCTTCCATGGGGATTCCCTCCTGTTTCCAAAAGGTAAATCCCCGCCTCTCTACCTGCTGCCACTACACGCCTTCTCTTATTCATTTATCCGAAGTATTTCTGCATTAAGGATTGGAATAATATCTGTGTTTCATCCAGTGATTTTTGAATTGCAACTTTTGATTTATCAGCTCGAATCATAAAATCGACAAATTGATGTTGCATTGAAAGTTTTGGAACATAAAGTTTCATTTTTTCATACATAGAAACATTAAAATGACGTTGTGCAACACCATGTTGCTGATTATTTATCTGATTCATACCATGAGGCATATTAGTGAACGCGCAAAGGTATTCTGGTAATATTTTACTATTATCCGGATGAGCAATAATAAGATCAATCACATTACAGCCATCGTATTCCCTTGGAACAACACAACAAGTACCAGGATTTCCACTTCTAACTATAAGAAGATCTCCTTCATGAACAATAGTTCTTTTATTTTCACTCATTGCAGCATCTGTAAAATATACCCATTCGCTATTCTTTTTAACTCCAAATGGGATAATGTTAAGCGATCGAAACGCACATTTTCCTGTCTTATCATCAGAATAAAATTGTGTTGGTTTAATTACGATTCCGACCTTAACTGATGCAACATCCTTTATCTGTGCATTTGCAATCTTATTTATCTCGTTAGGATTTCCAAACATCTCGACAAATCGGGCTTTTACAATCACATCTAAAAGAGAAAGCTCTTTTTGATATAGCTTTTGGATAGACAAAACTTTGTTCAATTGATTAACGATTATTCTTTGCTCATCAATAGATCGTTTTGGTATCTGCATTTTTCTCATCATTATTTGAGTCAATTTTTGGCGTGTTGCGCCGGTTACCAATCCGTCTGTATTATAAAACATCAAAGAATAGCAAAGATAATCCACATCTACTCCTGGCTTTGGTTTAAGAACATGTGCGTGGTTATTAACCCAGCATTTTCCTGACACACGATAAGCTATAGGTTTTTCTTTGGATCCGAAATTTCCTCCGTCCTCTGCTAAAAGAACTAACTCATCATCAAAAATATAATCCGCAACATAGTCTTGTATTCCATTGGCTCCATAATAGGGATACGGTCCAGTTTTTCTGTCCTTAGCTGTTATTGGGACTCGCATTGAATCAAGAATTTCACAGCAATCGTCTAATCGCAATACATTCATATCTGCACCTACAAATCTGAAGTTACTTCTTCAACAGCTCTGCCAACTCATCCATTTCCTGCTGAATCTGTGTTTCAAGATCACGCAGGTTTGCCAGGATTTCCTCGGTGGGTGGATATTCAACCGGCACATACTCAATTTTCTTATATTTGTTGATACTGAGGTCATAGTCATTGTCAGCTATCTCTTCTTTTGGCACAAAGAAGGACTGTTCGGTCCGTTCTCGGCCTTTTTCCCCTTCCAGATTATGAAAGCGAGCAATGATGTCGGGAATGTCGTTCTCATCGATCTTGCTGCGCTTATCATCGAGGCTGAAGCCATCGGCCATCATGTCATAGAACCAAACGTTGTCCGTACCGCCATGGCCGGTCTTCGTAAAGATCAGGATCCCCGTCGACACGCCGGCATACGGCTTGAATACCCCCGATGGCATCGAGATGACTGCCTCCAAGCGATTTTCTTCAATCAATGCCTTGCGCAGGGCCTTATGTGCCTTGGATGAACCAAAGAGAACGCCATCTGGGACGATGCAGGCGCAGCGGCCGCCCACACGCAGCATGCGCAGGAACAACGCCAGGAACAAGAGCTCTGTTTTCTTCGTCTTGCAGACTTTCAGGAGGTCTGCTGAGACGATGTCATAATCGAGACTCCCCTTGAACGGTGGGTTCGCAAGAATCAGCGAATACTTGTCTGTATCCGGATTCTGGTCAGACAGGCTGTCCCGGTATTCGATAACGGGGTTCTCCACACCATGTGTCATCATATTCATGGCACCAATGCGCAACATCGTGCGGTCCATGTCAAAACCATGGAACATATGGTTCATATAATGTTCCCGATTTTTCTTGTTGAAGAATACCTCTTCTTTGTGTTTTTCCTTCAAGTAGTCACTGGCTGCCACCAGGAAGCCTGAGGTGCCGCAGGCCGGGTCACAGATGATATCATCCGCCCGCGGTTCCATGAGGTCAACAATCATGCGGATGATATGGCGCGGCGTGCGGAACTGTCCATTGACACCGGCCGTCGAGAGCTTGGAAAGCAGATACTCATAGATGTCACCGCGCACATCCGCACTTTGCAACTGAGCCATCTGCATGTAAATATCATCCATCGCCGAGACAATCTTCTCAAGCATCAGCGGCGTCGGGATCTTGAAAATCGCATCTGCCATATAGGTCGAGTATGCGCTTTCACTATCCCCATGAAGCGTTTTGATGAACGGGAATACAAATTCCTGCACCGTGCTGTACATCCTGGCAGACGGGAAATCATGGAAGGTGCTCCACTTCAGCTGCTGCCCTGTAACCATGCGGTCACCAATCTTCACCTCTCCAGAAAAGATGCTCTGATAAGTAAGGTCCAGCATGGCTGCTTCCTTTGCATGTGTATTATCTGCTTCATCCAGATCATGGATGAACATCAGATACGTCATCTGCTCAATGACATCGAGAGGATTCGTCAACCCGCCTGTCCAGAAAATCTCCCAAAGGCTGTCAATCTTGCTTTTCAATGCACCAGTTACCATGCTGTGATACGCTCCATTCTCTATATGATAATATCTCTATCGTAAAATAAGAAATTCGCCATTTCTTAAGGAAATCCTGCCAATAGGTGGAGCAGGCATGAAAAAAGCGCCTTCAAAGGGATTGCTTCCCTTGAAGACGCTTGGCTGTTTGAGGCTTACTCAGTCCTTCATGCCGCTGCCTGTCCCATCTGCTGCGGGGTAGAGGCTGCGGTATTTGCGCTCGGTCAGCAGGACTTTGCGGACGTATTCGCGGGTCTCCTGGTAGGGGATGGCGTCGATGTCGTGGAAGTCGGCGGGCCAGCCGTTGTCGCGGATCCATTCCTGGACGTTGCCGCGGCCGGCGTTGTAGGCGGCGAGGGCGAGGACGTCGTTGCCGCCGAATTCGCGCTGCAGGCTGCTCAGGTACCAGATGCCGTAGCGGATGTTGCGCTCGGGCTCGTGGATGGCCTCGACGGAGTACGCGGGGTCCTCGAGCTGTCCGGCGATCCACTCGGCTGTGTCGGGCATGAGCTGCATGAGGCCGATGGCGCCGCGATGCGAGTGGACGTCATCCTGGAATTTGCTCTCGGTCTTGATGACGGCGATGGCCAGATACGGGTCAACGCGGTAGCGGTCGGCGTACGTCTCTACGGCGTCGCGGTACGGGAACGGGTAAAGGTAGTGGCGCTGGAAGGATTCTGACGCGAAGGTCAGATAGATCGCGAACGCGAGGAAGACGGCCGTGCTCACGATCGCGCAGAGGTACTTGTGGTGCAGCGACCGGCGCGCCGCCTCGACGCGTTCGAGAAAATCAGATCGTTTCAACGTGAGTCTCTTCCTTTCCTGCTTCCTGCTGTCTCCGCTTCCCTGCCAACCCCATCATCGGCTGCGGCCTGGCCCGGCTGCCTCTGCCAGAGGCGGCGCAGCTTCTCGGCGAGATCCTGCTCGGTGCCGCTGTTGTCGATGATGACGTCGGCCAGCTGGCGCTTCTTGGTGAGCGGCATCTGCGCGGCAATGCGCAAAAGCGCCTCTTCGCGGCTGTAGTGATTGCGCTTCTCGAGGCGCGCGAGCTGCAGGGGCTCCGGCACGTCGATGAGCCACGTTTCGTCGACATGCGCCTGCCAGCCTGTCTCGAAGA
>ENA-OROH01001814-OROH01001814.1-human-gut-metagenome-genome-assembly--contig:-NODE-1814-length-18400-cov-2.577051_pt1 | contig 18400 bp, 29 predicted proteins | sample MGYA00242125_ERZ509042 | MGnify/ENA primary metagenome ERZ509042 (study PRJEB26280, sample SAMEA2338738) | human gut metagenome | biome: human gut; feature: human-associated habitat; material: faeces... | reverse complement strand
AACCATTTAGCTTGAAGTTCTTTAGACCAGGAGTCCGCTCATCATACATATGCTCAGCAGAATAAACTAGGGCAATAGGAAGAGAGCCATCTTTAGGTAGCTTTACACAATGATTAGCATCATCAACAGCTAAAAGCATACCATTCTCAACAGGGATATTTGCGAAATCGGTAGCATTAGGAGCACACTGAGCCTCAATACGACCATCACGACGGAAGGCAACATTATTTAGCTCAACTTGACCATAGCCACTAATTACTAGTCTTTTTGTAGCCATTTTATTTCCTCCAATTACTTAACATATTTAGCTAAGACGGCATCTAGACCTTGTAGAGGCACGTTCTTAGGAATTAGACCTTGACGGTCGTTTTTAGAAAAAGCAGAAAAACCAGTCTTCTTCAACTCATAAGCTAGCTCCTTATCCAAATCAGATACAGAATAGTTAGCGCTATTTTCGCGATAAGTATTTAGAATTTCTTCACTTAGATGTCCTTCATACTCAGCGAATACAGCATCTTTCTGCTCTTTTTCAATCTGAGCTTTATACTCATTTAGAGAACTGTTTTCTTCTGTTAGTGTTTGGACCTGGGCCTGAGCCTCAGTATACTGAGCCTCGATACCAGCCTTCTCTGCTTGTAAAGTAGAAATCTCACTATTTAGTTCTTCAATTTTGGAACTAAAATTAGAATTTTCTTCTTTTAGAGTTTCAGCATTTGTTAAATCCTCATTTACAAGTTCATAGGTACCGCCATTCAATTGACGCAAAGTATCAACAGTCTGCTTTTCATTTTCGGTTACATCAATAATATAAACTTGGATACGTTCGCCTAGCTCAATACTATCAGTCTCATCATTCTTCGTATAATAAACTCGCTCATACTTACCGCTTTCATAATTATAGGCTAGAGCATAGTCATCAAAAACTTCACAAATAGCATAGCTAACTGCCCAGTTTCCTTCCTCATTATACTCGGTGTTCAAGAGAGACCAAAGAGCATCATGCTTTTGGCCATCGGAAAGTTTGAAATTTATTTCCATAGTCTCTGTTCCTCCATTTTTAGTATAAATAGCTTCAATTTCTTGAATCTTCTTTATAACTTTATCAATACTAGTTTGAAGTTCGAAGAAGCTCGCGCCTTCAAAGCATGGCTCAACATCATCTCCTAAAACTTGGAGACCTAAAAAGCATCCTTCATCAAACACAATAAACTTTTGACCATCGTAAATTGCCTGGTGATATTTCAAAGATGGCTCATAAAGTTCCATTGATTGAGATTTCCCTACGATGTCTCCAGCTTCAGCATAAAGCGCAGTAAAAATTAGAACATCTGCGCAAGCGTAAGTTCTTTCTACTCCGTCTTCATCAAGATGAGGTTCCCAGCTGATATTGGGATTTTCGGGAACAATTCCATAAATTCTTCCCTCGCTTCTTCGACTTCCATGGTCGGTGTAGTCATCATATTCATAGATGCCCTTGACCGGCGCATAAGGAAGAGTTTTTAGAAGTTTTTCCGCAAACTCATCCGTTATATAAGTACCGTTTCTATTACCATATTTATAGAAAATTCGGCACCGCGCCTTCGATAATACATCATTATATTTTTCTATATTGCCATAAACAGCGACTGGAAACTCAAATTTATTCATCTATATTTAAGCCTCCTTGTTTGTCTTTTGATGCTTCTTGTTCAATAGTAGTTTGTGCCTTTTCTTCCGTTTTCATTTCTGGACGTCCGGGTTCTCCAGAAGTTCCACTTTGAGTGTAAGCTGAATTTAGAGGTACTAACTTTTCTTGAAGTTTTTCAACTTCATTTTCAAGTTCCTTCATACTTAGAAGCTCTCGCTGATTCAAATCCATAACGGCGCCCGGTAAGAAGAAACTATATCCACTTTGAGCTAATTTGAAAGCATCGGTTAGATAATCACTTTGGTTATAAATAGAAACCGGTAGAATTTTATAAGTAAATTTTATGTTAGAATTTCCAAAAAGTTGGGTTAGAAGCTCACTAATAAATTTTGAAATTTTATTAGTAATCGGCATCATAAAACTTATATCATTTAGTATAGAAGTAGATAAAGCTTGAGAACCAGTCGGCGAGAAGAGCTGACCACTGACGCTGGCTTCAGCATAAACATTTTGGAGCATCTTCTCTAGATTATTTGAAACAGCATCAGATGAAGTTTTTGAAACAATACTATCTACATCAGCATAAGTAGTCAAAACGGAAAGATTCTTATTTCCTTTCATCATACCCACAGCGCCAGTGTGCATTTCGAGAGCCTCATCTGGTTCAAAAAGAAGCGCCCCATCCTGCAAGTGAGGTATCTTCTGAATGAGAATCTTACGAATTTCTTCCAAGTCTCTTTCTCTTTCAGTATCTACTGCTTCATCATATTGAATTGTAGCAGGAATGACATTCAAAAAAGTCGGATTCCCCTCTTCAAGAATACTAAAGTAAAGAGTACTATCAGTAGATAATTTTATCCAAGAAGTTTTAGTTTTGCCTTTTTGATATCGACGATAAAAACTTATAACTTCTTTGGGATAAATCTCTAAAACTTGATTTCGAGTATCTTCATCAGTAAAATGGTCAAAATAATTGACATTGAATTCAATAATATCTCTACCATAAATATCTCTAAATCTAGACTGACAGTAAGAGGCCGGTAAATCAATTAAAACGAAAGACCCCTTATCCAAAGATGAAATTAGTCCATAATATGCGCCATCAGTGAGGGCTCGCGTTGTAATTTTATTATATAAAATTGGGGGATTTATTTCATCTAAATAATCCAAAGCTTTATAGTATCTTTTCTGAGTAGCTTTATCAGAAAGTTTCTTTCCAAAACTTACTTTTGGAATCAAAAGGCTCGCGCACTTTAGAAGATTAGCATAATAGAGGATAATGGCACGATATAGGCCATCTTTTAGGAAATAATTCCTTGAAAGTTCTCTTTGCTCTGATAAAGAGCCTGAATTGATAATATTATCAATTTCTTCAGGTTTATAATCTTTTAGAGTGCGGGACTTAGAGCGCCAAGAAAGATAATCGTAGTCTCCATAAACTTCATCATTTTTAGAAACCATTCCACTTGATGCTCTTTTGAAGGAGGCAAGGTCAAAATTTCTTTTGAACTCGGTATTCTGTTGTTCCAAATTATGCCCCTCCCGTAAAGAATATTAGATTGCGTTTTCCGGCGCCCCGTTTTCGTTGTTTTTTCATTTGTGCTTCTTCAATTTCCTTAATGCGCCATAGGCCATAGGCAAAAGCATAATATCGGTCATCATGGAACCGTTTATTTATTGCTTCAAGGACTATATCCATACCTACATTTTTGACGCGAAGATTACCCATTTCTTCAAAAAGTTTTGTCGTCTGCTCATGAGGAAGTAATCGTTGGACTCGCTCGCGCATTGTCATTTTTTGACCAGCTTTTGTTCCAAGAAGAGCATTGCGCGCCTCCTGCTCACTAATCAAAAACCGAACCAATCCGCCATTCAAACGAGAATAAGCATTACCATTGATTTTTGATTTTAGAGGGCCATTTGCTTTCATAGAATATAAAATAGGAATAGAGTCTTTAGGTTGGATTTTTTTGTAATCATCGTTATTGAAAAAGCCGTATGCAGGAAGCTCACGACCTCGCGCATCTGTATGAGTTTTTATCATCTCATCTGCGAGGCCTAAACCTAAACCATTGCAGTCAATCAAAACTTCTCGAGGATTGTATCTCTCAATCAGAAGCTTCAAATCAATTGCTTGTTGTGTAAAAGTTTTTGTTTCTGCTTGTCTTCCAAGAACTTCAATATTGACGAGAGTTGAGTAGTATTTGTCATTCTTGATGTTTACTCGAAAGATACAAGCAATTGTTGAGTCTTGTAAGCGTCCTACGTCTACACTGATAAAGTAGAAACAATTCTGCTGGTTTCTAAATTTCTGAGTAAATTCTGGATTTTTCTTTGTCCGATACTTAGAAAGTTTCTCAAAATCGAACCAAGATTCTTCGCTTCCTCCAGCCCAAGTTCCCATAAACTCTGATGCAAATGTCATTTCATTATAGGCTGAAGACATCCTCAATTTCTCAACGTGCTTCTTATCAACTAGTCCATGCTGGGCAGGAATACGATAATCTAGACCCATAACAAATGCTCTTTTTGGGTCAATTATTGCTTGTATCATTGTTTCTATTAGGAGTGAATAAGCATAGGAAGACTTCATACCTGCTGAAGTTCCAGCAATAACTTGCTGGTTACAAACTTCATAAGGATTTACTAGACCATTTGCGTCACGCCGAGAAACGTTTAGTTGAGGAAGTATAACTTCGGAAATAATATCTCCATCAGCATCACGTACCTCGTCGAGGAATGTTGAGTGAAGTCTGAGACCACGTGATGAGTCCGTAGCGCCCTCACAAGTAAATTTGGAACCATTCTTGAAGTAGAGCTCGGCCACATCTTTTGAAAAGTTCATGTGAGGTTTCCCCATATAAACCTCAAGTTCTTTCTCTAATAAAGGCCAAATCTTGATGATTTCTTCTACTTTTTGTCTCATAATTTTTACGCCCTGTGTCTTTACAGGAGCGACAATTGAGCATCTATGATTAGGGATAAAGACGCACTGGAGATAGAGTCCAAGGACGCTTAGAAATGATTTTGAAGCAGCGCGAGTTGCGGTAATATAGATTTGATTATAACGCATGAGCGCGCGCAGAAATAAACGCTGGTAAGGAAACAAATCAAACTGCGAGTCAATGGGTTTTATTATATCTAGATAGATGTCAGGATAAACTGTATAAAGTTGAAGTTCCTCTTCCAAAAACTTCTCATTTCGCTCTAAGAAATCCTCAGTTATAACGACTCCTTTTTCTAATTCGACCCCTTCTCTAAAAAGACGATTTTGGGAGTTATAAATTGAAGTAGGGTCGCGCAAAGTAATTATAGCCATTAGAGAGTTCCTCCCGCATCGAACTCCTCACTTTCATCCTCTTTGAAAGCTTCGGACTCATAAACATCCGCATCGAAGTTATCTACTTGAAGGTCATAAAAGTTATCTGTTTGAGCGACATTCTGAAGAGCCTGAAGTCGCGCGGTCACCTCATCTCCAAGACCACCTTCGTTTACATATAAACGCTGATTCCAAGCCTCAATATTTTTCAAAGTCTCATCAATAACATCTCTAGTAGTATTATCATAGAATTTGTTTTGGTGCCCGCGCTTTTCGAGCCAGAACATCAGTTCTCCAATGCTATCAAAGTCGGTTGCGTTTTTGACTGATTTAGGAGTAAAGTCTGCCGTCTTCACAATCTTATCATAAGATGAGAGGAATTTGTCGACGTCTTTGTCACCGGCGCGGATTCGTTTATCTATTTCTAACGAAAGCTTACAAAGCTTTTGAGCTTGGTCAATGGCTAGCGCGCCAGATACGTTTTGAGAAAGAAGTAAGCCTTTATAGAGGTCTTCTAAGTAATAGAGTTCATCATCATCATAGTTACCTCCCCAGCGTCGGCGCAATTCCTCAAAATGCTTTTCCTTTACTAATGGAATTTCATCCTCAATAAGTCCAACCTTTTTGAGTTCGAGATATTGTGAGTTATAACTATCCCATCCCAAGTTTTTGTATTCTTCTGTTGCAAAGACTTTTGCATAAACGCCCCAAACAGTATCATCAGAATTCAAATCCCTCAATCTCTCAAACTCTTTCACAATGAACGGGATATCGGCCCATTGACAGACTTTGTCGACCGCGCGCCAACTAAACTCATTCTGTTTGAGGTAACGAGTAATGCAATCATTACAAATGGGAAGTACTCCATCTGGGTAGAAAATCGAGTGGGTTTTTGTGAAATCTTCTTCTAGTTGTTGTTGCTTACAACGCGGGCATTCTTTTGTAAGAAATGAGCGTTTCTGTTTTGGTATATTCGGTTGTAGTGGCATTACTACTAATCCTCCTTTTTATTTATTGACTTTTTTGAGGATTTTTATGAGTTCGCGCTGACGAGGCTTGGATAACTCCGAAAATTTTTGGAGTAAATCACTAAATAAGTCCGAAAAATCACGGGTTTCGGATTTTTTAGGAGCTTCGTCATTGGGCGTAGTTGGCGCGGGCTCGTTCTTTTCCTCAACGAGCCGGACACCTAAAAACTTACAGAGGCCCACAAACTCAATAGCCTCCAATCCTACCAATAGCTCCATAAAAGTTTTTGTACGGTTATTTTTGTCCATAGTTTTCTCCTTTATACCAAAGGGGCTTCGCGCCCTTCTCTTTTATATCGTAATAGTCGGTCGCACTTTTTACACCGACAAGAATATCCATCACGAGAACTTTGTCTCCTCATAAAATACTTAGTATCCAAAAGTAAAGTCCTTCCACAATCCTTACAGCATTTGAAGTTTTCAGGGAAAAATAAATTTTCGGCGTGCTCACGATGGGTTGCGGCAGCCGCGCAAATTTTTGAGAGGGCTTTTTGGTGGAAAATGGTGGAGATATAGTTTGAATTATAGGTTTTGTTGTATTTTTTATTGATGTATTCGACGATTGGCTGGTTTTGCTGATGAGCCATTTTTAGTTGGAAGACGTCTTCTTCGAGGGGAGTCAAGTCAGCTAGAGATTTATACCATTCGAATGTTTCGAAGAGAGCGCGCAATGTACTTTCAAGAGGTAGGGAGTCGAGTCCTTCTTCTAGGGTATCCCAAATTTTTACCAAAGCTTGGAGATGGGTTAGATCCTCAAAGTCAAAGTAGCGAGAAGAGCGAGGAGCCCAGATTTGGGCTGAAAGGGCGCGCTGGTCTTTTTCATTTTTTAGGTCTGAGGGAATTGGGAATCTTCCTTCGGGGAAGAGGAGCCGCGCCAAGTTTGAGGTTCCTTTGAGGCCGAGTGGATAGATGGGGATATCGGCATCGAAAGTTGGGGTTTCGAGCGGATTATAGGTATGGGGGATAAAGCGTTGGAGCTTTGTTTGATAAAAGTCTTGGAGAGTGAATTGCTCGCGCCGTTTTTCGATTAGAAGGCGTTTTTGTTTTAGGTAAGAGTAGGGATTTAGGAGTTTTGATTTTTCTTCGAGGTTTTGGAGCTCTTGGGGAGTGAATTTAGCGCGGAGGTCTTCGCGCACGTGATCTTTTTTACCTGTTCGGACTTCGTAGGTAGAAAGTTGAAAGTCGATTTCGTCGATTTCGCGCCAGAGGGGTTCCAGTAAAGCTAAAATATGAGGCGGGGCGTTTTTGCGCGCGAGTTGGCGTGAAAATTTTTGCTTTGAAGTTTTGGTTGGGGTGTCACTTATAGGGCGGATTGAGTCTTCATTGAAAGCGGGACTTTCACGTAATTCATCGAGAGATATAATTGGACGAGATGACCATGTAGACTTTAGTTCGATATTTGCGCTTTTGTCTGAAGAAATACCCTCAGAGTTTTTGCCCCAGAGGAGATAGTCTGCGATTTTTTCGAGTTCGGAATTTGTAAGGGGTTTTTCTGCGTCAAAGTTTTGGATATATGTTTTGACGTATTCAGCGCGGGCTTCGTCACTGGAAAGTGAGAAGTCGAGATTTAAACGATTCATTAATACGCTCCTTATGTATAAGCCAAGACATAGTTGGCTCTTAGTTTCTATCTTTATTATATCATAGGAGGAAGGTTAGAGTCAAATTTTCGGAAAGAATGAAATTTTTATCTCGGTGAGAAAGGATAGGGATTTTAAATTTTAATCTCGGTGAGAAAATGTTCCAGACCCAAACCGGGCGGGGGATGGCAAATTGCACAATTTTAGAAAATACCCCCGGCTATTTCTTGTGCATATTTTAGCTTGAAATCGTCTAAAAAAGTGTTGACATTTGGGGCAAGGTGTAGTAGTATAATAGTCACAAGGGAACAACAAAAGCGGAGCGGGCCGACTGCTTTAATGCGGTGTGTATCTTGACAATTAAAACCACAAAAACAAGAAAGAGAGGAATTTTTACTATGAAAGACTTTGTTATTTTAACCAAGGAAGATGCCGTTCGTGCGCTGGATTCCGCACGCTACAATCCCGCTATTGATAGCGGTTATTTTGGACGTGTAACGGAAAACCAGTGTGCAAGGCCGAAAAGCCGTAAAAAGTGTGTCAGCTCCGCTGGGCAAGCTGACGTTCATATTAAATATAATGGGCGTTATGTTCCGGCAGAAGTAAAGACCAACGGCGGGAGAATTGATAGTCTCATTGACGGCTCAAACAAGAGTAAATTTGTTATCTATGTTATGGAATACGTCCAGCGCCACAAGGCCGGGAAAAAGACCGAAGCTTGGGAAGAACGGCGCTCCGTCGGCCCGCTTATTATCCCTACGGCTCTATTTCTGAATTGCCTCCAGGAAGTAAACGCTATAAAGACGGTAAATAAGCATGGCGAATATGACGGGCTGGGGATTCAGGTTAGCTCTAAAAAGCTATACCAGCGGCTGTTGCAATGGCCTGTTGAGTATGACCGCACAAGAGATTACACAAGCGCAGACTTTGACGGTCTGACTCTGTAAGTATAAACCAATAGGGCTGGGCTTAACAAGCCCAGCCCACCAGAAAAAGGAGTATGACTATGACTATCGACTTTGTGAAGAAGAATCTTAACCGCTATCTGAACTATGCGAAAGCTCCGAACAACGGCTTCCTGGCCAGAGACTGCTACAATGTAGCTTTTGGCATGGCACACATGGCAGCAAATATCGCCTATGAGCGGGGCAATGGAGAGCTGGGCAAGGAAATTGAAATGCTGTGGGATAACACTTATAGAGACCTGTTCCTGCAAGCCTACTATGAAGAGCTGACCAACCAATAAAAAGAGCGCTGACCTACCGGCGAGACGGGGAGAAAGGGAAAGCTATGAACTACCGTTTAGTTATCCGCTGGCAGAGAACCTGTGAAGTGAACACCATTCCATTCAATGACGCTGATGACGCATGGAGTCTCATGCATTGCTTAGACTGCGCTATGGAGAACGGCGCAGAGGTGGGCTACGAGCTTCAGTATCGGAACGAGAACGGAGACACCGAGGTTATCGACTATGCTGGAGAACCCATTGGAGAATGGACAAACGTCCGCTGGAACTAAAATGAAGCTGAGCTATCGGCATGACGGGCAGAAAGGAAACATTATGAATTATCGTCTTATCGTTCGCTATGAGAATACCGGCGCTGTTACTATCCAGCAATTCGCAGATTTGGACACTATCGAAACTATCACCGACTATCTGGACAACGCCATAGAGAACGGCGCCCGACTTGCCTATGAAATCCAGCAGCGGAGCTATTTCAGAGGAATTGAAACCATTGACTACTACGGCAATGTAGGTCAATGGGGAGACGCTGACTGGGACAAATAAATAGCGTGTATAATTGAAAAGGGGAGAAACTCCCCTTTTCTTTTTCCGAAAAGTTTGTGAATATTTTCACAGAAAATTTAGACGAAGTAGTCCCGAAGATTGTGAAAGATTTCACAAAAAATTTAGACGAACGATGCTTGTGAATATTTTCACAAAAAATTTAGACGAACGTCGTCTGAAGAATATTTTTCTTGACTTTTTCCGAAATTTGGTGTATACTTTAGGTATACTAAAAAAGAAATGAGGTTTCTAAAATGGTTGTTATCGCTGTACTGTGTGTTCTGTGCGCTGGGCTTGCGTGCGCTGGTATGTCTTTTGTGGGCGCGTGTTCTTTTGCAAAAAACCACGATTGGCACTACGCTGTGGGAGCTGGGCTGTATGCGCTTGGAGCTATGTTTTTCATCGGCTGGGTTTTTTCTATGAGCTGGTAAAGAAAGGAGAAAACTATGAAAACTTATTGGTTCAAAGATAGAAAAACCGGAGAAGAATTTTTCGTTGAACAGGAAAATAAAGAAAAAGCGTTTGAAGTTGCTAAAAATTTTTTTGGTGACGAAATAAAATGTTTCGGAAGAATTTCCGAACAAGAGGCCGAATTTTATGGATATGATACTTATTAAGAGGACAGTTTTGCCCTCTTTTTTTAGAAAATAAAATTTAGACGAAGTTCGTCTAAAATATTTTTTCAGAATTTTTTTGAAAAAGTGTTGACAAATAAGAAAAATTGTGTTATACTTTAGTTACAGTAAAGAAAGGAGAAATAAAAATGTATTTTGACCATCAAGTAATTCGTGCAGATAAATATAAAACCGATGAACTCGATAGTATCTTGCGTAGCTGGGGCAAGAATGGATATAAATTAGTTTCAACCGAATTAGCAGAAAATCGTTATGGGGTTATGACTATGTATCTATTTTTCACAAAGGAAATATCAGAGTAAAAAAAGAGATGGGAGTAATCCCATCTTTTTTCAGAAAAGAAAATTTAGACGAATTTCGTCTAAAAAATATTCCTCTTGACTTTTTAGAATTTATTTGTTATAATAAAACCATCAAAAGAAAGGAAGTAAAACTAAAATGAAAATTGTCATCATCCTCTACATCATCGGAATCATTATCTTTTGGCTTGGTGTTTTCAGTCTGACCTCTACCGCAAAGAAAAGCTGGAACGATGTTGATGAAAATCTCAAGGCCAATGCGAAAAAGCGGTCAAAGGCTTCCTGTAATCTTACCCTGATTACATGGTCGCTTATTCCGATACTAAATTTCCTTATGGGATTTCTGTATATTTCTAATCCGATTTATTTCTTGGAGAAGAAGTAAAAAAAAGAAAGACAGTAGAGAAATCTACTGTCTTTTTCTAAGAAAAGAAATTAGACGAAATTCGTCTAAAAAATATTTTCAAGAAAAAATTTTGAAAAAGGTATTGACTTTTCTAAAAAATCTGTTATAATAATAATTGTCAAGAGGGAACAGAAAGTTCCCGAAAGGGCCTTCTGATTTGTTCGATAACTCGGTAACTAACAAATTTTCAAAGAAATTTGAAATTTCCTCTTGACACTTATTTGCTAATGAGCGGTTTGTGGTTATCCGCTATTAGATATTCTTTATTCAGATTCCCAAATTGCGACACGATTTTGTTCCTTTCTCGTGTCGCTTTTTGGGATATAGAAAAATTAGACGAAGTTCGTCTAAATAAAAAAGTTCTTGACATTTGTGCTTTTATGTGCTATACTTTAGTTACAGTAAAGAAAGGAGAAAGATACAATGGTAGCTTTGATGAGATATGAGTGTGGTCTTAAATTTACTGGATGTGTTTTTGAGAATATGGACATCGCACAGAAATGGTTAGAAGAAAATGGCTGGTTTAATCCACGTGCTTATGAGCTTGTCTCTGTTGCTTTTTACACAAAAGATGGCGAAGTCAAATAAAAATGTAAAATGTAAAAAAAGAATTTGCTGAAATTTTTTTGAAAGGTAAAAGAACGAGTAGTCTAAATGAGGTGGCGCCAAGTGCGTCATCCTCTTTATTTAGACGAATTTCGTCTAAATAATTTTTTTCTAAAAAAGTATTGACAAACATAACTAAGCGTATTATAATAAATACAGAAATTAAGAAACGAGGTCTACAAAATGACTTATGAAGAACTAATTAAAATGTATCTTGATTGGGCAGATGGTGTAGATGATACCCTTAAAGAATCTGATGTAATCATTGCTTGCTTGAATGCGGGCTATTCTTACAAAGAACTACAGCGTGACGCACTGACACATGGGTAAAAAGATGGGAGAAATCCCGTCTTTTCTTTATCTTACTAAAACAATACGTTTTTAGACGAACATCGTCTAAATAATTTTATACTTGACAAATAGAAAAATTTTTGTTATAATTTAGTTACAATAAAGGAAAGGAAAAAGACTTATGACTATTTATTTTGATATGGATGGCACGATTGCCGACCTGTACGGCGCAAAAGACTGGTTGCCCCGCTTGCGGGCTTATGACGCAAAAGTTTATGCGGAAGCTCGGCCCCTTTGCAATATGAATACGCTGGCGCGCAAACTGAACAAAATTCAGCGAAAGGGCGTAAAGATTGGCGTGATTTCGTGGGGAAGCAAAGACAAAAACTCCGCTTTTCTTGAAGCTGTAAAAGCTGAAAAAATGCGCTGGTTGCGTCAGCATTTGAGAAGCGTTTCCTTTGATGAAATTCATATTGTAGAATATGGGACAAAGAAAACGAATTTCCGTTCTTCCTCTGACGATATTCTGTTTGATGATGAAACGGGAAATTTGATGGAGTGGGGAATGGGTGGTTTTCATCCTGATGCAATGGAAAATGTTCTGAAAGTTTTGGCGAGATAAAGGGAAGAAATTCCCTTTTTTCTCTAAAGAAAAATTTAGACGAAATTCGTCTAAATAATTTTATATTTGACAACAATTAAAAGATATGTTATAATGAGTACAACAAAACAAAGGAGAACAAAACAATGACAGCATTTGAAATCCGAGAGGAACTGGCAAACCGATACAATTTAGAAAATCGTAATGTCTGCTGTTATCATTGCAAATACTGGGGCTTCAACTGCGGCAAGGTTCTAAATTCTCAAAGCGAAAGCCGTTGCACCAAAAGGAAAAAGGACTGGACATGGGCGAGCCAGTATTGTCGAGGTTTCGTGCCGAAATCAGAAAAGTAAAAGGAATGGCACATTTTTGTGCCGTTTCTTTTTCACCCTTTTGTTTAGACGAAGTTCGTCTAAAAAATCTTTTTAAAAAATTTTGAAAAAAGTATTGACTTTTTCAGAAAATCTGATATAATAAATAATGTCAAGAGGGAAAACCGAATGACAAATAAAAAAATGGGTGGCGACCTATCCGCCGTATGAAAGGAGTCTATTATGACTAATCGTGAGTTCTTCAATGCTATCATCAATGCTAATGTAAATGACGAGCTGACCAAGCACGCCACCGCCGAGCTGGAGAAGCTGGACAAGCGGAACGCACAGCGGAGTTCCAAGCCCAGCAAGACCCAGCTTGCAAACGAGCCTATCAAGGCGCACCTGCTGGAGATTCTGGCCGTCAAGCCTATGACGGCAAGCGAAATTCATGAGGTTGACGCCGACCTCTCCACGCAGAAGATTAGTTCCCTGTGTCGTCAGCTTGTAGAGGCTGGCAAGCTGGCGGTTGAGGAAGTGAAGATTCCCAAGAAGGGCAAGCAGAAGCAGTATCATCTTGTGACCGAGTAAGAATAAGAGGTGGCGAGAAATCGTCACCTCTTTTTTCGGAAAAGATTATTTAGACGAATTTCGTCTAAATAATTTTGTACTTGACATTTACATTTTTATATGTTATACTTTAGTTACCAAATAAGAAAGGAAATAAAATTATGGATTTTATTATTAAATTGTTTGCTTCTATTGCTATTCTTGCCGGTCTCGCCTTTTTAATCATTTTTATTATATCTATCGTAACATTTCATAGTGGACGAAAAAATAGTGATGTAAGGATGTCTTTTGAGCAATTCCACAAAATTTATAATCTTTCACCCAATAAATGGTACTGTTATGATGACTATACCATAGAAAGAAAAGAGTTTATAAAAGAAGGCGGAAAATGGAGGGTCTGTCAAAAAGTTTGTGTTTCAATGAAAACATATTTTGACTTTTTGTGTCTTGTTGTTTGGCAATGGAAGATAGACAGAAAAGAACAGAAAGAAGAAAACTTCAAAAATGAAATGAAAGGATTGAAAACTCTTTCTTCTATGATAAATAGAGACGCCGAAGAAATCCAAAGAAAAACACAAAAAGAAATGGAGAAGTTAGCAAAGAAAATTGAAGAAATATAAAATAATTCTTGACGGCGCATTGCGCCGTCTTTTTTCCCAAAAATAAAATTAGACGAATATCGTCTAAATAATTTTATACTTGACAAATAGAAAAATTTCTGTTATAATTTAGTTACAGTAAAGAAAGGAGAAATAAAAATGATTGCTTGGTATTGGGTTTTGATTTCTATTGTAATATCAAATTTCTTGACAGTCCTTTTGTCCAACATCATCAATTTTGAAAACCTTTGGGAAGATTTTTTGTTTACTTTGTTTTCCCCCTTTGTCTGGATAGGAAATTTCCCTTATGCTTTTTTTAGAAACTTTTTCATTCCAGCAACACAGCAACAATTTGATGAAGCCACCACAGAAGCAGATAAAGAAACTATTCATAAATTATCTAAAAATGTCTATCTTTGGCATGATAAAAAGGCAGAAAAAATCCACAATCACTGGTTTTTAGTAAGAATCAAATAAAGATTATTTATGACAGATAATAGGAACGGCGCACTTGGCGCCGTTTCTTTTTGGAAAATAAAATTAGACGATGTTCGTCTAATAAATTTTATACTTGACATTTATATTTTTGTGTGTTATACTTTAGTTACAGTAAAAAAAGAACTTATAAAAGAAAGGAAACAATATTATGAATACTTCTGTTTTTTACATCAAGGGAATTTCTTCAGTTTATTACAATCTTGAGCAAGCCATCAAAGAAGCAAAGAATCGTGCAAGGTGTACTCTTATCAATAATATCAATTATGTGAAAGATCGTGAATGGGATAGGAGAATCACTGATAAAACTGTCGAGGACTGTATTCTCAAATATCGAGTAACAGTTGATGATGGGGGAAATATCAAAGTAAAAGCAATCGCCTATATTCCTTATAGTGATTGTTCCTCGGCAGGAAAAAAGAAAAATGTTACTTTTTCTAAAACTCATACAATTTGTACTCTTTCTATTGAAAAAAGAGAAAAAGGAACCACTTTTGAACTTCCTTTTGCTAAAAAGTAAATAAATTGAAGCGGTGCTTTGCACCGTTTCTTTTTGGAAAATAAAATTAGACGAAGTTCGTCTAAATAAAATCGACCTCGCCACTTTACCACACTAAAGTACTAAAGAAAATTTGAAATTCAAAAAAATTTTTGTTATAATAATTTTAGAAAATAAGAAAAAAGGTATTGACAAAAAACCGAATGCGTGGTATACTTTAGTTACAATAAAGAAAGGAAGTGCTTTGAATGGCAAAGAAAAGTGAAGTCGTGAAGATGGATTTCATGCAGAAAGTCAAGAATTTTCTTGAAAGTGAGGGGGAAACCGTTCTTCAGATTAAGAGCGGAACATATTCGATCCCGTGGGCGCTGGATGGTGACGAAGGATATCTAAATCTTACCTTTAGCGTTCCCAAGGGAACGAGAGACGGCGAACTGTTTGACGGCTACGAAGAAGCCGAAAATTATCGCCTTGAGAGTGAAGCAAAGGCAAAAGCCAAAGCAGAACGAGAGGAGAAGAAGCAAAAGAAAATGGAGAAAGACCGCCTTGCACGAGAAAAGGCAAAGGCGAAGAAGTCCGAACGAGAAAACGCAAATAACGAGTAATCGAAAGGGTGGCGAGAAATCGTCACCCTTTTTTCAAGAGAAAAAATTTAGACGACCTTCGTCTAATAAATTTTCTTCTTGACAAATAGAAAAAATCTGTTATACTATAATTACAAGCAAGAAGAAATAATAGTAAAAAGGAGTATTCTCTATGAGAAAAGGAAAAATTTATTGCCCGGTAAATGGATGGGACTGTCCCTATTATAAAAAAGGTGAATGTGGTATTGAAAATCCATTGAAAGAATGTGATGACTTTGGATATTTTTGGGACGCAGATGATGATTATATTTGTGAAGATGAAGAAAGGACTGCTTTTGAAAAATAAGATTAGTTATTGAATAAAATTATTGGGGATAATATTTTATATTATCCCCTTTTTATTTTTAGACGAAGTTCGTCTAATTTTTATTTTTTGAAAAAAGTTCTTGACATTTCCGGAAAATTTGATATAATAGAGAATGTAAAGGGAACGACCGGTAAACCTTTATAATAATTTTGAATGGAGATTGAAAAAATGAATATTTGTGTTTTCGACACGGAAACAACTTCCCTTGAAAAGCCTTTCTGTTACAATATCGGCTATCTTGTCGCCGATAGCGAAAGCCGGGAAACGCTTGTAAAGCGGGAATTTGTTGTAGAACAGGTGTGGCATAATCCAATGGTCTTTGCGTCTGCTTACTATGCGGACAAGCGGCCTATTTATATAAAGGCCATGCGTTCCCGTGAAATTATTATGGATAAATTCGGCTATATCACGCAAACAATGGCACGAGATTTCAAAGCCTTTGATGTTAAACGGGCTTTCGCTTATAATTCATCTTTTGATGAAAAAGTGTTCAATTTCAATTGCGATTGGTTCAAGTGTATAAATCCCTTTGACACCATTCCTGTTTCCGATATTCGCGGTTTTGTTCACCATTTTATGATGGATGAAAACTTTTTCAAGTGGGCAGAGAAACACAAGGCTTTTACCGAAAGCGGAAACTATTCCACCACCGCCGAAACCATTACGCAATACATCCGAAACAATCCCGACTTTTCCGAAAGTCATACCGCCCTTTCTGATACATTGATAGAAACTGAAATTCTGTTTCACTGTTTGGAAAAAGGGGCAGATATCAACGGAGATTACACCGCCCGCCGTTCTATTTCTCGAAAAGTCAAAAAGATTTTCACGATTGACACCAAGGGCGGAAGATTCACCGTTGAAGGTGAAAGCGCAACCTACTATAAAGCAAAAAATACTTTCAAAATTCGTTGAATTTAGAGGACTTCACCACTTTAGGGTGGTGAAGTTTTTTCAGAGAAAAATTTAGACGAATTTCGTCTAATAAATTTTTATACTTGACAAGTTAGAAATTTTATGTTATACTTTAGTCACAATAAAGAAAAGGAGAAATTATAATGAATATTGATTACAAAAATCTTACAACAGAAGAATTACTTCACAACTATGAAGAAATCTCTAATCTTTTTTATTTACCATATGTTCCTATGCCTGAGAGAGAAAATCTTTACACTATCCGAAAGAATATTTTAGAAGAACTTCTTTTTAGATTAGAAGAAGAATATCATTGAAATTTTTATAAAAAGTAAATTACGGGAGAAATAATTCTCCCCTCTTTTTATTCTTTAGACGAAGTTCGTCTAATAAATTTTATACTTGACAAGTTAGAAGATTTCTATTATACTATAATTACAAAATGAAAGGAGACTAAAATGAAAACTCACATTGGTTTTATAAAAGAGGGTACAATCCTCCATTTTCCTAATTCTGCTTATACCTATATGAAAGTTTGCGACAGAAACGGAGTCGGCGGGGTAGTAAACCTTTCAACAGGTTTGTATATTCCAACTTCAGATTTGGAGAAGGAAGGGCTTTCTCCAATGATTGATTGCCCAATAGAAGATTCTTTCTATTATATTTGACGGCGCATTTGCGCCGTCTCTTTTTTTATTTTTACTTTTTAGACGAATATCGTCTAAATTTTATTTTTTTCAAATTTTCTACGAAAAATTTTCTACGAAAAATTTTTCCCACTTTAACACACTAAATCGTTAAAGTCAAATTTTCTTACTCCTAAATCTTACTCGGCGCCGGCCACTGTCAAATTCTACACCTTGTCAAATTTTGGGCGCGCAAATAAGCTGCGACTTATAAGCTGCGAATAAGCTGGAAGCTGGGTGTCAAACTTTCCTTTCGTATTATAAAATTTGAAAAAACCTAAAAAAACCGCTATAATATATATAGAAAGTCAGGGAAGACTAAAAAAATAAAACGCTCCTAAGCTGGGAATAAGCTCCAAAAGAAAACGGCTACGGCGCATCAAGCCACCTGTCAAATTTTAGGTCGTAAATTCTTTTATCTTTATAAGGCCAAAAGGAGCAGAAAGAGGTATTTTATGACTAATCGTGAGTTCTACACTGCTATTTCCAATGGTGAGATGAATGATGAGCTGATGGCTAAGGCCACTGAGCTTATCGAGAAGATGAATGAGACCAACGCAAAGCGCGCCCAGAAGATTCTGGAAAAGAAGCAGGCCGCCGAGGATGAGAAGGCTCCTATCCGTGAGGCTCTGCTGAATGCAATGGGCGATGAGGGCATGACTGCTTCTCAGCTCATTGAGGCGGCTGGTCTTACCGATGAGGTAAAGGTAGCATCTGTTCCTTCCCTCCTGAAGCCCTTCGTGCTGGACGGTACTGTGGAGAAGGTCGATGTAAAGGTTGAGGGCAAGAAGGGTCCTCAGCGTGGCTACGTCAAGGCCCACTAAGAAGAAAGAGAGGAGTAGGATTTATTCCTACTCCTCTATTTTTTTTATTATTCTGAAAATTTGACAACGCTCTGAAATTTTGGTAGAATAAAATCAAAGAAAAATTTGACACCGCGCTAACTACGCTCTATAAGTACGCATTATAAGTACGCATAAGATGTACATATAAGGTATACACATAAGGAATATACATTATATTTATATTTTTTATATATAAAATTTGCTTACTAATAAAATTTGCGCCGGCAACTATTAAGTTCTTCCTACCTCCATATATACCTACCTATTCCTATATGTCGCTCTTGGACGTCCCTTGGCAGTACCGTTTTTATGCAGCTAGTCTCTTCCTATAACTACGCAAGACTTATA